>JAABUV010000055.1_pt1 | contig 152240 bp, 132 predicted proteins | sample 5559971 | NCBI WGS metagenome assembly JAABUV01 (sample SAMN10711881, study PRJNA513362) | rock metagenome | isolation source: Antarctica rocks | place: Antarctica: Victoria Land, Knobhead nord | collected 2015-12-19 | reverse complement strand
GCCCCCCAAAAAGACCCTTAAAAAGCGGCACAGAAACTGCTAACGAACATAACACAGCTATAGATAGCAGAGAAGAGAAAAGAAGAGAAGATAAGGGAAGAGAAGGGAAGAGAAGGGAAGAGAAGAGAAGAGAAGAGAAGGGAAGAGAAGGGAAGTTCATCACCTCTCTTGTACAAAAACCGGGTGGGAGCCAGGATGGGGGAAGGGCATTGGGTTGATTTCGACCCGATGAGTCAGTCAGTGCGAAATGGGATAGGATACTATGACTGGTTACGAAGAGGTGGAAAGGTAAGGAGTAGAAGTAGGGGGTGGTGAGAGATCGGGGTGTATGTATGTGTAGTCAGTCAATGGTACGGGTAGGAACTCATCAAAGCCTTCAAATGTTTGTTGATGAAGCCATGAACGTTCTATTTCTGTCTCTCCCTCTCGGAGATGAGATGAGGATGGGGGTATCGTAAGCGCACATGCTCTGCTCTGCTCCGCTCCGATTCCGACTTGCAAACCAATCCACGTATATGAAGCATATAGCATATACAAAGCCCCCCTTTCCCCTGCATCCAGTCAAGCATTCGAAGTAAATATGTGCGTAGAAGTGGACTCCTCCCTCTCTCCCTGTACTGCTTTCGACCTACATCTCCACATACTCCCTCGCCGGTGCGGAATAGACTTCGAATTCCTTGCCCACGGAGATTTTCCTAAAATACCGCGTTAGCCACAGTATCACTATACGCCCTTTTCCCCTCATCACTAGACAGAAAAATTAAACTCACCCATCGCCCCCTTTCTCTTTATAGGCCCCACTCGGACCGAAATCCGACTCGCTCCGCTGCGTCTGAAAGCCATCCGTGGCGCTCTGATTGCTCTTCAATCTCTGATGCCCGTCCGAGTCCACAGTATCAGTTCGGTAAACCATCTCCTCGCCCAGAAAATCCAGCTGCCGGATACAGATCCTGCAGTGATGCCGACACCTTCCTGTAAACCAATGCCTTGCCCACAGAAACCACGATCCAAACGCGAATATCCCTACCACGCCCAGCGCAACGGGAGTATAGTTGAAGGTCTGACTCGTGACCGGATTCTGCGTGGGAAGACAAAAGATGATGGTGATGAAGCTGATCCAGAGGCAAGCGACAGCAGCGACGGGTTTGGAGAAGGAACGGAGGTTGAAGGGCCCGCGTTTGAAGTTTCGAGGCCAGATGAGGCCCATGGCGATGGGGATGCCGTAGGAGATGTAGAGGCCGCTGGTGGCGATGGAGGTGGTGCCGTTAAGGGCGACTTTAGAGCCGAGGGAGGGGAGGGCGAGGAGGAAGGAGCAGGTGGCGCCGAAGAGGACAGCGCGGATTGGGGAGTGGAAGCCGCGGTCGATGAGGTGGAGGCGGTGAGGGATGCCGCCGTCGCGGGCGAAGGCGAACATCATGCGGGAGTTCGATGTCTGCATGGTAATTAGTGGATCAGACACTTGATTAATCGGAGATGTTTCGGATGGTAAACCAGGATCCATACCAAGCTGAATAGTCCGCAGTGCCATATGCAAAGCATTATCAATACCATCAGGACGAGCCCACCGCCTGTGCCGCAGGCGTCTGTCAGGATTTGAAGTACGGGTTGCTTGGCGTTGCGGACTTTTTTAAAGTCCTGAATTGAGAACAATAACGAGACCAGTAGAAAGAAGCCAAAGGCGGCGGATGCGGCGATGGAGGACAGCAAGCCCACAGGCGCATCCCGTACAGCCTTTCGAGTCTCTTCACACAGATGGGCCGAGGCGTCATAGCCCAGCAGTGTGTACTGCACGAAGAGGACACCGACGGCCGCGACGTAGGCGTTGGACGCTCGCAGACCCCAGCCTTCCCCCCCACCAGACCCCGTGCCATCGTAGAATGTCGCGAAAACGAAATGTGCCGACTGCAGAGTCGGAGCTTTCGCCAAGACGGTAATGGCAAGGCAGGATATGCCAAGACTCTGCAGGACTATGGAGGTGTAGATCAAGTACCGGAGCGCGCGAACGCTGAGGAGATTGATGGCGCAATGGGAGACGAGGATGACGGCGAGGATACCCAGGGTGCTCCCAGCGGTAGGGCGATACCCGTTGACGACTTCTGCGGTTGTGGAGATCAGGTGGGCCAGAGAAAAATCGATGGCGGTGGTGACGGCGATTTGGCCTAGGAGGTTGAACCTTGAATATGATTAGAATGGCTTGTGGTGGCTGTGGGGCGTCGAGGCTTACCAGCCAGTGATCCACGCAAAAAATGGCGCATGTTGTTGTGGAGCCAGCATGTATGCCCAGAAGTAGGGACCACCGGACGTTGGGATGGAGGAGAGGATTTCGGCCATGCTGGCGCCCACCAGCAGGGCTGACCAGTCAGCTCATCGTTGTTTGGGTGGATGTAGGACGTGACATACTGAAGACGCTGACGATTATCCATCCCACGGTCATGACCCCAGGGCCGCCGGTGTTGAGACCATAGGTGAAGAGGCTGGATATTGTCAGCACACGTTCCCAAGCAGCATGGTGTATTCCGTACGTGGTGATACCCGTCACCACACTCTGCCAGAGTACCATTGTCAGCCATCATTCCATGCCCGTGTAGTGAATCGATGGTCCCGTACAATGATAGAAAAGGATGCGCCAAAGTTGTGTAGCAGACTCCATTCTCTCCTCAGCTCCTGTGTGTATCCCAATTCCGCCAGGCGCCCTTCATCCTGGATCTTGAAGTTGACCTCCGCGGCGGGCATGATGTTGCCTGGATGTTGTTCTGCATGCACCGAGGATGGTCAGTCCGTGCGTGCTCATAGTTGTTCCGAGTGAAGCTCGGACTCACAAAGTTTTCTCATATTATGATCTCTAGATTCCCATGCTCTGTCTCGTCCAGACAGTCTGCTCAACGACGAGGGAAGATGCACACGTGGCGGAGGTCCAGTAAGAGGAGAACGGAGGGGGAGATAAGAAAGGGTGAAATCTAGGGAGAATAGACGGATGTGAGTGAGAGAGCCAGACTGGCCGTTGCAAGGATGTTGTGAATGTGACGATTACAAGTTGAGGGAACGGGAAGTCTGAAGACGCCTCTGGCTCTCCGCCTGGACAAGGTTGCTTGCTCCAAGTTGGACTAGGATGGGATCAAGCTTTGTTTCGGTCCCAGACTCCCATCCAACTCCCAAGAAACGACCCGAACTCTGCGAATTCTCATACTACTAGGGGCAAAAGGGCAGCCATCCGGAAATGGCTATCCAGCAGCAGGAGGGCAAGCGACAAGCTCCCTCTTCAGGGCGACGTCTCCCTGCTCTCTGCCGATCAAGTTACAGCTACCATTCCTGGTATGGAGGGCCATGATGATTGGATATGCTGTGTTGGCACTTGAGGTCTATCTCGAATGAAGCGCTCCAGCCAATTGTGACCGCCAAGACATGTTGGTGAGATCGCATCGTCGCTGAATTAGCCTTGAAGAAAGGTCTGTGAGCTAAGGCTAAAAGGGGCATAACCTCAGCTAGCTCGTCTGAGGCTCGAGGCGGACCGACCGCCAGGTACTAGTACTAGGGTATCCGCTGCCGGAACGGCAAGATAAGGAGGAATGGGGAGACTTGATTGGTGCGGCACAGTTGCTTGACATATGGAGTGTGGAAAGCCATGCTGCCAAGGCGTTCACATACTGAAAAGCCTCTTATCTCCACCCACGTCCCAACAAACATGCATTATCCTTAACCTTCGTGATCCTTTCGGGAAGATGCAGGGTGAGATGCATCACGATGTTCTCCAGGCGCATCGGTACCACGAGGTCTCGTATAGGCGCAGCCTTGCCCTTCAACGATACTTATGCAAGGCGCCGCCGATATTGGTCAACCCCTGACAATATGTGCCAACGGCCCCGCTGTATCTTCACCGCACACCGGCCGGATCGGGTCACATTGTGGTCAAGCTTTCCGGGGCTCCAAACTCTAATACCCCTGCTGGGTTGTGGAATGTCCGTGGCTTTCTGCTTTCATACCTCTACGGTGTGTTGGTGGCAACAACGGCGCCGACCTTTCCCCCACGGAGCCATCTCCACTCATACAGTACTGTAATTCTCACTAGTCTCACGCTAGAAGCACCCTGACATCTCCAACCCCTTTTGGCTTGGTCGAACGGGGGTTGATCGAAGCCACGTGAACTCAAAGACTTGGATCTCCCCTGATGAGTTAGGATCATACTGCTGAATTCTGTGTAATGAGGCAAAATATCATCTACAGAGACACATCTTGTTCGACGGAGTCGTGTCTGCTTCGAAGATGAGTGTTCTAAGTTGCAAACCTTTCGTCGCCCTCATTCTCTCATCAGGACAATCGGCGATCGTGTCACTCCTCTCCTTCTCGTCTCCTCGTCTCTGATCAGCTCAGGTACTGCGATCGCAAATAACGTGACTCTACACAATATCTTCCTATAACGCAAATGAGCTACGAGGGAGGGGTTCTCGAACTGATCCCAGATAGATGCCAATGTCGGAATCATCTCAGACTTCATTCACCCGGACATAATCAATGTGAAACTATCATCATCGTCGATAATAGAAGATGGGAACGCCACCATAAATATCACCAGGCATTGTACAACATTGGTCACAGACCGAACATCATACGATGACATTTCAAACAGCTATGCTTACGATCTGCAGGACAAAACCTGCTATTCCACAACGTTTTTCCAAATCAATGTCGACGCGCTCGAATGCAAGTCGCATAGACAATGAACTCTACAGTCATGCATCCATTCAACCAACTGCCATTTCCCCACCCCTCCCAGTTCCACGTTCTCTGCCCTCTAACCTCCTAGCAATACTCAACAGCTGCCCCATCTCAGATTTCACAACCCTAGGCAGAGAACATCATCCACACCATCCACAATTCACCCACCGGCACTTTCTCGTACACGCAGAAGATACGTGCCGCATAGCCGTTACACCGAGTAGAATAGCCATAGCCATAGCCACCGTCCCACCGAACGAAAACGAGCCTCACATGTATCTATACCAATCCCTCTCCACATCCATCCAGATTTTCCCTCCCAACACCACAGTAGAACAACCACGTCCTCACACCCCTTTCCACCTTCCAATCCCTCATCAACGCGACTATGTAGAGATAATCCACGCCTGAGGATCAATCGTTCACGCCCCCATCCATATCCCAGCAACACCACTCGTGAACCCCGCACAGCATCCATACTCCCTCTCGCGCAAACCCCATTCCGTACTCATGCATGCCATGTTGGGACCACAACGTCTTCATAGCAAGTAAGGGTATCGTTAAGTCGGCAGTGATGTTGTTCTATAGTGTCGAGTCTATTGCTGCTGTGCTAGCCATACGCACGTCGCATGCTTGGGATGATGCAAAGGGTATTGATATCTATCAGTTACATGGATTTTGATCGACTTGGCACTTCGTACTTAATGATGGGATAGGATGGAGGTAACATCGTTGAAGTCTGTGATCGTACGTTGGTGATCGGTGCGAGAGCCGGGAAACGGGGTTTCAAGGCCGACGTCACGACGTGTATCTTGAGTATTGGGACCCCCTGAAGTTTTTGTGAATACTTTGGAGGAGAATGGGACAGATACTGTAGAATATTGCGAATAGGTCGGTTTGTGACAAGGGCATGCGATTCACTTTCAAAGCTGCTGCTGCGATTTTCAAAATGTTGTCTATGCATCTTCGTATCAATTCGCATAACAATGTGGACGATGACAGCTTCAATGTTCGCACACAGGAACACGGTAGCTAGTAATCCTGAGAACGCAGTAGTATTGGAGAACTCTGATTAGATATGATGAGATACAGTTTCTTGTTACCAAGGCGATCATTTCTCGAAGTTCGCGTTAGCAGGCTTTTCAAGTCACATTATATAATCAGTTAGGAAGCGTTTGATCCTGAAAACATGTCTCCGTGGCGCAATTGGTAAGCGCGTCCGACTGTTATATATCGCCATCGGGAGGTTCACAGTTCAATCCTGTGCGGGGACGGTTTCTTTTTATCTTTGTGGCGTTTCTAATGAAGAAAAATGGGTGGGGGGTTATTGATTTTGGATGGCGAATCTGAAGTAGACTCAGCCTACGGATTTTACAATCTTTGGTGCGAGAGTGCAAGCTGCGGGATTGGACCGCCAGGGATGTAACACAATGACTGAAATACGCGTCGCTAGGCTCGAGTTTCTATGTAACGTTCCGAGGTTCGCGACGTGTGTTTTTGATCCTAAACCGCGATTCACAAGATCGTTGAGTGCCCGTCTATCTGTTTCCCAAGCAATGTAATTGCTCCATATATCCTAAGCTGCAAATGGTAAGCTCAGGATGCGCGCTTCGCCGAAAGCAGCGCGCTAGCCTCCCGGACCCAATTTCCCACCTGCTTGCCAGTTGCAACCTCACAACCATACGTACATACCACCTCGACATCCACATCCACTGACCACCTCCCCCTACCACGCATACATAATACAAACCCCTACAGTAACTCACAATGGTCAACATCATCAACGTCGGCCTACGCGCCCTACAAGTTCGCCTCACGCTCCACAACTCAACCACCTCCAAGAGACTGACGCACATTCCACACAGATATTCTTCGCCGTTATAATCCTCGGCCTCAGCGCCAATCTCGTCAAAACCCAAGCCTACGGCGGCGCGCCCTCCATCACAAACTATGAAGTCTTCCTCGGCATCTGGCTCTTCGTCATAGCCCTGATCGGCATAGCAGCTGACTTCATCGGCGCGCTGGGTGGCATAGTGATGGTCGCGCTGGACGGACTATCCCTACTCTTCACGTTTGCCGGCGGCGTCGTAAGCTCTCCCCCCCCTTCCTCCTCTTACAAGTCATCACGCAAAGCAGCGCGCTACCCCACTCGTGACGTGAAGATATATATGATCATCCGCTAACGATGAGGTCCTGGAACCCACAGGGCATGGCAGCAGCCCTAGGCGCGCACTCCTGCTCCTGCGACAAACCCACCTACAGCTGCCCCTACCTCGTCAACAACGTCGTCATCAACGGCGGCAAGAACGGCAAGGGCGAGGTCAACCTGCCCACCAATCGCTCCTACAGGTGCCGGGAAGCGCAGGCGGACACGGCGTTCATATGGTTCGCGTTCGCGGCCTTCGTGGCGACGTTCGCGCTCAGCTTCTTGAGCTGGAGAAGGGGGGGCATTAAGTAGGGGCGTGGCGTGGCATGGCATGGCTGGTTGGGAATGGATGAGGTATATGCGCTGAAGCTGGCTGGGGTAATGGTTGCCTGCGGAAGAAAAGGAAGAGCTATGGTGATTTTTCTTGGTGTGGCGGCGTGGTAATGTCCCATGAGGAGGCGCTGGCGTGTGAAGCGCTGGCGGTAATGCGAGGACCTGTCACGATAAGCATACTCAATCCGTATGGAGCGAGCGTGCGTGCATGCTTTGATTGAAGCAAGCAAGCGAGCGGCTGGAAATATTGGGGTTCGCATGCATTTCTTTTTGTATTATTATGGTACACGGGTAGGAGAGAGAGTCTGTGAAGCAATCGCATGGATCATGCTGGCCATACTGCTATTAATTCTACGACTGATTGATGGAGGTGTCGATGTTGCAGTATCGTTTGTGTGCTAATGAACGATGTCAATCTGCTTATCTGTAGAGGTAGGGCAGAGCGAATGAGCTCTTACAACCAGCCCTTCGCTTTCAAGGCAAGCAAGCGGCCAGCCACCATGGTATCTACCCTAACCCTCACACTCGGATTCGCCATGGTATCTACCCTCACCCTCACACTCATATCCACCACCCCCATCACCATCGACGTCGCTCTCGCGCCTACGGAACCGGGAGTCCATGCTCACAGCCCCACCGCCAGCCGGTTCCCTATACCTACCTCCCCTACCCCCCCATCCACTCTTCAATCACCCCATCCCTATCCATTTACCCATCTCCTCCATTCTCACAACCCCATCCTCATCCCTCCACAACAAATCAAAACGCCCTAATCCGCACATAACCCATATCTCACCTCCTCACCCCAACACAGCCACTCCGCCACGGCTTCCGAGATAGGACGCGAACGCGGAGTTCCTATGCTTCGTGGAGGGAATTGACGGTATGTACCTTATTGTTACAACCCATCCTTCAACGCATGAGATCAACAGATGACTTCCCCGTTCATCGATATAGTTTCCATCGAGGCCAGCAAACATGAACGCTAAGGTTACTGGAGACCAAACCGAGATCATGCAAGTCGAGCTATTCTAATAGTACAACATCCATTCCATCGTTAGTGGAAAGGTCGAATTAAGAGGATCCCAAGCTTGTTTGTAAGCTAGCATCAATATCCTTTCCATCATCAGCGGAAATGTCGAATTAAGAGGACCACAACTTTGCCTGTGACCTAGCAGCCTGCTTAAGCTCCAGTGTTTTCCAAAGGTCGCCAAACTTGGGTGACCGACTTCCGTTGAATCCACTCAGGACTCATGGTGAGTTTGGGTCTTATTATAAGCTGTACGTCATGATTAGAGGAGATTCTACTATACATACAGTCTTTACAGACGAGATGGTAAGCCATTCTCACGCTAGCCTTTTTAGGATTAGGCCGATTACGACGACTCTTGGCACGTCCATTAGGTATCCATAAAGTATTTATTCTATCCGTATCGCACCCAGGATGCAATTTCTTTTCATCTCATCCACGATTCTACAATCATGCCGAGACCAAAAGCCACATCTCTGACCACGTCACCGCTTTCTTGGTTGTCAAGAATAATATGGCCCTCGGACAGAGTTGGTGCTAATATCCCGCCACCGCCTCTCTTGGCTCTGCCTGTAGAGCTGATCGAGCAAATCTACATTTATTCGCAGAACCCTGCGCTGCCACGAGCCAGCCGCCTACTCTATCAAGCTTTGAGTAATGAGTATCTACGTCTACAGCTTTGCTTATACACCTTCAGCCAAGGGTTTTTGCGGCTGAAGAGCAATCCTCCGGAACAATTCATAGCGCTCGAAGAACAGGCCGCTATTCAAAGTACAATCATTCGTCAGAAGTGGTTTACCAACGCTCTTGCCGAGCTTTTGGAAATCAAGGTCCCAGCCCTGCAGGCAGCAGCCCAGGACCGTGAGAACAAATCCGGTTACAGCATAGCCTTTGGACATCCGTCGTTTCGAGTGGCCAACTACCCTTGTGCACGGATGCCCAAGAGCCTCTTTGTTGGCCCTTGGACGGATGAAAAAGTCGAGATGTTTTATCGGTTGCGAAGTTGGTATGTTGAACCCGATGTGAGTCCAGCGGGAGGCAACCTTTTATCCGCAAGTTTGTTCCAGGCTATTCAAGAAAATCGGACAGATCTGGTGAGAGAACTGAATTGGTATATGCGTGCGGGAATGCTTCGAGGGCAAGATGCCTCGTCTCCTCGTATGCCACAGAGACACGTCTCCATCAGTATGGGCAAATGATATTTGAGAGCTCAGCATTCCACGCAAGAAGAGGGAAGAAGCCGCGATAGTTGGCGGAGCTCGAGTTCAATCGAGTTCAATGTGGCGTAGGCTTGTGCGGGAACCAGAACACAATAACGTACCTACGAACCCCGTGTACGAGAGATAAATGAAAGTGGTTGCCGTCTCTTATCCATGGCGGGCTGTCAAGTGTACTATCTCCGACCGGAACGGGAATCGACAAGCCTATTGGACCTCTTTGAGTCCACAGAGCCCGTTTTAAATGGATTTCTTTATGATTTGACATCTTCTGGGATCTCGGAATACCCATAGAGCTAGGTACGAAAGATGATTTATGGTATAGCGAGCCTGGCTTTCTTATGGTCATTTTCTCCGGCTTTCGAATCTGGATCCTACGCTAGGTTCGATTGCTTGGAACAATTCGACCATCAAGGACTTCGGTTTCCGGCAGAAGTATCAATTGGCTGAAAAGAAGTGGGTGACCCGTACAATGCATTGTGCGACGCAAAGTCATAGCTTCCAAATCCCAGCGTTTCGGTAAATGTATTTGCGACAATGCAAGCCACCTCCTTGATTGGGTGGCCCTTCAAGGGCGCAACAAATGAGTCAATGGGTGCCAGTAACAAGAGACAGGTACAAGGCGCTTTGTGATCGCTATATCCTGCGTCGCACAAAGAACGCTGCGCCTTTCGAGCTATCGTAATCTTGGTATATCTACTTCGATATTGCCGCCAACCCACAGAACATTTCTCACTACTCGAAGACCATATTTATTCAACACCTGCCAAATAACAAGACAGAAAGCTCATTAATATGCCTCTCACTAGCATCTTCCGTTCTCTCTCCAACCGACCACCCCACCCATCTGAACGCGATGGATCACGTAAGTCCGCCCACGCTGAAATCTCATTTGTCGGCATGTGCATCGATACCAAGAAAGTGCATGCCAAACAAAAGCGAACGTCACATAATAATTTCTCTCCATCCTTTAAACAGGATAACAAATCATACATCGTGCCCAAATTACTCGAAGAGCGCTTCGCAGCAGGTGCTCTCCGTATCTTACTCTGGGACCTAGTCGACGATGAAATCTTCACGGACAGTCGCAAGTCATGGAGTGGACGCTATTGTGTCTGGTACGTGCCTGAAGATGGGCATTGTTTTCTGACGAAGTTGGCGGATGGGTGTTTGGGGTATGTGAACGTTCCGAACCCCGAGGAGGCTGACTCGAAGTTTTGGTTCTGGCCGGAGATGCGTGCGATTAGGGATAAGTTGATTGCGGAATTTGGTGATAAGAGCATTTAAATTGGTAAAGGGTCAGCGTGTGAACAAGTAGGTCCTAATCCAAAACTTGATAATTATTTGCCAGTATGGTCACGATGACACTTGCCAGCATTGAAACTCTAAAAAATATTCTCTTTCACTAGTTGCACTGTCAAGCACATTTATATACTGAACCCACGTATCCGAGCAAAGACATATTCTGTGTGATGGATGGCATTTATACTTGCAAGCCCCAGGACAAGATGAGTCTACAAGCTACTTTCTCCATGAGACTAAATCATGGTAGCTGCATAGCTTTCGATCGGCGTTTTCAGTATTCAGGTACATCATTGTTGTTGTAGGCCGCGTTCATACTTGAGGTAGATACTTTATCTGAGGTTATTCTAGAGGAGACGAGACAATAGAGCTAGCAATAGAATGCCACCAGGAAGGATCTCCGATCTAGTCCGAATCGGCACTAGTAATTATCTCTAGTCTTACTCTCTCCAAAAGCTGGGCCTTCGATCTATATAGTTCGCCGACGAAAAAGGTCGAGCCATATCAGCAGCTAATGTGGGATGATTGTATGGGAGACTTAAACAGGATTAAGCTGTCATAGGGATCCTCACCGGACTGCTACCCTCTTCCCCTCACGTTCCTGACTGATAAGCCCCGTCCCTTCAACATACAACTCCACGCACGCTCGTATCGCAGGTCCCTCGAAGCCCGCCCTTCAGCCATCTACATGCATCTTCTTGAAGAATGGATCGAATGTTTCCCGCCATGCTGAGACGCGCGTTACCGCCGACCCAACCGCCACCTCCTTCGCGCTTTTGTCCTCAAGGCCCTCCATGGCCTCGTCCATGAACTCCTGCAACGGCATTGGTTTCATTGCCTTCTCCGGACCCCCCTGCGCCTTGATGAAGCTGTCCCGATATGCGGCGTCGTGGGCGGTATCGACATACGGCGGAACGAGCTCGACGATCCTCACATTCGTCCCGCTCAGCTGGGCTCTGAGAAGGACGGCAAAGGTGTGAATGGCGGCTTTGGTTGGACAGTACACGGGAAATAATGGATATGGCACGAATGCAAGGCCTGAAGATACGAACACGAACGCAGCGGAACGTTTGAGGGACAGGAGTCGAGGGATCAAGAGCTGGGCTAGTACCATAGGTGCAGTGACGTTGGTGGTGACTTCGCTGTTGATTGAAAGGGGCGATGATGCCGTCGGATCTTTGAAGTCGAAGCTGGTGCCCATTCCGGCCACGACCATGACGGTATCGAGCGCAGGGAATTGATCGAGCAACTTCGAGACCTGTGTAGGTAGACCGGCAATATCTTCGACATCGATCTGCCATCGGTTTATCAGACTCTAGCTTTGGGGAAATGGTGGATCTCCCGGCTTAATGGACTGATACACTTACCTGTTGGATTTCAAGGCCATTTAGCTCCTTCTGCAAGCCTTGGAGGCGGTCGAGACGTCGGCCAGTAGCGATGACTGTTTTGCCTTGAGCATGGAAGCGACGGGCAAAGGCTTCACCTATCCCGCTTGTTGCTCCCAAGATTAGGATGGTGCTCCAATCGGCGGACATGGCTACTCCTAGGTGCAGAGGCTGATTATACTTCTTTTCTGAAGAAATCCATGGGAGTCTGAGGCTTCCTTTGGATGATCATTGAAATCTGGACTGCATGGGGTCTTTGTACGTGAGCTCTGCCTCTCATCATAATGGCATTGTTATTAAAGTCCGTATACCTCATCGAGATAAGAGAGCAATCGCCTAAATCCGTGCATTGTCGATGACAGCCTCAACTTCCTGCCTGCATCCTTCTCACAATAAGCACGTTCATCACGGTGTCTCTCCGGTCACAACGAAATACATGAGAACGAATTATCATTGCTATTTCGAACGCCATGCCCTGCACTCTATGGATCATTAAATTTGGTCTATAGCACGCACTATATTTGCAACAATCTATGTCAATCTGTACATCGCGTTCGCCGCTCATGACCTCTTTCTCCGCCTTCCTGTCTTTGGCTGGCCTTAGGCTAAGGTTCTGGAGTAAGTCCAATCCATCATCTGAGCGAGAGGGTATCGTAAAGTTGCTAGCTCAGCATTCATCTCTTCAATAGTCAAATTGATGTCGCCACTCTCGGTATACGTACCATCCTTCAGGTCCAGGTAGGCTTCTATGAGGCCACGTCGCTCAAACCAATGAAGATTACTGACAAGGGATCCTGCGTTTTTTTCCTGCTCCTTTCCGGGTCCAGAAGCGGCTAATTTTACATATTCTGCAATATGATCCTTCATGAGCTTCATAAAGATTTCCACCTTGCGCTCATTCATCTTGCGCTTCTGCTCAAGCAGAGCGTGATCCCGATCATACAGTCTCCGCTCCTCAAGGTAATTATTGGCGTATCTCTTGATGATCTCCCATTTGCGCCTCGCTTTGCGGTCGAGAACAAATGGGCCGGAGCCGGTGAGGAGGTAATTCGCGTCCCGCAAAAGTTGCGCCAGGCCCTTGGACGTGTCGATACTCATCCTGTTTTCGATGGGAGTTTCTCGGCGGCAATGTGGACAGCTAGTGCGCTGCATGCCTTCGTCAAAGCTGGGGAACGTCGATAGCCAGGTCAGTAGGCAATCTCTGCCGACCACGTGGCCGCAACCAGGCAGCTCCAACGGCATCTCTTCGAACTCGCCACCTCGATATGATTCTCTGCATATCGGACAATCCTGGTCGTCGATGGGGAGATCGTCCAGTTCAAGACTGATCAGGCCGTTGACGAAAGCTAGAGCAGGCGGAACTTCCGCCGTTCTGTCCGGACGACCTTTTCGAAACTTTGGCGGATCTGCGGCTGCGTTAGAAGTGAGATATGCTTCGGAAGACATGTAGGTGTTGTCTGTGTCAAAGGGGTCGACGCCTTGAAGAAAGGGGAATTGTGAGTAGAATTGCTCACTGTACACTTCTCGGCCGTTGGAGAAGACCTCCGGCCACTTTGACGAATAAGGATGATCATCGTCGAGTTTATTGCCGTCGCTGTCGGCCTGCTTCGAGCCAACCTCCTCGTATGCGTTATTGGTCCGCGATCCATTATCTGTGCTCGCTGGTGGGGCGTTCTCTCTCAGGTGGTTCAATATCCTACCGAGCTCATGCATTTGCATTGCCGACATGTCGTTTGTGAATGATGCGATCGTCTTGGGACTGGGAATTGGATGATAACTTTTCTTGTGAATGGGAACGTTTGTGAGTATTGGAGACTGCAAAGCTGTGGACTGAATGGAGGAAAGGGAAGTATAGCATAGGAAGTGGTTGATCAGTATACCTGTGAAATGTGTTGTGATACCAGTGTCGTGAGACCTACAGAGAGACCAGGACAGTTTCCCAGACACATACAACGCCATTGTGGGCATGACAAAGAACGCTCGTGGTCTCATGCGTGATGGTCCATACTAGGCTAGGATCGCCTCAGTCGATATCCGAGACAGCAAACTTTTCGGTGAGACAATCTCTTTGAAGCTGGCATCACAGATTGCGATATCCGAGACTTTTCGGCTTTTCCGATGGTAACACTATAGGAGGTAGGTGCTAGCATAGAGCCACATCTTGTCACCGCTTCTCCTGCGTAGCTGATTGCATGGAGCACTGTCTTGCTACGTTCAGCTTGCAGATGACGGATAAAACCTTCCTTCGGGTTGTGTTGCAACTTCAGCGCCAACTTGAATAGAAGCATGTGAGGCAATGCGGAAAGATCAGATGTAAGGCCGTTCACATCCAGTCAGAGCCGTGAACCTTCTTTTTTTGCTAGAAGATCATTTATTTTTGCGAACAGCTTGATTCAAACAGGAAGTTTCTAGAGATTATCCGCGAGCTAAGCGGAGTGCCAGTGTGGTAATCTGAGGGATCCTTGCAATATGCGACCAGTTCATGCATATCCCAGAGACTTTCTTTAGGCATGCGATTGGGAGTTGTCCGTGGCTTTTTAAATAGGAATAGAGCTAAGGCCCTGCATCGTATGGTAGAGTGGGAGGAAAATTGGAAGCCTCACTTTGTCTCGATCTAGTTCGAGAAGTGCGATCTTCCTAAAGGGGAGGTGCTGGTTGGAGGAGGTATGCTCGGGGAGGATGCTACAAGGGGAGGATGATACATGGTCTACTCACACTGTTGCAATTCTAAACGCATGTGAGTACTAAGCTATTCGGTGTGTTGGAAGATACGGGGATCGAATGCATCGCCTGGCACGATGTGGAGATGGAACAGATTATTCATACCCCATAGAATTGCACAAAGGCTGCTCGCGAGTGGACAAAGCCTCACAGCATGTCAGTGTCTTTATAAAGCCATTGTATACGACTCCCTTTGTCTACAATACAATAAGCCTGATGCATCAGCGCGTGGCTATATAGCTTCGCCTACTATCGTAATCTCTCATTTGTCCGATGCCCTCCACGTATCTCAGCACTCTGCAGTTTGCCGAGCGCTGGAATCTATCTTCAAACCCGCATCTATCGAGTGTGAATAAAGGCGTGCTCTTTTGCGCTGTATCTTAATGTTGGGAGACGGTGATCAATACGTGAAGCAGATGGAGCAGCCGTTTGCCAGAGAAACAGATCGCTACACGGTAAACATGAGTGTTGGAGACGGAGATCGAAAGAGTGGAGCTATGGGAAGGTGTCTCACGAACAAGATCAGATATGAACGCCGGTTATCGAACGATGACAGCAAAGAGGTGTATAACAAGCATCATTTCTCATTAGCTGACGAGCTCAATCAATTATCAGATGAGAGTTTCACGCCAGTAGACTGGACTGCCGATCCCCCCAAAAAGACCTCAGGAACAGCATGTGAGCGCGACGAAGCGATGGAGAATATCGACTTAGCTAGTCCTGAGATGCAAAAAGCGTCGACGGCCGCAGGTTTGGCAAATGCAGGTACCGCATACAAGCCCAAAAACCCTTCCAAGCTCGCACTCCAACTCGGACCAACGGACCATTCGGAAAATGAGACTAATCCCATCTCCAGCAAAGAGTCGTCTCGATCCAGGAACCAAACCTCCCCTTCGCCTTTCCCAGATCCTACAGAAGATCCGAATACAGAACCCATCGAGAAGAACCAACCAAGCCGATCTCCCCTCGAGATCTGGCTCGACGGAATCCAAGATGCCGGAATCCCACTAAGCGAGGAAATCCACAACGATGACTTCGAGTCTGATATCGCACTACACAACACACATAGAACTTCCCCGCCCACCATCCCCATCATCGATGAAAACGCAAAAAGCTCCAGTGCGGCCATAGATGAGATGCAGCACACAAGCCCGACACATATGGAGCATAATAGCTCCCGCCAGACTTCGCAGAGCACGACGATCACGCTGAATCAGGATGCCTGCGACCCGAAGCCAAAACCTGCTAGCTTCAACGACGACGACGACGAATGGAGTTCCGACGTCGATTTCGACGCAGAGATTCATCTCCAGACACTCACTCCATGCCGGCCTCAGCTTCATGCCCACTCTGACGCTGATAAGGCCGGTGATGGTGATGGTGATGGTGATGGTGGTATAGCAACAAATCCCCCGCCATCACCTCTACCTGAAATACCATCAGGGACCCAGAGCGCGGGCGCGGTGGCTGGAAAGACGCTAGATGAATTCGTCAAAGTGTCGGTCTTTGCGGTGGATGCTATACGGAAGAATGGTGGTGACAAGATGGGGGATAAGATTCGGGAGATCCAGGATCTGGTGGAGAGGGTTTTGGTGGGGGAGGTTTGTGGGAGGAGGGTTTCGGTGGGGGATAGGTTGGATGCGGATGTTTGGCGGGTTTATTGTCGATGAGGAGTGTGTTGGTTTCTCGGGAAATGTGTTGGGTGTGTTTTATTTCGGATCATGATGTGTTGGTGGGGTTTTTATGATGTTTTTGATTGTTCCGTGTACTATACGCACCTTTTGATCCCTTCGACTGTAATTTTCATCCCATCGACGTTCATCTTTGACTCTAGATAAAGTAAGTAGGTCTGCAGTCAGTGAGGACGACCGACCCTGACGACAGCCCTTGAGCCTCACTTCCTCCTTTATTTTTGCTATCACGTAGCTCAACCCTCTCGCTTTATCCAAAGAATTCGAATGTTACACCAACTCGCCGATTCACACCCATGATCCAAATAGAGAAAGCTACCCCTGTCCGATCCTTCCTAACAGATATATTCCCCCAAGGATCCTAATATATTCGCAACCTCACGCTTAGATATATTCGATATATGTTATTTACCATCTATCTAGGGGAGACTAGAACAATGGCTCTTTCGTCTCAAGCTGTATCATTGGCTAAGGATCCGCTTTGATTCAAATGACGAGTTGAATACTGTTTCGGCTTCGTTGGTGTATGGGTGAACGAGATTGATCCATCGTGGACTCCGAAATCTATCTATTGTGGCCAGCTTTTTGATTTGTGACCTGGTCAGCGTTGCACAGAGGCATGATATTGCGAACTTCTAGATGATAGTCAGGGATTATGGACTTCATTTAAGCGAAGTGGAAAGTGATTCTAGAAGGAGTCGAGGAAGAAAACGTAGATAGATGACCGGAATCTAACACATATTCGTATCAGCATATATCAACTACTTAGGGTCAAGGTTTCTTTGCTTATCCCAATCCGCCAATCATCCCCCCTTTCCCACCCCAAGCCTCACTCTCCTCCAAACCCCCCAAGAACCCCGCACATCTACCGCCCATACCCATACAACTCTCCCAACCCCTCCACCAGTTCCCGCGGCATCGGCTCCCTACCCCTTAACCCCTTCTTATAGTTGCTCACCGCCACCATCGTTCTGAGGTATGGCAAGTCTAACTCCATATCATGTTGGATATTACAGTAATCTATGGCGCCTTGGACGCTGGCCGTTGTCCAGACGTAGGCGGAGAGCGGGCGTGGTTTTGAGTGGGGATGGTGGGCTGGTTTCGCTTTAGGGGTGATAGTGTTGTTGTAATATGCAGGTGCTACTGGCCGTGTCTCTTCTGATTGGGGCATGGATGAGGGTGTTGTGTGTGCCCTTGGGACTGACGGTGCACTGAAGTTCGAGGTATTAGTCCTGGTTTGCGGGTTGCCTTCGCTGCCGGCAACCGTCCGGGGTGACCAGTTGATTGGCGTGAACGCAATGTGGAAGACGTTGTCTGTAGGCTCGGGTGATCCTGGTAAAGCTAGACCTGTCCGGACTTTGCTGGAGTCTCCGACATCAGCCGTACTCATTATACTTACAGCTTCGTCTTTAGCTAGCTCATAATCCGAAGTCTCGTCGTCAGCTTGTGACACACCCTCGATATCTGTCTCAGCCTCACTTTCACTCTCATCAGTAGCGAATGGAGGGGTATCGTCTTCAGTACTGACTGGATGGAGCAGCGCCTTAGTTTGCCTACCAAGCTGGATCCTAGTATTGCACACCGGGCAAGCAGGGTTGTCTTTCTTCAAACTGAGACCTAGACACTAGATGAATCCACAGTCAGCATTTCTCAAGGAGATTGGGCTTTGACGTATGAAAACAAAGCTCCAATCTTGAGCGCTTCCGTGATATATTTCGTGGGGATGGGTGCAAGAAAAGGAGAAAGGTACTTACAGCGCTGCCCACAATGTGCTGACACGGTATCATCACAAAAGGGTACTCGATAAAGTCTTCGTCATTAGGTTTCTCGCCCCAAATAGTGCTGCAAGAGTCGCACCTATTCTCGGCTGATGATAGATACCGTGGGTGGACTGATGGGAGAAGTAAATGAGCTCTATCTTTGAGGACGACGCTAAACTCGTAGCTGAGGGGTAGGGATGAAGGCATTGATAATTTCTCTGGTAAATGTAGTGCTTTGTCGTGGTTGCGAAGAATTCGAAAGCTTTCGAGTCTTTCCAGGTGAGTGGTGATCCTTCGAAGATGGGTTGGAATCAACAAGGGGTGTAGGTGTTGTATTAGTACAGTATTGACTCTTGGTGGTATCAACCCTACACAAAGAAGTCTTTAGAAAAGAACAGATAACAGACAGAAAATGGCCTTATTAGACTTTCGGTATATGTAAAGGTGAGTAAGTAGCAAGATGTACCATGAGCTATCCACCAATATAACATGTCAAGACATCGTGTGAACAAAGTAATGTAGGCTAAAAGAGACGATATATTGGTCTTTATCATAATATGTCGTCTTCAGATAGTGAGGAAGAGCCACACAAGGATGCCAATATATGTATAGATCATGAGATCAAACGCGGACGATTAATCGAACGATGGCTCAAGCATATGGTGCTAAGCGTAGGCCATGAAGACACAATAATAAAGATGGTAAGCGACGAGAAGCAAAGATGACGATATAAATTTCGAAGACAAAGGTCTGCGGTAAACAATGGCCCTGCACCGAAGATCCTAAGTACCAGACAAACCCTTTCGTGACGGATCAATTCCTTATACCTGTTGACTCAGGCCTCTATAACACCAGTCAGAGACCCGATCAATGGCACAAGAGACTCCGAGACACAGAGCCATTGATTCCAAATATAGGGCATGTAAGTACAGCACGGTTCTGCAGTGTGCGAAGATAATGATACGACTGCGCTGTACCTTCCAGGTATCTTATGAACCGTACTCCAACAATGATTGGGTGGAGACACATTGAGGCGAACTTGGGCGGCTAGTAGCACTTGGATGATGGAAGCAACGTATCTTGAGTCGCTATCGCCGAGATTTAGCGACGATCCATACTTGATATCCCACTGGAGAGTGGATTAAGGATGTAGTCGCTGCATCCATTGTCTGAGAGCAACGACACAATGATGAATCTGGAGTACATGTAGAGAGTATAGTAGAAGTTGTGTGTACTGACCCCACTACCCAGTCTCTTCACAGTCATCCATTATTAGTTAAGGTGGTACGCTCAGGCGTGCCGGGTCGGTAGGCTGAGCGCTACTTGCGGCCCCTATGTTGTATGCTAGCAATGCAGCGGAGGCGAGACAGTCACCTTGTGCTGATTTCAGCATCTCAGCCTCAACAAGTCTATTATAAGAGAAAACATTTGCCCTCCGATGATCCTCCATACCTTCATCGAAAAATAGGCCCACTCAGGTGTTCCCTTCAGTACCATTGGACACCTCTCAGCCGCGTTCACAGGCCTCCTATAGACACCCCGAAGAGGTGCTTCTACTTCCCGTCACGGTGGCTTGAGATTCAGGAATTGCGGACACTTGGCGCAAACCTTTGGTGAGTATGTATGGGTGCTGCGGTGTTGCCATTTCCAGTATCCATAGGATTGGGACCATATTCTGATGTCACATGAACAGGATTATCAAGCTCTCATCCTCATCAAATCGCACTACAAGAACCCTAGCATCGACAGCCTTATCGCATCTCCTAGTCAGTAATATGGACGCTGCTTCACTCAAGGAGCTGGTGTGTTCAGGAGCGCTAGATGAAATTCCAAACGCAATATTCGACGATGGATATGATTCGATCAAGATTTATGTCCGCGGTGAAGGGATGGTGAAAGACGGCAAGACGCGCAAGGCTATTTTGTTTGTGGTCCATCAATCAGGCCGGCATGGGCCGCAGAATGGGTTTAGGTTGGCTCTGGTCCAAGAGGGCGTCAAGCCGGAGGATGCGACGGAACAATTACGCGGGGCTGTGGAGCAGGAAACGGCCGAATTTGTTGTCGTTCGGCCTAATTGATGCCTCGAAGATCTGTTGATAGATCAGGAATATAGACACTGATGGAATGCTTCGTCGAGCAGTCCGATAATGTTCTCTGAAGTTGCCGTAAACAACTTTTTGCCATCGAACAACTCCCGCAGCGATCTAGCAAATGCGAATGGCCTACCGGACTTGTATAATCCTACTCTTTCATTGTAGCCCTTTGAGGGCTCCTTCGCGTCCATTCAAGCCCAAGCTTTTCTTCAACTTTTCGTCTGAAACTCTTTGGGTACTTCCTGTAGTTTCATGTACTGCTCATGTTCGCTGAGTCCCTTTCTCACACTATGTGTATCTATGCTACTCGTAGTATCCTTGTTCATCCCGCTAGCCTAGCATCCCATGCTTGGTGACAAGCTCGAGCTTGCACTCTCCATAGCATGCCCAGTGATTCTTGCTTTCCCATGATATGTGTATTGTATAAACAAGCCTTTGCCAGTATACATCCCGTTACACATTCATGTTGCAGCTAGCGAGCAGCGTCGGACTGTATTGGCATATATATTCTTTCAAAGTTCCCGTCCTATATCCATGGCGGCAGTTTGTGTAGATGAGCTCCGCTGAGCTAGACATTCGATGGACGCGTTGTCGTAGGCATTTGGGGGCAATGAGGCGTTATGGATGTAATTTTAGTGACGATAGATCTGCCAGAGCAGCCGATTGACGTGGCAGAAAGGGTCCTTGAACGGGCTTTCGGTTGGTGAAGGGCAGGCTCAGGATGTACCTGAAAAGGCTTTTGAGCCAGCTCCAGATCGTATGCACGTGACCTAGAATAGTACGAGCCAAGAAGATGGCGGGAAGCTAAGTCCAGAGTGGTTAGTATATTCTAGTGCTAGACCAGGATATCTCCAACGGAGCAGTAGTAGAATAGTTCTACTATCAATACAACATGTCTGTCCAGCCACCAGACGCCCCAATCTTCTACAATGATGTGTATCGTCATAACCATGGTATGGAGTCGAAGTTAAGTTGACCGACTTTCCCCACCAACCCCCACCAGATACCAATCTTCATGTTCGACCATTCGAGCGCTTCTGTACCTTCCGAGCGGCACAGCACAAACCAGCAGGCGGGCCACTCAGACCAGCCCGTCAAACGTGAGACGGCACGGAAGCTCGTCATCCTGCCTTCGATTGCTAGCAGGTGCTGGTACTTTCCACTTTGTGGAGTACCTGGTACATGTTTCCGAGAAGATGCGAATCCAAAGACATGCGCGGCCCGCTCTACCTTGATTCGGCCGGCAACTGTGCGCTTAAGCTAAACTTCTTTCTAATATCATGTCCGGATTCAACAATCTCGATGATTGGAAGATGGGGGTTCTCCGCACACGTCTCCCGTACCTGCCTCCAGTGCTATGGCGTGTAACCTTATCCAGGTCAGCAGAGCTACAGCATGGGTCTGCAAGCTCTGAAGATTGATGCGCCAGCCCAGACTCTATGACCATCAAAAGAACTCCACCTTGAGAGACAGCCGTCTCGTAGCATGCATGGTGCATGAAGAAAGCTTCCGGAAGCTCCAATGAGCATGCTGGTAGCAGCAAATGTTCCTGCGAACGTCTTGAGTTTCAGATTCATAGCTTGCCGGACAGCTCTCATCCCCTGCATTACGGCTACACCAGTATTCTAGCGTCCCAGCCCGCTATGGCGAAGATTACTTTGACGGTGGTCATCGTGATCACTTGATAGGCTAACAGTCTGAGACAATACCCACCGATTGACCTTGTCTGTTATGGGCCCAAAACATAATAAACCTGTTTCCCTCGAGCGAATTTCGATACCTTGGGATAGACACCAATGTAATAGGACTGGCTGAGACTCGTGAATGACAGTACTGGACAACTCAAGTCTTGGATATGAAGCCGGAAATATACCCCCGTCCGCCTGATGGAGACCATGATCGTGGATGGTGGCTCATCCCATTTTGCTTCGTACTTGTCATAGGCGCCTTGATCTCGACACTCATCCGTCTCTGGATCCGAATGCGCGTGACGCGTAATCTGGGGTGGGACGACTTCATGATAACTATAGCTATGGTAAGATACCTTCACCTCCTCCAAGCACAGAGTCGCTGAGTCTTCAACGTCCAGGTCACAACGATCATGGGAAGCGGTTTCGTCACGACAGGGGTGATCAATGGCTTAGGACGACACGCCTATTTCCTCACTCCAACGCAACAGAAGAACGTCGAAGCTCTCGGCTGGACCGATTTTGTGCAAATTTTCATTACGTGCATGCTGATCAAAGTCTCGATCTGTCTCTTCCTGCTCCGCATCGTGAATACCAGGACGGTCACAAGGGCTATGTACGCCTTGATCGCGGCAATGGTTTCCTTCAGCATGATCAGCGTTTTCCTGTTGCTGGGGATTTGCAGGCCGCTCGGTGCGTGGTGGAGTGTGAGCGTACAAGGAACATGTCTCTCGAAACACCAGTTCATGAACATCATCATAGCACACGGCAGTAGGTTCGGTCTTGGGCACGGTATTGCTAATCTCTGACACCCGATAGTCTTGTCCGTTATTTCGGATCTAATCTGCGCATCGCTTCCAGCCATCTTCCTTCGCAACCTTCAGATCAACAAAAAAACCAAGATCGGATTGAGCATCTTGATGGGATTAGGAGTAATGTGTGTTTGTGTCACGCCCGTTATATTTCCCGATCACTGATTGGATGAGCACAGTACAGCCATATGCTGCGCAGTCCGTACCGGTCTCTCAGGTGCCCTTGAAGCCAAAGACGCAAGCTGTACGTACCCACATCCACCAAACACCAGCAATCCCGCTCCAAAAGGCTAACGCACGACAGATGAACTTGTCGCGAACGTCGGATGGAGAATGTAAGCGCCACCCCCAAGATCCATCAACAACCCACACGTAATACTACCCACTAACACCACCCTCCCACAGACCCGAAGTAAACATCGGCATAATGTGCGCCAACGCACCCATCCTACGACCCCTCTACCTCTTCTTCACCGGAAAACTCACGACCCGGAAATCAGGCAGTACAGGCTTCAGCAAACAGCCGATATGGCCCAGCAACTCCCGCCGCGAGGCTCTGCCCGACTCATCGCCGTCGTCGAAGTGGCATCACAACTTGAGTGACGCGGGCGATGCGGACGTGAGTATGGAGATGGGATTACCGCCTACTCACAAGAGTGAGGATGGGAGCGAGGATCCGTTGAAGTTATGAGAGCAAGCTGGTAATGGAGGCCTGAGAAGTGAATAATGAGGAACGCCCGTATGTTATCACCGGATGTCGTAGTATATATCAGCTTCACAATTTGGCAACATACCCATATTCCTCTTCCCATCCACCCTGGTCTTGCCCGTTCACGTATATCACTCGAATGCAAGAAAGACATCCAAATTCCACGATCCGTCCCGTCCCGTCCAAGGCTACCACTCGACAAGCAGTCGAATCCACAACAAAGGCTGTGATATGGCACCTCATCCGCCTGACGTCCAAACGCCACGCCATCTAACCACTCACGCCTCCCCTCAAGCCCAAAAAGGAGATCCCAAAAGCCGCTCACCCTCCCCACCACCCCAGCTCCATCATACACATCCCAAACCTTCAACGACCGCCACACCCTCCGAAATTTCCAATTTGCCCACTTACATCCCAGTCCCCGCACGGCGTAAGACCTGTATTCTGAATTCACAATACGTACGATATCATGTGGATTTCCGTACACACGATACGTATAATATACTTAATCCTTCAACCCATCACTAACATCGATGATATCAACAAGTATATTTCTGATATATAGAACCCTCGATCTAATACCACCACACCCTCAACCAAACCTAAACTAAATAATATAAACAACACTAACCCTCACCAACAAAAACCCAGCGCGAATCCAATAATCCGTCCTGGAAAATTCCCAAGAACATAATCCAAGAACCTACGCCATCAAAAACATAACAATAACAATCACCAGCAACCGCAACCAAAAGGAAGCCCATAAGATGTCAATCACAAATAACTTCGAAATATCAAGGAAGGACTAAAGTAGCGAACTACCTTTATGTATGGTTGTATCCAAGGGCCTAACAACAATACTCTCCCATCCCTCCCTTCCAGTCCAGAATATCCGACCGTCTTCCTCCCTCTCTCTTTCCCCTCCTATAACCCCCGTATCGCAACACCCACCCACACCTCTATATCCATCCCTCCATCCCATCTCCCCTTCCCATCTCCCCTTCCCCCCTCCACCCCTCCATCCTCCATCCCATCTCCCCTTCCCTCCTCCATCCCTCAGCCAATCCCATCCCATCCCATCCAATCCCCCAGCCCATCCCCCATCGCACTGACACGAAAAATCAATCATCCTATCCAACAACAACAACAACAGCCCCCGATGCTCCAACCCTCTCGATCCAAAACCCCACTCAGCTCAGCTCACAGGACGACGCCAAAGTCACTGACTGACTACCTAGGTAAGAAGGGACCCGTCGTTGTCTCGATCGCCTAGAGCTTTCTCAACGGATGGTGCTACTCGGCTTTTCTCATCTACGCTACGAATAGAAGGGGTTTGGGGAGGTATTATTGGATGGGAGAGGTGGAGGGGGGCTTGCAGGCTCGTTTCGAGACGGCTCTACTGTTGTATATTTGTACATGCATTGAAAGCCCCAGTCGTGGAGATTACTTTCATGGCCCGGCTATGGGGTTGTAAATAGAGATCTCTTCTTTTCTGTGTCTCCTCTTGCTCTATTGTTGTTCGTATAGTTCTGATAGGTAGAGGCTCTTTCGTAAATCTTAGGATAATAATTGTAGGTTCGATGGTCGATATCTCATCATTGAGTAGGCTTTACAGAAAGCATTCGTGAAGTAAGGTGGGAACGTTGTGAATAGTAAGTCTACAACAAGGTTCTCAAGCGGTCTGATCTCAATATTTACCGTAGGTGACCACGTACCAGGAAGTCGTCGATGGAGAGCATTATGTTCTCCCCTCTTCATCACCGGCGTGGGATCAAGCCTGATTTCTAACACCTGATATCCCAAAGAGCAGCATCGTTACCCTCCATACCGCAGACGAAGCCTTTGCTAAGACAGCGAATCACATTGCCTCTCACACCCGACCACCTTCCTAACCCACACTCACTCCCCCCCTCTTCCGAACCCTCACCCTCCCAATCAAACCCCCACCCCTCAAAACCCCAACATCAATCTCCCCAAACCGATCCATCCCCACCATCCACGTCGTCAACATCCCCATAGCCCTAATAACATACTTATACCTCAACAGCGGATTCCCATTCGCATCATACTCTGTCACGACGTCGACTTCTGGAAGTAGTAACCGGAGACAATACGTATCGGGTCCCTTCTCGGCACCAGATACGATGACGTTGATCGCCGTGCCGAAGACGGATCGAGCGCTCATGGATGCGCCGTTGTATCTTGGGACGATGGTCAGCTTCGCGCTGTCGATAAGATCGACGGCTGTGGTGGTGTTCGTGAAAATCCCCGAGTGGCTGACATTTGCTGTCGTATTTGACGGAACCTCGTCAGCCTGTTGCTTTCCTGTCGCAAAATCAACGCCGTCTAGCGGATAATCGCTATTCGCAATATCCACCCTCCCCGCAAACTGCTCCCGCCAGTAGAATCTCCCGATAATGGGCCAAAAGTCTGCCTTGCGGACAGCGCCAGCGGTAAGCTGCAGGCCCCAAATGGCGAAGCGCACTTGTTGAGATGAAATTTCGATGTACAGATCGTGTTGCGGCATTGACCATTTGTCGCGAGGATGACCGGGCATGTACGCGCCTTGACTCCTGAAGCACAAGTCTTCAAGGGCGGCGATGGTATTCATGTAGATTGCTATTTCGTCCATGGGAGGCCCAAAGTCGTGCGTTGTACTGAACTCGATACTGAAGTCACTAGGAACGCCTAGGGTGGTCGCATTGGATATACTGAAAGGGTCAGGACGAGGTAGGGCATGTTTGAGGCATCATCTCTGAGATAGCTACCCACGTGTCAGGGAGGGAAATTGTAGACGTGTTCAAGAGATTCGAAGCAATAGCATCGCGCACTGCGAAGTGAAGTAAAGCAAAGAAGAGGGATGGGGAAGAACGCTTCATTGCCCTTGCCGCTCCACAACATCTAGTCCACGGACAAGATCACCTCAGACTCCGGTGGATATCGTGATTATTCATTAGTGGTAGGAAAGTGATATGCAGAATGAAGTTGGGAACCAAGGACGACTGGTAAGAAAGAAGCGGCTGTGCGCCAAAGCAACGCGCAACACGGGTCGCTACACAAACATTGACAGCAACGTCATGAGTAGAGTACAAGAACTTCTCGCGAGCTCGACACACTCTCGCTCACGTTAAATTCGGAGATAGAGATCGAAATGCAATATCAATGACAAGAATGCATATCCTTAGTATGGCCTTCAATAAAGTCAGGGATACAGCTCACTCTCTCACGATCAGGGCTTAGCACTCATAAATATCTCAGCACAAGCGGCGAAATAAACAATCGTCTCGTCCTGATATGTTGGATGTGAAGACATTCGATTGCGTCACATCCGAATCCCCAGCCATAGAAAATCTCACAAAGGCTGATCCATGATCGAGAAAAGCCGAGTTTGTTGCTTTTGCTTGCCTGTCCCAGGTCGTTGGCTTTCAGGGTCAGCCTTCTCGCCCATGGAAGAGGCGGAGCCGGGCATGGTGGACTGATTGCTGTCTTGACGGGTCGTAGCGCTGGAGAGTTTCCATAAACCCCGAAGTTTGGGATTACTCGTCGATCTACTGGAAGCCTCCCGGCAGCGAGTACAGATCTCGTTTGAGCGGCAATAGTGTCCTCGAACGGCTAAAGAATACAATGGCCGCAAAGTAGGAAGGCAAGTGCTGACAACTCCTATTTCCATCTCGCACTATCAGCAGACTTTCGTCCATATAGACGCAGATGTGAACAAGTAGCGGCTTACCGATGCCGTTCTCAACGATCGACCAAATGCAGGGGTCGACGTTGGCCCAACTAGCGTCTATGTGTGATAAGTATTTCATGGTCGCTGCGCGCCAGATACTCGCGAATATGACACTATCCGCGCATCAATAATGTTCGACGGTGAACGTTGTGTTGTACAAAGTTTTTAGGATAGAGAGAAACTCACAAGCCTCCAAGCATGAAGATCCCAAGTAACTGGACCTTGCGCTTCCACTGTAGCTGCATATTCCAGATCAATGGCATTGGCAGGAAAACCGTCGCGATATCAGCGACGACATTGATTACAGCAGGGCTCGTCGCTGCGACGAGTGTATTCAGGCAGGTTCCAGGCGTCGCAGGGTCCCAGGTTTTATGAACGGGCGTGCATTCGAAGATGGACATAACAATTTGCGCGATACTGTAACTAGCGACGACGCTGGCCACGACCCAGCAGGCGATCATGAGCCTTCGATTGGAATCGAAGATGCGGCGGTAGAGTAGCAGGGTGGAAAACTTGATAAGGGCTGCTGCTGTGGTGTAGAAAATCTCGATCAATATGAAGCCCTGCGTATGGGATATGGTCAGTCCGTGTTGCTTCGGAGGCGGTACATGTCAACCGGTAAGGGTATAGCGTTCAAGTATCTCTTACCTTGATATACATCGTCGGGTTCTTCAAAAAAATGATATGTTTGCCGGCTCCAAGATATACACCTACGTGACAGACAGGGCTGCTTAGCTGGCTCCTTCCCTTCTCCCTCGTCTACCAAAAAAATGGCGCCGTCGTACCATAGGAACCTACAATAACCTGCCCAGTTGTGAAGAGCTAGATATCACACCTGTCAGTCGGTCAATCGACAAACCTCACCGGTTACTTTTCTTACCAGCCCAACAACCAACATCCAATCATCGGCCATGAAGGCAAGTCTACTTTTCCGCCGAGATATGAATCTGAGTATCGTCGCTACGTATGCCAACGAAAGACAGACTGCATATGCCGCAACCAGGCTTGGACCTCGGTTGTCACTGGCGTGTGACATTTCGTATCTAATTTCTTGCTTTGATAGTGCGGACATGATGCCAGATGTTGGTCGCGCAAGGTTTGAATGGATGATGACTAAGGCGCCTTTAAGGAGGGCCAGTGACTGAATTCGGGCAGAGGAGGGTGGTAGAACGTACCCATATCATCGTCCACATACTTGAGGTGCAACCACCGTTCTTTATGTGGTCGCCATTGCCAGCATTGGACTGCTCTGTAGATTTGATGGATGTGGCCGAGAAAAGATGCACTATCGAATTCACTCTGCTGGGCCACGCGCATATCTCACTAGAATAGCCCGTGCCGTGCAGCAGAGGAAAGGCTTTGCGGGCACGCGGAGCGGTCCTTGACGCCATCTACGCAACCTAGCATGAGCGATCTCAGGTAGGGTACGCAAACGGACGAGCACCTGCGTCGTATCGCTAATTCATCTGCAGGGTGCGCTTAGTAAACCTGTAAGCTCTCATCTCACTGACTTTAGAGACCCCTCGGAAAGGCCCCTTAAATAATGTGCGCAATGCGTACGCAATATACATAGATCTACATAGCAATAGAGGCGCCAATTGATATATATACTGTGCTTGTTCCGTATATAAAAACCGTCGCTGTCGCTGTTGCGGGGAATTTGGAGGTTGGTGACAAGGACGGCGCCCCAGTCACCACCTCAGTCAGCCAGGGGCATGCTTAGCAATCACAATGCCTATGTATCATCTCCGGTTAGACCAATGATAGGATGGAAAGGGTCTGTCGTTAAGGGGTTTCTCGTTAGTCACGCGGGGTCTGGTACCCTTTAGTCTGCTTGGCTGGAATACCCGACGATGTCGCTGGAGGTTTGAGCACCATGCTGAGCGAATCAGAGCCTGCAAACCATATAGAGTGACCTTATATGTGTCTGTGTTGTTTCTGCACAGCACAACAGTCAGTCCTGCTAGCTTCCAAGCTTGGAAAAGTTGCACAACCCAACCCAAGAGATCAGATGATGAGATGCATTAGTGCCTGCCTCACGCAGCCAGTCAATCTGATCAAGGGTTCTTGGTGTCCTCATGACTACAATCATACCCTGGGATCTTGCGGTCTTCGAGCGTTGACGTTGAATGTTGTAATTTGATGATGTCTGAATCTAGGCTAAAACCTGGTGTGGTTAGAACCAACTTTGTTTTAATCATCTAATATCTTATAAAGACTCAATTCCAATAAGTAGTAAACTAACTACTTAGTAATTAGATAATAATATATTATAGATAAATAATATTTACTTATATACTTATATAATATATATATACGTATTATTTTATATAAGATAATATATTATTAAATTAGTTTTACTAGGAGTTAGTAAAGAGGAGATTAATAGTATTAATAGTTTTTCTCTCTTAAAATAATACTTATCCTTTATATTTATTTAAAAGTTTAAATACTTATCTATCTACCTTTTCCTACTATTCTACTTCTAGACTAATATTTAATTAAACTTATTCTAGGAATATATTACTTAGATATAAGTATTCTTTTAAGTATTAGAGCTATTATAAAAGGCCTTATATTTATTATATATAGCCCTAATATTAGTAGACTAGCTACTTAGCGGCTAAATAATAATATATTGTAAATAGATATCATTTGGCTATATACTCACTCACGTGATAGATATACGCCTACGAAGACGACGTGTCTGAGGAAATCCATTCTACATGAGACGATGTATCACTAAGCTCAGATTGGTGCTTCATGTATATACGTAACAGACACGGTGCGCAACTCACTGCCATGCCGGTCCCTGAATTGACCACTGCAACTGTGGACTAGAGTCCTGTTCACTCATGGTCGGCTAACCTAAACATCAAGCGGTGCAACTACACGTAGTCGCCGGACCCGTGGGTATACCCGGAGGAACAGTGCCTGGGGGATTGGAGTGAAATGGGACCACGCCAGGTCCCTGCCTCCTACCAAGCGCCGGCACTGTCATCGTAGCAGGAGCAACGTCCCTCTTGTGGTTGAAGGTAGCACAAGCTATCCTGCTCGGGCTGGTACAAGCCAAGCCGTTCGAAGTAACGACCGATGGTGCTGGACGAGCCTTCCGAGAAGGAATCGGATCGTTTGCACACACAGTCATCGAGCTGATCTCAGGTCCAGCTCGCTGGCCCAGGAGCTTTGCTCTGTCCACGTACATGTAATAGAGTACTAAGTTGACAATCATCGCTTGTCCTGGGGGGCGGGGATGGAAAACACGCAGCCATGTCGTTGGCAAATACGATTGTACGACTCCGAGCTGATCAATCGTGTTACCTACACAGACTTTGGCGAGTTTACCTGTTCCGACCCGACAGCTTCCTCCAGTCCCACTGGTGGAGGATATTGGTGGAGCTTTAATGACAGTTGCTGCGTCCGCAGGCCCACCTGGCCGTGCATAAGTCCAGTCTGGATGGGCTTTGACGGTCTGTTCGACAAAGTTGTTAATGTCGCCACCGAAACTCCCCTCTCCAACGGACGTCCCCGACCTCTTCAATTCAGTGCTAGGATCGTTCGCTGGAGGCTCGTTGTTGTCTATGGTGTCCCACTCGTAGAACAGGAGGCCTAATCTGCTGGCATCTGGCTCTGGGACATTGCGTTCACAATAGCGACCTCGGTAGCGTGTGAAGTATCGATCCCAATTCACGAAGACTACTTGATCGCCAGCGGCTTTGACAGCGTCTGCTATTTTACTGTTCACTGCATCCACCATGTCATTCAAAGTTCTTCTTAGTTCTTGTGTCAGGTATTGTTTATTGAATTGTTGATACCAGAATGACCAGGTCTTGCTGTTGCACTGTGTCGTGCTGGCGTCAAAGTACTTGCCGTAACCGGTCACATAGATCTTGCCCGGATTCTTGGGGTCGGTCCCCAGTTTCGTTTTAGCTAAGGTGTAAAGATGATTGAGATTGCTAGACAGCTCGTTATCGATGATCTTCCGAGAGTTCGCTATCGTGGTATTGCAATCTGCAGGAACTGGTGACCACCCGAATATACAAGCATCGAGTATCTTAGAAAGACCAACGTCATTTCCGCCCGCCGATAAGGTGATCAGTTGTTGGTTCCCTTTTGTCGCAGGAATCTGGTTCTTGACCATATCTTTGGAAGTTGCTCCCGAGCAAGCGAGGAATTGGAAAGTCCGTCCAGCAGGATCTCCCATTCTCCCATCTTCGTTGATGAGGTTCGGGTACCCTGTGTCACCTCTGGCGCATTTTGTGTCACTATCGTGAGCCGGCCCACCTATACCTGCTGCGAACGAGTCTCCTAGGCCTGCGAAGCCGGTGAACGCTGAAAAGTCCTCAGGGTCTGTTGGGTCATCTCGTCTGAGGACGTTTCGGCTTGGCAGACCAGAGAAAGTATCCAGACTCCAAGGGTAGGCCGTGATGGCGACGGTATATAACGCAGTAGGTACGAACAAAAGAGTATTGGGCCACATTGCTATTCGTCAAATGTTGTCAAGTGAGGAGTGGTCTCCTCTGGAGAATTGTGATGTAGCGAGAACAAGATCCGAAAGCAAATGTCAAAAGGCAAGTCAAGGTTGTGAGAGTAGTCGTGACGTTCGCACTCGATGTATAAAAGGCTATCGTTCCCTGGTGAGTCAGAACTGTGATAGACATCCATCTCATGACATGTATATATGAAGCACGCTATTAAGGGTGTTTGTCGAGACGTTGGCTGAGCCGCTCGAATAGCTCACATTAGAGATTGATGGATTTGCTTCGCCTTGTATGAGTGTGAAACAATACGGCGTTGTTGGGGTTCGCAGCAACACCTCGACAAGACGGATACTAGGGTGCGTATAATCCACCAAGCAGTGTGCTTACGTCGGTGTCCTCCACATCAAGAGGATAGTGCACGGTTTTGGCGACCATCCTTATTATCATCTGTCTCATCAAGCTTTGATTTCCCGGCTATTGTTATAGTAATAAGCTTTCCGGCAACGAATAAACCATAGCAAAAGGTAATGCTATATCACAAATGCTATGCCCTGAGGATGTCAAGCAATAGCTTCAGATTCATGTGTCACAGAACGCCGTGCGTTCACAGCCCTGGTGGCACTGGGAAGGGGGGCAACGTGCCGAGCGTCTGACGTTCTGAGCCAAGTGAATGAGAATGTGCCCATGTTGGTATAGCTGTACCACTGACGATTGAACTGCCGCCTTTCGAACAGGTTCACGTGTAGGTGACAGGGTTTTCTGGATACGAGCCTGGACTATCTCCCGAAGGCAGCAATAGCAGCCCCCAGATCCTACAGGAACCAACACTTTGCATATCCATGAGACGCGAAAAGGCCATTGGAGTTGTGTAGGGCATCTTGTCTGCGCATAGAATCCTGCAGCATAGCGCCAAACGTCTCCAGCTGACACGTGAAACTGCAACGCCGAGATGGTTATCGTGCGGTGGTTGCTAAAGGAGTCAGCATTTGCACTTAGCGTTACTTGCCCTCATTCCATGTGTAATATACGAACATCAAAAACCAATTGTCGGGACTCTGCAGCGCCGCAGTGCCCCTTGATACAATCCATTTACGGCGGCATGACTTAGCCAGCGGCGTCTCTCAGCATTGCATAGCCCGCAGGAACTTAAAATCTTTATCGTTATCACTGGTGGCCTGCGTCCGAGGATCTCTTACAATCTTGTATAAGGACAGGTATGGCCAATTGTCGGGACTTCCAAGCGCCGCAGTGCCCCTTGAAACTGCCCCTTGAAACAATCCGTTTACGGCGGCATAACTTGAACAGCGGCGTTTCTCAGCATTGGATAGCCTGCAGGAACTTGAAAACTGGATCGTAATCACTGTTGGACAGGTATGGCCAACTCTCAGGACTTCTAAACGCCGCAGTGCCCCTTGAAACAATCCGTTTACGGCGGCATAACTTGAACAGCGGCGTCTCTCAGCATTGCATAGCCCGCAGGAACATGAAGTCTAGACTGGTAGCACGGGTGGCCTGCGTCCGAGTATCTCTTTGTGTAGGCTGTTTTGAGAATTCTGTATATAAGTTGAGCAAGCATATTCCGATGTGATCACTCCCAGATTGTTTAAGACCTCACTCCCGCTCAGACTATTGATCTTCACGCAATCTCCATAGATTGACCCACTGAGTCATCGATCACCTCTTCATACTCTAAGATGCCTACATCATGGACATTGCGTACCTTACCACATCTAGCTCTAGCCTTCGCAATCTTATCTCAGGTTCTCGGAATCAATCCTCCACCATTACCGATCGTGTGGAACCCATCAGCAAAAGCCAACGACTGGAATATGTTCACCCTCCTCGCCTCCTTCCCTAAAAACACAGACATTGACGACGCCACTCTCGTGGGCCTAACGCGACAGGCTTGGGGTGTGATGCAAAGCAACACGGATTTCAAAAGCATGGAAAAGCAACCCAGTGCCATGGCCGCACTGAAAGTGGGCAACGAGGTATTCTTTGCCAGTTCCGTACGGGGACACGGCTTCACCTCGTTCGCTTACGACTGGTTGACTCCAAAAAGCTCGACTTCGGATCCCAGTCGAGCCTCAGACTCAAGCACTGAGCAGGTAGCGGCACTACCAAACACAGATATTACACCCTTCGATCTCGAAACGATGGTAGAGAGCTTGACAGATATTGAAGTGCAATTGGAAGCATGTCGAACACAAATAATGCAGAAAAGGATAGACAATAAGAAGCTAGGCACCGACCCTGGACGCCATCGAAGTCTTGCGAACTGTGCAGAGGTAATGGCGCTGCACATGTACAACGTGGAACACCCCCTGGGTGGTCCAGACGGTATCAGAGATCAGAATGCAGTTGTCGCTACATGGGCGGTGGACCATTTCGGAAAAGGACCAATGTTGTACCCAGCATGTGGTGCCGCCGATTATGCCCCTGCGAAATGGGGTTGTCGCAAATTCATGGAATCTGTTGGGGTACGGCCTATCCAAGAAATGGACAGTGTAGCGATTAGGGATAATACCGTTGCCCCTACAAGCGTCAAGCAAATCAATTTGTGTGAGAGGTATCTTTCCATTAAGCCTCGAGGGGACTGATTTTGTTCGTGATATACTACATTCTCGGTATGTAGATCTTAAATCAGCATCAAGGTCGGCAGCATTGATGTGGTTTTAGCTTATCGAATCTTACGCAGCAGGTCTAGTCACATGACTCTGTGTTCCCCTGTTATGAAGCGAGCGACTATGTCTGATGGTTTGATGAAGTCATGAATGTGCAAAGATGTATCGAACGGTTGGCTAGCTGTCTTTTCTACGACTGTAACGTCATAGACAATCCTTAATAGAAATTTAACTTCCTGCAAACAAAGTTGGGTGAGTCCATATTTCCGTCAATCATTCCCTTAGCCCGTGGCAGATCCGAGAATGAGATGCAGCTTAAACTTTGCGAGACCATGTTGAAGGCTGTCACCTGAACCTGTCCGCGGCAAATACGGGGGTCCCTGGGCAGGTGCAATCCCAAAGCTCTTTATGTACCCTTGGCGTTGTATGCATGGAGTGGCATAATGTTGAAAACGCTGCCAGTGCGCTCTCGTCCCAGTCGTCAAGGCTTTCATTGAGATTCAGGCCTATGGTTGCGATATTGGCTTTATGAGCCGACCAATATAAGATGCATGTGGGTAGATAATCGAGAAAGGGTCCACTTCTCCAAGGGTAGGATTGATAGAGTGCCATGTCATCTCTGAAAGTGAGTGACTCCAGACATGGGGGCAGTTCAGGTAATGCAAGAGACTGGGCTTGTGGGCTCGGCCCTAGGATCATAGCGAAAGGAAGCTCGGCTTCGATAAGACTTTGCGAGTCCTTGAGTGAATGAAGAATACCGTCAATACCGAAGATGGGATTAGGATCATCATAGTCTGTATCACCTGAGTTAGAGTAGAAGTGGACCGCTATTCTCAGGATCTTGAGTGTGGTTTTCACATGCGCCAATGCTCTGTCGAAGTCGGCGCTGCTGAGGAAAGGAGACGATCTGGCGTCCGTTAATCGACAACAGAAGTCGTATTCCAAGATCTCCAGGTGAGGTGTCACAGCAAGCAGCTGCTCCAGAACGTTAACTTCAACATGACTTCTTTGGAGGCGGAGAATCTTCAGTGCGCTTGCGCAAGGTGGTATAGTAGGCCAGGAGAATTCGACGTCTACCGGCATAGCGACTCGAAACTCCTGAAGACTGGGAAGATAGAAGAAGGGCAGGACTTCGGCGATAGCCATGTCGAAGCCATCGGATTGTAAGTAAAGTTCCGCAAGGTCTCTGTAGAACATGCCGGCGTACAAGTCTACCCTGAAGAGGCTACGGAAGCTGGAGCGCTCTGGTGAATCGGTACTGGAGCATAAAGCACAACGAAGCGTAGCACTGATATACCCAAGTCCCATGTAAGGGTCAAACCCAATATGCAGATAATTGATGTTTGGAAGCTGGGAAAGGACCAGCGCTTGGTATAAGTCTACGTCGCCCTCCGCCATGTGTCGTTTCCAGGGCTGTTCTTCACCGTCTATAATCGCTCTACCATTGATCTCACAGGTGCGGTATGATGCAGCAAGTCCAAAGGAACTGACAAGGTCAGTGAATTGCTTCGAGTCGTCAACACTGAGCTTGGACGTGGCTGCGCTGTCCCAGTGTGAATAAAACTTGGTGCCACTAAATCGCACAACTTTGACAAGCTTTGCAAGTTCAGGGCAGACCAACATCCTACTGAGTAGGAGATGGATTCGTGGCTTTACTGCCGCACGGTAGACTGAGGCTTCATTGTCGTGGTAGCCTTGGATCCATTCCATGCTGATTTCATGGTAAAGAGTAGGCTCTGCAACCTGATGCAGGGTCTTGCAAACGCGTATAAGGCTCGTCTTGTCTAGCACTGGTAGGTAAGAGGCAATGAGCACAAGTATCTCTGCAGGGCAATTCAACATTGATGGCATATCCGGCTGTGGTGGTCAGAGATTTCCTGAGAGGAGGAAATGGCTGGGGAGCAAAAGGGGAATTGTTGAGTGGAGAGAGAAGTAGGAACCAGGCTACGTGCTCGGTATAGCGATCGACAGGAACGTATTGCTTTGATGATTCGACTGGATTAAGGGAAGGAGGGAAGGAAGCAGGAAGAGGCTATACAGTTTGAAGTATATTTAGCGTATTCAGGACTCATATTAAAGCTTGGCGCTCAACGTAGAAATTTCCCCCCCCTATTTTATATATAAAATCCTATAATAATCAGCTATTAATATATTATTAGTTAATAACATTATATTCTATTAATATTAAGGCTATATATAATTATAAGTACTAGCTTATTACCCTTATATTATACCTTATTATCTTATCTCTACTTATAATTAATCCTTAGCTAAGGAGCTCCTTCTTTCCTATTAAAAGCCCCCTATTATCGCTAATAGGATATATTATAGTTATAATATCATCTATTAGTAGGAATAGTAATTATAAAAATACTATTCTATCTTATATATAAGATAATATTTAGGGCCGCGCCGACGTATCTATATTATAGTAAAGAAAGCTCTACTAGAATATTAGAAGTAATATTTATAAGTCTACTAAGATAAATTAATAGTATTTCTTAAAGAAGAATAGGGTCTTATTATCTCTTAGCCTATTATATCTTACTTATTAAAAGAGGAATGGCTAAGTTATTACTTAGCGTAGCTTATTAGATTATAGAGTAGGTAATTATATATATAATAGTAGGCCTTTATAATAGATATAAGGGTAGAATAACTATATTTCTTAGATAAATTAATATTTAAGGAATAAATAGGCTAGTAAGGTATAAGCTATACTCTAATTAATAAACTATTATAATAGAGTAAGGATATAAAATAAGGTAATATATAAAGTATACTAGTAGTATATATAACTAATAGATATATACCTTATACTAGTATTTATAAAGAATACTTTAATATAAATAACTTCTACTTATAGATCCTAAATAAATTACTACTATACTATAATCCCTACCCCTAACTAAGGAGTATTATTTACCTAGATAATTTAGGTATCTACCTTAATCCTTATATAAAAGATATAATAGAGGTAAGAGGCTATATTATTAAATTTCTTCTACCTTATTTACTAGATTATAACCTAATTAAGCTTACTTTTAATCTACTTAAGGTATAGATATAATAATATTAGCGACGTCTATAAATCCTATTTTAAAGAGACTTTAATAGCTTTCTTTAATTTACTATTAAGGAAAGTAGGTATAACTAGTTTACTATAAAGTACTTTAAATACGCGGGTAGTAGATATTAATTTAAGGGGGACTATAAAGCTTTTTAATAAGAACTTAAGGAGTAGTCTTTAGAAGTTAGAGAAGAACCTATATAATAAGCTCTTCTAGTATATAATTAAGGTAGTAATATAGCTTATTAAAAAGGTAGAATCTTAGTATTCTCTAGATATAGTAGGAGAAGTTTATAGAGATATTTATAAAGATATTCTAAGTAGAAAAAAGTAATAGGTAATAGTAAGGTCTAGCTATATTAATAGTAATACTAGGAATATATTATATCTACTTAGATATATAGAAATAATATATAAATACCCCTATTAAGTATCTTTATAAAACTTATAATAATAATTATATAATAATATTATCGCTAATACTTTTTTTATTAACTACCCTTCTTTCATAAATTATTTCCCCTTAAGACCTTAATCCTAGATAAACTTTATAAAGCTAAAATTATTAATTATATACCTTATTAGATATATATTTAATTACCTAATAGAGGTTAATAGCCTTTCTTAAGTAAATACTCTTCTTATATACCTAGTAAAAACCCGCCTCCCTTATATATTACTATTATATATCTAGCTATTTAATATTTATTATAAAATATAGCTTTAAAAGCCTTTAAATCCTTCTTAAACCCTATTACTAATCTATATAGTAATTATAATTCTATTATATATTTATAGAGGTCTATAGATATATTAGCTATAGTTATAAGGTACTTAGTATACTAAAACTATCCCTTAATAGTCGCTTATACCCTTTTTAATATAGCCCTTAACCCTTCTAATACTACTCTTATCTTCTTCTAATACTAATAGTCTTTTATAACCTATTCCTATTCTAGCTTTAAGGTACTAATTAGACTAGATATAAGGGCTAGCGGAGTATATTATTAGGGTAGTTATAGAACTTATAATAGTTATAGAAGTAGCTTAGATATAGGAGTTAGTATAAGAGCTAAAGGGGGAGCGATTAGTTAGTAGATATATAATATAGTAGGTAGCTAATACTAAGGGGGGGGTAGAGGAGGTAGAGGCTAGTACTAGTATTACTAGTCTAGTACTTAGATAGACTATTATAGAGGTACTTTTTATTATTATTATACTAGCTAAAATATCTATTATATTATACTTATTTCTATTATCTTACTTATAGTTTCTATTATTTACTCTAATATACTCTTCTTTTCTTTATACTTCTTATACTTTACTAAATTCTTATAATAGGTAGTTACCTCACCTTAGTTCTTAAGTAGATAGTAGTATATTAGGGTAGATAGCTAATCTATAAAGGTATTATTAATAGAATTAATAATAGCTTATAACTATACCTCTTATTTTTTAGTACTAAGGGTATAATACTTACTATTAAAAGTAATAAAGTAGAAGCTACTAGGATAATTATTATAATACTTATCCTTATAGTATTATTTAAGATATAGTTTTTCTAATATATTACTAGCGGCCTTATTTATATTATAGTAATATACTTCTACTACTTCTTAATTAGCTATACTTGTCTTATAACTACGCCTAGGTAATTTCTAAATAGTATTAACCTTAGAGGTAGGTCTCTTAAGAGTAGATATAGCCTAATTAGGTAAGAGGGTACTAATAATAATAATTTTAGCTTTTAATTATTTCTAGATATATTTCTTCTACTCTCCTTATAATATAGGCTCTACCTTTTTATCCTACTCCTTTATAAATAGATTAGCTAACGTGATATATTAATAACTAGCTTTAGAGTAGGCGGATTTAATACTAATAATAATAGAAAATAACTCCTCCTTTATATAATTAAGATTAATCTACTTATAAATAATATTTATAGCTTTATTTATATTAAAATTATTCTATAACTACTCTTTATTACTAATTATTTTATACTACTTAAGTTATAATTAGCTACCTTTAATATTAATAAGGTTTTAAAGGACTACTTTTATACTATATTAATAGGGATATATCTACTATACCTTATAATTAGTCTCCTCTTATAGGAATTTCTTATTATCTAGATTAAGGTTACTAACTTTATTAGATACCTTATCTTTAGAAGTAGAACTTTACTTCTTACTATTATAAGCCTATTATTTATTAATAGACTAACCGTCGAGTCGGGATTCGGTACCAAGATTTAGTACCGACCGAATACTCGGGTTAGGGTCTTAGTACCAACCGAAATACTCGGTACTAGCTATTAGTACCGACTCGCTAAGGCCTTAATACCTTAGCGAATTAGGTTAACCTAACTCGAATCGCCAAGGTATCGCCAAGACGCTAAGCCCCTAATAAAATAGTAGGGAACCCCGAGATTTTTCTAGAATTACCCCTATACTAAAAATAGATTTTTTTTTAATTAGAATTTTAATACGCCCTTTAGTTCCCTAGTAATATGTATTACCTTTTTGTATTACCTTAAAGAATTACCTAGGTTAGGCTAGGTAATAATAATAATAATACTTAGTAATATAGTTGTAAACTATAGATATAATAGTAAATACTATTATAAATAAAATATATTAGTAATATTATAGTTATTATTTCTACAGGAATAGTTAATTAGTAATTATCTTTTTATATTATCTTATTTACTATTAAGAATTACCTAGTTAGTAATAATAATAATAATAATTAGAAAAAAATTAGAAAATATAGTAAGAAATACTACTAAAAATAGAAAATATTACTAGAAAAAATGTCTTAGCGATTCGAGTTAATACTTCGGTACTAATACTTAGTACCTACCTAGGTACCGACTCGAGGTACTTAGTACTTACCTTGGTACCGACTCGAGGTACTCGGTACTAGATCTTGGTATTAAATCGCCAAGACTCGAGTCGGGTACCCGACTCGAGTTCGAAGTACCGACTTGACGCGGTTAGTCTATTTATTAAAAATCTAATTTATTAATATATAGTCCTAAATAGGTATACCTTATAATAGGCCCTAAGTAAGATATACTAGCCCTAGTAGAGGTAAAAGATCTAGTTATTTAATAGGTATACTATTAGTCTTATTGTAAGAAGTAGAACTATTATTAGAAGTCTTATAACTATTAGTAGGAGGAGCTATTATACTATTATAAGTATCCTATTAAGTAAAGCTTACTTATTATATCTTTACTACTACTTCTATATACTTCTTAGCTAATACTTATATATTTACTAGAGTATAGTCGCCGTTAGTAGTATTACTAGTATAAATACCTCTCTTCCTAGTCTTTCTACTACCGCGCTTACCGCGCCTACTACGCCTACTACGTTTATTACTAGCGCTTATTATATCTATAATAACTCTATTAGCCTCCTCTTTTATAGTATAATTAGCTTATAAGATATTCTTTATAAAATAAGGGTTAGTAGTATTTAAGATAATAAGGAGTAAATTAGACTAGCTTATAGAATAAGTATAATACGCGGTTAAAGATATAATTATAAGAGTTATATATAGCTTTAATTTTAATATATTAAGATATTATAGATAGGAAATATCTAGATAGCTAATTATTATAAGATTTTATATATAAAATAGGGGGGGGAAATTTCTACGTTAAGCGCTAAGCTTTAATATAAGTCCTAAATACGCTAAATAAGTAAAGTACTTGATTTAAAATATAGCGTGGCTTGGCAGCGCTTAATAGCGTGTTTCGGCTAAACTTCGGCATACTCTAAAGTACTCTACTATATAGGTACTCACCAAGGACTTTTCCCCCCCCTAAGCCAATCCACCCCTCCCCTTCCACCACACCCACACCCTCATCCTCACCACCATCACCACCAACTCATCCACTCATCCACTCATCCACCAACCCATCCACCCATCTCAGAAATGTGCAAACCAGGAACCTGCACCACCTGCCGTACTCCCCTCTTTCGCCATCTCCCTCCCCCACTCCCACTATACTAATACCCCCTCCCAGAGAAATCCTCCTGGTGGGGCTGCGGCTCCCACGTCCCCACAGTCATGGACAAAATCGACAAGGAGTCTTGGTGCATCTGTACGCCTAAAGTTGAAAAGGAGGGGAGGGAATATCCGCCGATGGCGGCGAAGGCGGATTGACTGCCGGGTTGGTTTTGCGATTTGGTTGTGAAGAGGAAGAAGGGGTGAGGTTATGGCAGCTGAAAGAGCCAGTATATGGGGTACGGATTTACGATATGGATATAGTGAGCGGGGCGGAGCAACAAATGACGAACAAATGGCGCAAGAGCGAGGTCCACAGTACAATATACAAGCTACCACAGCGATTGAAATGATGAGACCCAGCTATAATACCAGACTTCTACAACAACACAACCACACACTCGCCCCATCCACTCCCCCCTCCTCCCACACCATCACCCCTCCCTCCCCTTAACTCCAACTCTATCCCGCCCCCCCGCCTCCCTCATCAAAAACGGCATACGCTCAACCCCACTCCCAGCCCCATACTTCCCCATCTCAAGCACCATCTCATCCACCGGCTCCCACCCCAACCTCAAATACAACGGCAATCCATCCGGCGAAGCCTCGATATACGTCTGCATGCCCGCTTTGTCTGCCGCTTCGAGACCCGGACGGATGAGCATGGAGCCTAGGCCGCGGCGTTGGTAGGCGGGGTCGACGGTGAGGATGTGGAGGACTGGGTAGACGTGAGCTCATTGTTTCCCTTATGAATCATCCAGCTCTTTCGCTGTGATTGCTAGGTACCACCACGAAAACACCTCCTTCGAATCAATGCAAATCAAACACCAATCCAACCCCCACCCCTTCTTCCCCCGAAGGAAAACAGCCACGCAAATTCACGCACCCAAACCCCCTTTCCAACCCTCAAATCCAACCATCAAAAAACAAAGGAACAAAAAGAAAAAACCGAAAACTCACAAAACGTCTTCTCAGACACCAGCCACCGTTCCCTCCCAGCAATCAACTGCTCGAAGAAATCCCTCATCAACCCCTCATTACTCCCCTCCACAACCTTCTTCATCCGCTCCTCCCTCGCCTTCCGTGCCTTCTCCTCCCGTTGCTCCGCCGTCAGCGTGTGCGGATAGTCCCACTTCGCGTATCCCACCATCTTCCTATGCCTCACGAAGATTGAAATTCAGCGTTCGCACACAAAAACGTATAAACCCTTCCTTTACACCCCTATCCACGCATTGAATGCGTACAATATCCCAATATCTTTCAACATCCAAAACTTCAAACCCTCAAACCCTCACCAAAAAACCAACAAAACCAATGAGAAAATTCACCCACCCCGTCTTACTTCCCCCCTCAACAACCTTGGTCATCCTCCCACCATACTTGTCCCCCTCAGCAATCAACCCTTCAAAAAACGTCAGATCCTGCTTCCACTTCACGTCCAGCGGCGTATGCGGATAGAAATGCTTCATGATGTGATCGTTTGCAAACGCCGCTTGGAAGACCCTGGTGACGTCGACTGCGTCGGCGGGGGTTATGGGGTGCAGTGAGAATGCCATTGCTGTGGGGGATGGGTGTTTGAATACTCTTTTTGAAATGGTGGAGAAGGGGAAGGAGAGGGGTATGATGGGATTTGCTACTTTCTTTGTGTGTATAGGTCTGTGAAAGTTTCGGAGGATCATTAGGTGAGTGTATTCATGGATTAGGTAGGGCAGGCGGATGGGTAGGGGAGGAGGGTTATTGGATTATATGGCTGGCTGGTGGCATGATGTGAGTCATCAGAGCGGTCGAGTCTTGGCGCTCGCGTATTGGCGGCTTGGTGTGGACCTGCCTGATTGGGATGATGTTGTAGCAAGCGTCGCCGGTCATCGTGTTTCAATCGATGATGTGTGAAATATGCTGATGAGTGCCTAAAGATCTTGGTTATTGTTGATGGTAAGATGTGAGTCTGCATTACGAAATTTTTGGTCGGATGTGCATCATGAAGTTTCGTTCGAATGTACATGATTGCTGATCCGTGGTAGAACTCCTCTTACCTCCATATTGCATGACATGGACGAGCGGTCTCGGTGTGAATCTCTCGATAAGTCTGGTTTCCACCCGTCGCTAATCATATGCCTTTGGATAACTGTCTGCAATTAGAACACTCTTCTGTTGTCCCAGAGACAGCTCCCTGGTTGCAGGGTCAACGCTTGGGCGGCTCGCCTGTGAAGATGTCAAAGAATCTCGTCATCATTGCAGAAGCCCTGATCTCAAGCATGCCGACTTCCATAGAACTCAGTAGCGAACGCTCCTTTGGCTTGAAGTCTTTCTCTGACCACCTCAACATTGTTTTCAATGAAGTATTGTCTCTTTGCCATTGGTTGAGATAACGATGGAGGGAAATCTCAATCTGCTCAATGATATGGTGAATGTTGATTCGAAGCAGGCCGGCGGCCTGCGCTTCCGCTTTCTCGCGTCGCGCGGTCTCGCCGAACTTGCGAATCTCCTTGACGATATCTACCCTGTTCTCCAAAAATGCGGACCATGGCATGACTGTAGACCCATGCCAGCCGAACTGCGAGCCTGTTATGTCCAATGCGTATACTTCACCATTATTTAGGGTGATCCGGAGGACCTTGTGCGCGTACGTCCTCGCATCGACACTATGTGGCCCAATCCGTACAATGTGTGACTGCGTGTTCTTAACCCTGACCAAAACTTCGTCAACCTTAGAATACATGTCTGTAGTCTAGTCAGCAAGGTTGCATGTTACACTCGTCATGTCTGAATTCAAACATACCCTTCAACGTGTCTCCAAAAAGCTTGTGCACAAACTCGACAGCACTGTTGCAGCTATTGTAAGACATAATAGTCTCTTGGTCCTCGGCGTCTGGAAACATCGCACTAGGGAAAGGCGCGACAATACTCTTGTCGAAGCTTTGTCCGTCATAGACCAGCCAGGTATCGCCATCCTTGACGACCTTCTCAATCACCCACTTCCATGCATTCTTCTGAAATGTGTAATATAAATACCGGGCAATCTCTCCCATGCGGTATAACGCAGTCCGGTCTTGGGCCGCCTTGCACAAAGGTTTGTGCGCTTTCCAGCCGTCCTTCTGACATTTGGCATCACAGTAGTACACAGCTACCAGTCCACCTACACCGTCTTGTGTACCTTTGCAGGCCTTGCAGACAAGGTTTGCCTTTTTAAGGCACGCCCAACATTCGTGGGTCTCTGGTTCCGAAGTAATCTTCATGATCTCTTGGAATGTGCAAAGTGCTGAATGGGAGGTGAATGTCCGCTATTGGCGATCGCACTGAGGGTTATAATAATTCGAACAATCTCTGCATGCAGAGATGATATTGATCGTCTCGAGATTGAGTGTTGAATTGTTGTTCTTGGAGAGGTTGCGGATCTAAGTCCAATTCCGATGAAAGGTGATGAGTGTGCGAAAGGTAAGGAAGTGAAGTGAAGGATGGAGTGAAGTGAGTGGACCCCATCGGTCAAGTTTCATGGCTTGTCACCTCATTGTCGCGGAGCCCCCACCTAGAGCATCGATATCACACAATCAAAGGTCGATCAGATATACCTAATATTTTATGAGTACATGCCCCGTCAAAGACCTCTGGACCATGTGGGAGCTGCTGTTCGTTCTCAGCAACCAATGTGTATCCTTCCACGAGGATGTTCTGAATCCTGCTCAATCATGCAATGCAACAAGGAATGATGCAGCGGTCATTGCTACAGTGTTGACAACGTCCCACAGTACCGTCACCCTGTCGTTCACGCAATCCTTGCCACTATAAGTACTGCCAGTCAGGCGGTGAGTGAGGGTAACTTAGTAAACTTCGCAACTCTGAATGTCACGAAAGCCACAGAAGTTCCAATGGCCCAAGACAGACCTTGACCTGAATCCAACATATGCAAGTAAGAGGTATTGAGGCCTAAACATGAAGTCAAGAAAGTCGTTGGAAGCAAAATGATGGCTACAATTGTGAAGACGATGATGGCCTTCCTGTTGAACTCTGCTTCTAGCAAGGTAGAGTGCTGAGCCAGGGAGCGAGCAGTCTCTGCATGGCTCTGCAGCTCGTCACAATCACCAAGGTGAGTTCGACAACTCCGAGCATGAGATCAATGGCCTATATGCTGACATGAGCAGTGGTGAGAGTGACATTGACAGAATGCGTTGAGCGTTTTACTGTTCGTTGAGAATCGTCCATTCACATCAAGTGCCTCGCCGAAGAGCTTGAAGTCGTCTTTGATCTTTACAGAGCCTTGCTGATGCAATACACATCGATTCCTCTGGATGTCATTATGTCCATCGTAGTTCGTCATCAGCGTTGTCAATATAGCCTGGAAACGATGAAGTCGGAAGGCAAGTGCCAGAGAGACAGAACTGTCCTGACCTTCCATCCTAAAACTAATCCCGATTGGGCATCGGGCGAGCGCTACCATACAATACCGAGCTTGTTTCAGAAATACCATACCGGTATCTATAAAATTACCACATGTGGGTATTCTACGTGCGCACCGGTAATAGCTCAACTGGCTCGGCGCTCTACAACAGTAGACGGCCCCCAGCGTACAATTTCCGCATGACCTCGAAAACGCCAGGCTTGTGTATTAAGTACACACCTCACACAGGACGATCTTCCTCCGCTACCGCGAGAATAGAATCCGAGTCTTTCAGGCCACAAGCGAAACGTCCTTCCTCAAATCCTTTCCGCAGCGAGACCTCAACATCAACATCCGTATCCGGTTCCATCACAGTGTTCGCAATGCTCGAATTATTCCGCTGGGCATAGACCATGTGCCCGCCGCAGGCACCATGTCGTAGCGAAGAACAAACATTGCTGTCAACGCAAGGATCTCATTCATTGCGAAATGGCGCCCTGGGCACAAGGTCGTGCCCCCTCCAAAGGTCCGAACGGCGGCTGCATGAGGACGCTTCTTCGTACCGCTACCGGACTTCGGGGCTTCCGGATCCTTCAAAAAGCGTCTTGGATTGAAGTCGTCCACATCTGGGCCCCACAGAGACGAGTCTTTATGGATGATACGACTTGGCATTTGCACCATGCTGTCCTTCTTCAGGAGCCATTGACCGTTCAATATTGTGTCTTCCATCACTTGGCGCACAGAGGTGCCAATGGCGATATAGCGGAGCGTCTCCTGGAAGGTGGATATCAGCAGTGGACAGCGTTCTTTCAGGCCTTTGATGTCGACACTGCGTAGCGGCCCGTGACGGTCACTATTCGTGGTCACGATGGCATCAATTTCCGCACGTACTTGGTCGAGGAGGCCTGACGTCGAGTATACGAAAAACAGGGTCCAGAACGCTGTAGGTGCTGTGTTGAAGACAACCGCCATAGCGCCACCGACTTCGAATTTGGCGGTATCTTCTAGCGACACTCCATTCCTTGCCGCGACCTCGTATCGCTTCTTCGCTAGCTCTGAGCCTGACTTATGGCCCTCGTTCCGGTAGTACTGCTCGAATGCTTTGGCTACTACAGCACGGCCAGCTATTCCCTTTCGTGCTGTGATTGAAGGGAGAATCCCGATAATTAGAGGTGTAAGGTCACTTTGAAATTGCCTGCGAGAAGTGTCAGCGAGCGAGCATGTGGATATAGACTGCTCGTCATATATACCAGAAGGCATCTACGACTGATTGATCCTTGAACGGATTTTGTGGTCCGTATACGGCATTCGTTGTAGCAGTGACGATATTGAGACGAAACCACTTTACCAGATCTATTTTGGCAGGCTGCGTTGGAGATGGCTTCAATCCATCAAGAGCCGCGGCGACATTCTGCAACATCTGACGATTCATCTCGTCGAACCTCGCACCTGGGGAGAGAGCTTCTCGCATGGCTGCATATGACTCTATCGAAAAGCCCGACTCTCCTTTCTCCCCATTGATGTTGTCGTGTACAATGTCATCTGCTTCTTGACTGATCCCACAGACCATTGCAGCAAATTTCGCCTCAATAGGTGGAAAGGCGAGAATCTTTGGTTGCTTTTGGGTGGCTTGAATGAGGTCTGATGTCGTTATGACATATAATATCTGACCAGGTACATTCACCGTGAAGATAGGCAGCGCATTTTGTTGACTTGAAGGGCATTCAGTACTGCGTATGCTGATCAAGTTGAACAATCTTTCTCACCTAAGCTGGTGGTAGTAGTCAAACTTGTTCCTCATGAGCCCAATGGCATGCCCAATGTAAGGAATGGTGGTCGCCAGGGAGGGGGGCTCTTGCGGACATGCCATTCTATCTTACGTTATAGCAAGACCGCAATATCGTGTTGAGATTTGTACTAGGCAAAGGGTCGTGGCTGAATTATGGGCATGGAGCGAAGACAACAGAAGGATGAGACATGATGGGACGCCATCACAAAACGGCCCCAAGGATTCGCTTACCGCTGGCAAGATACAGAAGCTGACGAATAGCGTGAGGAGGATTGCCGTATGCATATAGATATGCTATAGAATTAGGCATGGCAGAGAATCCTTTGTAACTCTCTCATGTCGGGCTGAGGCGCAGTATCCTGCATTGTAGGGCAGAGACCCTGGGAGCCACGGAATCAGCCACCCTCATGCACTTGGCAGCTCCAGCAGGAGAATAGTCCTGATGTGGTATAGCTGTTGGTATGGAAAGCAAGAAAGTACACGTCCCATCGTTGCTTGTTTCTATAATTGTAAATGATTTAGAGTACGAAGTAGCGCGTGCAGGATCACGCTAGGATGGAGGTGCTCTGTGCCAAGCATTTCCCAAGGATTCCATACACGCTAGAATTAACCTACAGCGGTATGGTGTACGGAGATATTCTACTTAATCTGCGGTGAAAAAAGCTTACTTTAAAGTCCAAACCCAAACCACTGCGCCTCTATACTGCCCCTCGCAGAGCTCTACATCTACACCAAGCAGCGCTGGCGTAAAGCTACTCAGGTATCACAGTCATCTTGAGCCGCCAGGGCCGGGCCTTTTGCTACTACTCCTCTCCAACATGCGATGCAAATCCCAATCCCGTGTATGGGAGGATTAGTAGACCTGCTACGCAGATATGCTTTGGTGCGCTAAGTTGATAGCAAAAACCAACACGGGGCGAAGGACGTTTATTCCCAAGGCGGTGAGCAGAATTCCGTGGGAGGTAATCATCTCCTTTCCCATGTCTTCTTACTCGAACTCTCTGGTCTACATATGTACAGCTGGTTTTCGTGCCAATATCGAAACTATCTGAAAGCACAATGACGACCACCAAGCCAACCATACTCCTCATACCAGGAGCATGGCACAAGCCGACCCATTATTCCGCCCTCCGGGATGAGCTGGAGAAGAATTCATACCCAACTACATGCCATGGACTCCCCAGCATCGACTGTAGCGACGCGAGTCAACATACAGCTCAGACAGATGCCGACTTCATTCGCGCACAATTACTCTTGCCCTTACTTGAGGAGGGGAAACGAGTGATCGTGGCGATGCATAGTTATGGTGGTCTACCGGGAAGTGCTGCCGCGTATGGACTTAGCGAGGAGGAGAGACGTGGAAAGGGTAAGCAAAGCTCCTTGCAGCATGCATTGACATGAGGCTTCAACGTGTTGGATAGCATCTTTGTAACAGGACATTCAATGTACTGCGAACAATACTAAGTCGACCATCTTTTAGGTCTGAAAGGCGGAGTTGTGGGATTAGTCTTCATAGCTGCTTTCACCATATCGTCCGGATCGACAGTCTCGGACATGCACCCACCACCACTGGCCGGTCTCAGCGTAGCAGAGAATGTAAGGGATCCTGTCCTCTCAACTTTTTCAGCCATATATTTCCAAGCCAGTACGCAAAATGTCCAATCCCAGACTCACATCCCCTCTCATTCACAGGGCATTTGCACAATAACCCCCACCGGCGCCATCCAGAATTTCTACAATGACCTTTCACCAGACAGCACAGCGCAGCAATGGGCATCTCAGATCTCACCCACAGCGATTAACGTTCTGAACACCCCCGTCACAGCCAGCGCACACGAAACGCCCGCTTTCACGGGCCGCATGTCATACATTCACTGTACAAAAGACAACGCCATTGATCTCTCGTTGCAGAAGAGAATGGTTGCTAAAGCTGGAATCGAAAAGGTGGCGACGCTGGAGACGGATCACTGTCCCTTTTTAACGATGCCGGTGAAGACGGCGGAGTTTGTGATGGAGCATATCAGCAGTTTCGAGTAGGTTGTTGAAGAGGATAGAGAAGCAGAATCTAGACTTCCGTTATGAATCTCTGACAATGCAACCTCCGTTAAATCTGTATTCTAGGGGAACCGTTGTTGATTGCCACCTTCAAACCTTTGAATTTGCTCTATTATTTCCCACAGACTTCTTCTCAATACGCTAGACGAGCTCCAATTCCTATCAAGCAAGTACAAACGAGTCAATACAGCTGACCTGCAAGGCGAACATGTTGGGTAAATAGGAAGCAAACATCGTATCGTACGTTCCAGTAGAGTAGGAATGCATAATCAAGCAAAGACACCCCAACATAGTACTCGATCGTCCTACACACATGTCAATCCCAGTCGAAGCAATCCAGCCATCAGCTAGCCGGCCTATACGTCGAAATTCCAGTATTAAGATGAACGAAGGAATTGACAAAATATAGAACGAATTGAAGGCGGCCTTGGCGGTCCTAGAAGTCTTGGCACATATTTCCATCTCTGCTCGAACGTTTATATGAACGAGCATTGGGTCGAACATCAGACATATATTACGCCTAGAAACCGCCCTATCGCTTTTCAAGGACTATGTCGCTGTCCTTCGTGCCGTTCCCACCTCCCACCTAACCCCTCCCCCCTTCCACCTAATGCCTCCAGCCTCCCGGGCCAAAAAGCCAGACTAAACGCTTTACCCAGCAACGAACGACCTCGTTCTCTCATGGTCTGTTCACGGCTTGGCATAGAAGGAGACGCCTATCAGATGGTGAGAGCGACGAGGAAGCGGAATTCAAGAGGATTGGATGGGATTGGAGGGACAACGTCACAGTGGAAGCGTGTCATGCGGAGGTCGAATATGATACAGGTTTTTGAGGTGCAGAAGCTGCTGATATGGCAAGAGATGGGAGAATGGATATTGGGATGTGTGGGAGAAGTATGGGATATCTGCATATTGGACACGGGGAGGTTGTGAAGGTGGGAGCATGGTTGCACTGTGAAGAGACTGCTGCGAGATGGAAGAATCGATGATATTGCAAGTCCATCGTATAATCCTCCTAGCATGCGATATACGAATACACGAACCCGCGTATCGCGCATCGAAAGTACCATCGCAAGAACGCCAACAAGATCAATCAAAAAGCATGCTGTCATATCGAGGTTTCGCCATCAATGGCCCCAATACCAATATCCTGCCAATCATAAGTCACATACCGATGTCCAGTCTTCCATCATTTTCTGAATCAGTAATATCCGCATCCACCCATCTCTTTCTATGAGGTCCACTCCTTCCAGATCTCCACAACTTCAGATAGCCTGGACGCTCGACCAATAATCCCAAAACACGGTCTTCACACTCTCAAAAGGCCTCGGACTATCGCGAAGATGATCGACAAGGCGGTGGTGAAAGCACAAAGGGGCGTTCGGGGGATATTGGGAGCACTCGCGGCTGAATGTGTGAAGGTGCCTGGAAGCTCGACTGTTTGCAACACAAAAAAGATCTTCACACTCAAGAGGCCAGAATATTCGTTCAGATCATCGACGAGGTGGCGGTGGAGGTACAGAAGGTTGTTCATGGGATATAAGGAGCACTCGAGGCAACTTTTGAGGGTACCTGGAAGCTCGACTGAAAATCACACAAACTCGACCTTTGCACTTTCCATTGATGTCGGGCTCTCAGAGATGATGTAAGGCGGTGAGAGATGATATAAGACGGTGGCTGCAGCGTTAGGGGTCGGTTGTGGGATATCAGGAGGTCACTCCAGGCTGAAGTTTCGAAAGAGTCTGGAAGCTCGACTGATAACCACACAAGAACGGTCTTCGCAATCTTGATTCGTCTCGAGCTGTTTTAGTGATGATTAGCAAAGCAGTGGTGGGAGCGTTGGATATCTGACTTGTACCTTAAGAGATTGCTCCAGGCTGCTTTATCGATAGAGAAGAAGTTGTGTTCGGAAGATAAGAAGTCGAACGAGGTGAAAAGGAACAGGTGTTGGGAGCTCCAAACGCTTCGGACAGTCGTGAAGACAATCAACGAGGCAGGTGGAGACAAAAATATCGTTTGAGCGAAGAGTAGGCCCCGGATCGTCGCAAGGATGATCAACAGGGTGATACCCAAGTGTGGTAGGTTGTCGGGAGAAGGGATAGCCACGGACTATCGTGAAATTTACTGATGAGTGGCTGAGGTCGGGGTTTTGTAAATGAGTACCATGCAACCAGTCGTGGAAGCAACAGGCATTGCATCCAAATGTCAAGTGGAGCTCGACCAACAAAGCACACACAATTTGGCGTTCTGGTTTCCAAATGCCTCGAATCATCTCAGAATGACGATCGACGAGGCAAAATTGGAAAGCCAGCTGGTGTGCAGGTTGTTGGGAGTTCACCCCAAGCAGGAGAAGTCGAACCTCAATCTTCAGATCTTGCTCTCTTGCGAGACTGTGCAGGGTACCTTGGAGAGAGGGGGCTTGGTTGTTCGGAGCCGTTGGACTCTCGAAGAGGAGGTTGCTGTGACGAAGAGGCTGAAGCCGTCGCTACTGGTTCATCTTCATCGGAAAGCGGATACTCAGGAGTTGCACCTTCTGGCCAATCATCTAAGCCCTGCAGAGATTCACTTGGTGACTGAGGAGTTTGTAGTACCCCTGTCGATGCCGCGTGCTCGATGGCTGAGATATATTAGCAACAGCTGCCTGCAGGTCAAATCTCCCACTCACAGTCTCCTAAACCCGATCCTGATGATGGGTTCCTCGCGGCTTGCCGGGTCCTGTAGGTGTCGCTCAGAGAAACCGCGGACCAGTCTAGCAGAGGCTGATTCGGATTGTACCCGGTCGGTATCGCCTGTCGAATCTCACGGCCGTGGATTTGGTCCTGGCCCGCATCGCTGGCTGCTTGCTCTGTGTTTGGATATCCCTCCTCGTTCAGATCTGCAGCCAGGCCCCCAGGCCATGCAAGGTCATAATCCAAGCCGAAATCGAAGTCGATCAGTCCACTGGCGGGCAGGTCATGTTCCCACGCTGCGATGTCGTCCTGCGGAACACGGTCTGTCTCGCCGCTGGTAGGTATGTGGTCATTGTAGCCCAAGTCGACCGTTGCGTTATAGAACTGATCTGCGAGTGTATCGACTGTTGTACAGGTATCAGTCCCAGCCTTGATGATATGAGACGACTTATTACTTACCAACATTGCGCGTCCCATCAAAAATGTTATCGAGAGAAGTACTGTCATCCTCGTCAAGTGTTCTGGGCGCATACAAGCCCGTCCCATCAGCCTCGTCTTCAGCGAAGACCTCCGCTGTTAAGCGGATAACTTCTCGCTCTGCGGCGGACAGAGGAGCCCCATGTGTGGCCTCGGTTTGTGGTGGTAGTCGGGCATCCTCGTTGAGCGAATTGAAGATATGTTGCTCCGGTGGCGGCAGCTGCTCGACGACATCTGGACGCCTGCAGCTGAAATCTATAGACAGTGTCAGTTTTGCCAATGAGTCAACGCCCTAGGTACTTACCAAAGCTGTGGTCAGGCTCAAGTCGGAAGCCTGAGCCCCTGGTGGATGTGCTTGGCTGCTGTCCGAAGGACATCTGCGTAGGCCTTGAATAGCACAGTCCACCATCGCTTCGCCGCTTCTTCGTGGCGGTAGCACCATCCGGAACTCTTGACGAGCTTGAGTCAGGCTCTTGGCCTTTGTCGTCGTCACCTTCATCGCCCCTTGGCAATACCATCACCCCAAGCACGTAGTTCTTCTTCGCTGTGGCGTCTGCGTCTTCAACGATCTTCACCAGGCGTCTTAGCCTCACATTCACCATCTGTGCCTGCTTCAACAGGACTGGATGTCCATGCTTGAATTTTTCATCAGCAACACAGAGACTCAAGAGGTGCTCGCCAATCATTGCGTCGCCTAGCTCTTTGTGGATACCGAACCAGACTTGGTCGTTCTCAGCGCCTTCTTCCATCTCTTTCAGCGCCATGGTCACCTTGAGGAGGGTGCCGTTGGCAATGCCTAATCCTTCGAGGATCATCTGTGCGTTATCATCGCACCCTGCAACGACGATCTCATCAAGGAGATCCTTGGCACGACCAAGGTCGGCATAGACCGCTTGGTACTCTGACGCGTTGTGCTCGGTTGCGGTCACCTTCAACAGGTGCTCTTTCTGCGAAAGAACACCTTGCAGGTCCTTGACGAGGGCTTGTTGCGCCTCAAGGTCACGCTGCTGGCTCTCCGACAACTCCTGCGCCTTTCTCTTTTCCTCCTTGGCCATCTTCACGTCATCTTGTTGACATTCGGCCTCGGTGTTTGCTTCCAGCAGCTCTTCCTCGATGGTCGCCATCTCTTCATTCTTTGACTGAATCGTGTGCCTCAGGTCTTCTATGATCTGGCGGCTTGACACGACGGTGTTGTCCATGGCGCCCATTCTCTGGTTGCCAGATTGGATGGTGTTTGTCAACTCTTCAATCTGCTGGTTGGCCCGGCCAAGCTGGTCTTCAAGGGCTCGGATCGCCGCCCTGCCTTCCACCACGGTATTCTGCTGCTGCGCTTCGAGACTCTGTGTTCTCTGGACAAGGTCCATTGCGCGAGCTCGCTCTGAATTCAGCTCTCTGCTCAACGTCGCGATCTGGTCTGATGCGCGTTTCATGTCAGCCTCCGTGGTGCTTGCGATTTCTATATCGTTGGTAGAAGGCTGTTGCGGGCTAGTATCTCGTACTGCCAGTCCAGCTACCTGCTCTTGGAGAGTCTGGATTTCTTGATCCTTGGCAGCTATCGCGACGACATGGGCGTTCTCCACCTGCTCCATGTCGCTTTTCGCTCGCTCCAAGGACTCTCGAGCCTCTGCTTCTTTCTCGGCGATCGCAGCCCTGTGCTTCCTCTTCAGGCGCTTTGCTTCAACCGCTTGGTCATTTGCTTGAGTGCTGGCAGCAGATGCTGCATCCGAAAGCTTTGACTCGAATGCTTCGAGCTGCTTACGGTTCTCAGCCTCAGATTCATCCTTCTCGTGTCGTACTTGATCTAGTTTGGTTGCTAGATCATTCGCGTACGACTCGGCCGATCTCAATTCGTCGCTATGCGTCGCTGACGATTCATCGAACCTTGTTTGAAGTATGTTGAATTCCTGGATTTTTGCATCCAAGTCATCTTTTGCGACCTTTGCAGAGTTTTCGGATGCTGTAATTCGCTCTTGGGCTGTCTTCAGACTAGCGTCCCTATCGTCAATTTGCCTTTGCATGGTAGCCTCCATGTCGTTGTGCGTCTTCGTGAGCTCGGCCTTTTCAGCCTCATAAGAATTAGCAGCGTCCAATTTGGCCGCAGCGAGCTGATCAAGCTCCGTCTCCTTAGCTGTCATAGCTGTCTGCAATGTTGTCGCTCGTTCGTTGAGCCTCGTGATTTCATCGTCATGCCTACGCTGGAGCGATGTCATTCTGTCTTCGCCCTCTTCTACGACGGCTTGCATCAGGTTCGAGCCTCTCAGAAGTTCTTCTTTGCGCCTGAGCTGTTCTTGTTTATGAGCGATGCGTTGCTGCACTCGTCGGACGATGTACTGAATACTCTCCCCATTCCGGTATATCGAGTTTGGATCAAAGGCTTCACCCGTAGCAGCCACCAACGCGTCGTACTCGGCAGTCACTCTTGAGGAAGCAGCGGCCGCTCTGGAGGATGTAGCACTCACATCCCTTCGCACTTGTGCGAGTTCATTCTGGAGCCGCATTTTCGTTGCCGCCGACGTTCGTCGGTATAGTTGGAAGAGTACTTGGTGGAGCTTGGTCAGAGCTGATAGATGCTTGATCTGGCTTTCTTGATCCCTCTTCATTTGCTCTTCTTCGGATGCTGGACTTGGTGGGACACTCGAATACTGTGATAGCATGGTGGTGGCGCGTCTTGGCAGTAGCATGGTCCATTTCATGAAGTGCTGGAGGTTGCGATAACGTGTCTGTATGTGTAGTCTTTGTGCAAGCCAAGGAGCCAAAAGGCAAGCGACAATGAGTGTAAAGTACACGCACTGGTTCGAGATGGAACAGCACGAAGCTGGCATGTGCAGCTTCCTCATAACCCACACAAGCAAAAGAAGCACAGAAAGCAGTACCGCGGTCTGGATGGTGTCCCGAAAGCAAAGGCGAGGAACTCTAGTCCACAGCTTTCTCATGACCAATGAAGCCGGCAGTAGCAGCACGGGAACCGAAAACACCATGGTGTTGCAAGTATCACGACCACACACTTGGTTCCGTGACATCTTCATTGCCCAAATTGCCAGTAGTAGCAGGACAAAGGGCGTTACGTATACCAGAATGTTCCAGACACGACGACAACCAGCAGGGACGTGATGCTTCATCGTGCACCAAGAAGTGAGGAGCAACAAAACCACCAAGGCGTACCGATCGAGCCAATCTTGTGGCGTAATCGCTGCCCAGACAGCGGAGGAGAACAAGAAGATAAGTACCAATCGTGACATGAAATTCCAGGTCGGCAAGGATCGGACGTGAAGGTACAGCTTCTTTGCCGCAAGGAAAAGGACGACAGCTGTCATGATCGTGATGGGTAGAAATGCGATGAGCATGATGATGCTCGTTACAAACGTGTCTGATTGTGATACTGTCTTCTTGACATCAGGAATCTCGACAGGCCAATCTTCGACATCGTTCTCTATGCTTGCAGCTGGTATGTTGACATTTGGCACACTGACTTTCGCTGATCTTTGAATTGCAGTCGCTGCGAAAGGGAAAGGACCGGCCAACCATGCATAGGGACCGTATTGGGAGATGCGACCGTCCATTGTGCTGACTTTGGTGTGATGGTAGGTCGTGTTGAAGTTGTGATGGCTTTCTAGAAGCGTGAGTGTTCTTCAAGAAGGTTGAGTCTGGTGTCAAGGACGTATCGAAAGGTATGTATGTATTTGTATACGCTGGCAACGAGAGAGCTGAGTGTGTTCTTGTTGACTTGTCAATGATGGGACACAATAGAACGCTAAGTGTGATCTTCTTGGTCAATCAAATTCTCTGATCTGAACGTGATCTTGTCAAGATGTAAGAATGATGGAAGAGAATGGCAAAGAAAAATCAGGAAGTCATATGAGCCTTCTGTCACTGCGGGGGGGGGGGGGCTGGTAATTTCCCGTTCGCTTCACCTCGACGATGTGTTGAGTTTTGATGTTTTGCCACCCACGCGTGTCGAATTATCACGGGGACATAGCTGAAGATCGGATGCCGCAGTCGTTTACCTACGGAGATTACATCTGGATATGTCGTCAGGGCCAGGGTCAGGTTCGTTCGTTTGGTGGATCGGCGGCCGTAATGATCAAGTAAGGCCTGAGTGTTTCGGTACATCTGATACTGCGACGGGTATCTGAGTTCGTGTGTTATGTGGGCTCACGATTTGTACCCAAGGTAGGAATTCATTCGATTAATGACGCCCTTCCCAATCTCACCACCACCCGCAATCAAGTCCCAGTCACGTCACGTCATGTCAGTTCACTTCACTTCACTTTACTTTATCAAGTTTCGAATTAGCAAATTGGGGGGGTTGGGAATTTGCCTTGTTTGGGATGGGGTGGGCTTTGATACTTGCTCTTTTGCTTTATGTGGTGGTGGGGGGGTTGGAGTAGGGATGGGAGGTCCGGACTTGCAGTAGCATGGGTCTATTTATTTCTAGGACGTCTAGGTGGGGCAAGTAGGCGTGAATAGCTAGATTATAGCGGTACGCAATCATGTATAGCTATAAAGGGGATGGAGGGGAGGTTCTTTGAGGTTTTGTAGGTGGGTGACAGGGTGGGTGTAGAGATGGGAGGGGGAGGGAGGGTGTAAGGGATCTCTACAGCAATATCTACAGAACAGTTCGATATAACACGTAAACTAGTAAGAATATCACACCATATCACGTCACCTTTGAAATTACCAAATCTTAGAAATAGGGAGGTTGGTAAATCACCTCCTTTAGGACGGGATGAGCTTTAACGCTGGCACTTACTTTTTACGTGCTGGTTATGTTTGGGAGGAGAGGGGGATGGGCCGGGGCGCTGGAATTAAAGGTCGCGATTTTGGGTGGGAATTCCCGGAGTGGGAGAGGGAAAGGTGACGTGGTTTAAACGTGAGTTCATCGCTGACATCTTGTTGACGGTACCAAGAGCGAGGTACAATTATAGCAATAAGGGGTACAGGACTCGTTAGCACTTGGTTATTTTCATATAGATCCAGTCGGTTTAGGTGTAATTTCAGATCATTGAAAGCGTGGAATGAAATAACGCTACCTGATACCTAGAGAGGTTTTAGTGAATCAAGCATGCGTTTAGCGCTAGGAATATAGCAGATATATCTAAATAGATGTCCAAAGGACTTCTATTGTAACGATAATCGATTCGGCACTTAGGTATATCTCATACAGAGATTTTTTTCTGAGTGGATCTTTAGATGCTTGAAAGCGTGGAATGGAATGAAATGATGCTACCCTAGCCCCCGACGCACTACAACATACTCTCAAGTGTTATCAGATCATGTAAAAATGTCTACGAAATTCCTAAGTGAGCGGCGAGTCATCCCAGTCTACTTCGTCCTCTTCATTGCCACCGTACTTTTTATCTTTAGCTGCGACGGCGCTGCTAGTTTTGGTTATATTGGCGTCTGTGGTGGAGGTTGGAGGTGGAATGTTCATGTCTATATCTTGTATTAGCAATTACCTGGACAAGGGTAAGGTAGACTGACCGAATGTTTTGCCTTCGAAAATACTCGGTCGAGCAGGAGGGTTCGTTGGCGATTGTGCTTTGTTTGAAGAGCCAGCTTTTGCCGTAAAGGTCTGAAGAGTCATCAGTACGTACTGTCAGGACTTCATTCAAGACTTACCTTTGCCAGTGCATTGGCTTTATCATATAACGCAAGCGCATCGGGCAGTGTGGGAACGGCTGGAGGAGGAGTCATAGCGGCTGATGGCGCTTGTGGATCGAATTGGAAAGGCGATGATGTGGATCGACTACGCGGCGCCGCCTTTGACGAAGCTGTGATTGTTTGATTGCGTCGACGGGGTTGAAGTTTGGGTCTGGCGCCGATCTCGGCTTCGGTGTTCCTTCTACCTTGTGGATAGCTTGGCTCTGTTTCGGTTGTTGAGGTGATTTGGGGAGCGTCGGTGGGGTGAGGTGGTCGTTTAGTTGGCGTGAGAGGCCGTGGGGCTGTAGGGGCTGATGCTGTGAATTCTACTGGATTGAAGCTGAGTAGTATGGGTGGAGGCTCGGTGGGATTTGTTGATCCTAGTGGCGGCAAATGGTGGGCAGAATCTGTCGTTGGGTGTAATCCTGGGATATTGGGTGACCGCAAAGTGGAAGCTGGTTTTGTTGGCGTAGGAATTGCCGACTTTCGCTGGACTGTGGGAATTTGTGATCCTGACTTCCTCTTTGGATGGGCTGCTTGTGCTTCAGGCTTGACTTGTAGCTCCTCTTCTAGATGACTAGCCTGAACCCTTGGCGAATGGGGTGCATGGTTTGATGTACTCGACGCATATATCGGCGATAGATTTTCCAATCGGTGGGTGTGATCGATATCAGGCTCAGAGTCAGGAACGGGCTGCACCTTCTTTTCTCGATCATTAGAGCTTTGAATGCCGTTTGGCTGACTCTCATGCTCAGCTTTAACGGCATTAGAGCCTTCCGGCTCTACTAATCCCACCACCGTGTTATGCGCATGGCTACTCTGATCACCGATTGATATGTTCTGAGGCCGTGCACTTTGGCTCGTCAATTGACCTGCGAGTGATCGCTCCTTGATCTCAATGCCCTCATCGGCGAGCCGCTTTGATGTGTCATCTTGATCAGGCTTTCTCATCTTTGACCTCACAAAAGCCACTAGATGATCGTACTTCTGTTTATCTCTTTGTGCCTGCACCTCTTTTTCATCCAATTTCTTAGCCAGTCCGAGTTCCAGCTGTTGGAGGCGTCCTTCAAGCTCAAGGTTAGCTCTTGTCAATGTAATCTCCTTCTGCTGTGAAGCAAATATCGAATTCTGTACTGCTTTCTTCTCAGTCTTGGTTGTGGTAACCTGGGCACGCATCTTTTGAGTAGCCTCTTGGAGGTTTCTATCAAAATTTTGGCGATGATCCTGCAAGTCACCCAAAGCTACATTCTTCTCCTCTTCCAGACTCTTGATCTCTCCTCTCAAAGATCTGATCACCGTTTCGCACCCTTTCACCTCCATCGCCCCATCATCGCGTATCTTCTCCAATTGATCTCTCAAGTATCTTTCCCGCTCAGCAGATGCGTCTTCAAGCTTCTGAGTCCTCAAAAGCTGCGCATTTTCGTTCTCACGCAACCTTTTGACCTCAGACTCAATCGCCAGGTTCTGCTGGATTGTCTCTTGGTCGAACCTTGCGAGCTTCTGCGACATCACCTCTTTGTGATTCTTCGCAATGGTAAGCTCTGTCCGGAGAGATTCGTTATCTTGTTGCGTTTTCGAAAGCCTTTCATTATGCTCAGCCATAATCTCACGCAGCCTACTTTGCAAAGAGTCTTCTGAAGTTTGTTCGGTGACTTTGGTGGCGTCATTCGTACTGACGATGAAATGAGCAACCGCTTTGTAATGCTCTTTCTTGCGCTTGTAGTTCGCACTATCAACCTCATTTTGCTCGATCAAGCGACTGATACCATCCTCTGATCGCTCAAGGTCGTCTTTTGATCGCTTGAGATCGTCCTTGAGGCTCAGATTGCTCTCCTCAAGCCTCCGCATGCGATTCTTGACTTGTTCGAGGTTGGTCTGTTCACCAACGATGTCCCTTTGGGTCCGAGGAGTCATTTCTTGGCGCTCATCGTTGAGCGTTTGGCTCCTTACAAGATCTCTGACCAGGTCCAACACTCTGGTCTCGGGATAGGTATAGTTTGGGTCTACCACTTGGTGGATAGCAGCAATCACAGAGTGGGCAGAGCCCAAATCAAAGTTCATTGACTCGATCTGAACGTTCCTCTCATCAGGCTCGGTCTGCGTATCCATCGCCGTGAGATACTGCGATATCAGCCCATCGTATAAGAGTCTGACATTCTGGCCCCTAAAGACCAGATATAGTGTGGCGAGCAAGGAGAGCCCGCAGAAGACCCAGCCAGTTGCGCCCATACTACCATTTGGCGAGAGGAAAAGAGGTATGGACCCGAGGATTGTAGACGAAATGGAAAGAGGGCCGCCAAAACTCTGCTTTCGGAATGCCGTATTTGGTGGAGCAGATGGCGAATTTCCAACCTCAATGAGCACCGGGCTCTCGCTCGCCTTGACAATGGTCGTGGAAGCGTTTAACTCCGGGACTGCGGTAGATTGTGGGATAGCGATGGCGGATGTGGCGTGGTGAGAATATGTTGCCACGGAAGTTGTGGGGATTGCCTTGTACGCGATGTATTTATGAGTCCCATAGCCCGTTCCGCCAATCCCACAAGCGATCAGTAGAGACGTGATCGCCTTGGGCAGACCTCTGAAAGTCATGGATATCGTTATCCAAGACAAGCTGCACCTGACGTCAAATGGGAGTCCTCGTATCAACGGGTAAGTGTTTGCTCCATGTCCCAAACCACTATCTTCTGTGTCTTGATAGAAGTAAGATCGGGTTTGGCAGTAATTACTGCATGCGGCGAGATTCTGAAGACGTATTTGCCGGCTTTGTCTTAAGATCCGCATCTGCGACTAGTTTGCTACCGAAGAACAAAGCAGAGTGAGACATTGGATTGTCCAATCAAAGTCTACTCTAAATATGATCATCTGAACGCAGTTGGTGAACATATATCTTATTTGTAGCGATATGTGAAGCTTACGGTGCTACTATCTCAATGATGCTTCGCCACCACTCTTGAAGAAAAGTAGATATGATCCACACATCTGGTGGCACGCTCGCAAGGTCATTGGCCTTCGAATCGTACTTGCTCCAGGCCGGATTTATCACCAGAGTAGGATTTATTCACCGCGGTATTTGCCGTATCTCAACCCCCTATCTCTGTTGTCGTTGTTGAAGGACTATTTTGTTTCGTGACGGACATTTCTCGTACGACATCGTTCATGTTCTTTCTGGAATTCTCGAAATCTCCCCATCGTGAAATCAAGCTTTGTCCGAAGACCTTCGATAACGACGTCCTGAGCTTTCATCACGGCTATTCTCTTCTGTTGCAGAGCAGCCTCTGTGAGAAATCGCTCAATCTCGATTTCCATGGCAAGCACATCTCTCTCATGGTCTGCTTCGAAGACCCCGTCCTTATTCACCCCAGCAGCATCGTGTTCCTCCTCGCCGTTTCTTGGACGATCATATGAATGATGTTTCCACCCAACAGACAACGTCTGATACCCTTTGCGCAGTAAGACGGCAATCCACTCTGATAAAGTTTCCATGCGCCCGTGATAGACCCGTAAAACGATCGCCAGATTGCTGGCCTTGCCGTTGACTGTTGATGCTGCGTCTGCCGTGATGATTCTGTCCATCACGGGACAACGGTGACTGGAACGGGGACCTAGCCAGTAAGAGATGATCGCTATCATCTCCACAATCGCAACTACTGAGGTGGTCCGCGGAAGTCTCCAGTACCATCTGAAGATGGTATTGGAAAGTGATGAACGGATGGTGAACGTACGAGGGTCTTCGGGTAGCAGCAAGAGCCTAGTATGACTGTAATTCATATGCGGCAACTTTTGTCCTACCAGTACAAGAGAACCATCTTCTCCAAGGGCAAATAGACATATCGAACAGTTGTTTGGTTGAGAAGATTCAATATTGTTGAAGTGCGTAGCTTCCTGTTCCTGTGAAGCTCTCCATGAGAGCGAGAACAGCGAAGATATGCTATCACCCCATATGTGGAGGGCAAGTCTGACTCGGTGTTCTGGCGCGACCACGATCCACGTGGACATCACCGCTGCTACAGTGAGGGCAGTGCCAAGCAAAAGCATTGCCGCTTTGTTTCTGGATTCTGGGTTCCTAGTAGCTGAGCATCGACATGATAGGAGGGCTGGTAGAGGCAGGAAATTGTGACACTGTAACTTCTTGAGATGGTTGCAAGGTCGCTATGACAGAAGCTTTACCTTTTATCGCTTTGCAGTACTCTTCGTTTCGGTAAATGGACCGAATGAAATGGGTCCGTATTCTGAAAGGCGTAAACGGTATATCAGCCATCGAAGATACCAGATAACGTCGATTCGTGTTTCACGTTGGCAAGAAACTTATCAAGGTAATAGCCTGCAAGCGATCAAATGCTTGACCCCCAAGAATGCAGTTCTCTTCTACTCGGTCCCACTCCAAGAGATGCACAGGGGAGTTGCTTCGTCTAGGAGCGGCCGATCTTGGTTGATGGCCTGACACCCATCCGGAAACGGCAAGGGTGATTTCTCCATCACGGATTCGGCGTTTGTAGCCAGTCTTCGGATCATCTGACCATGAGATAGTCGTGGATAGTGAACATGTAATGGGACAGTGCATCGCAAATACCATAGCATAGTGAAGGAAGAAGACGGGTATAAAACTTCAGTGCTGAGGTTGAAGAGATTGACTATTGATAGACCGTCGCGCGCTATCCCTAAGTAGTTAGATTGTTATACGGACCTTATTTTATCCGAGATACACGTCTTCAAAACTATTATTCTCTATAGCAATACGTCTCTCATTTGCTAAACTCTGAAGCTAATAATGTGTGTAATTTTGAGAGCATGGACGTGATCGAATGGAACATACAACATACAAAGGTCTTGGATCTTGGTTGTACCTTGTCCCATGATATTAATTAACTACAACAAAGTGCTCAAGGCAATGAAGTTGCATCAGATACAGATCATCGGCCAAGGAAAAAGCTGATAGTAAGACTCGGAGAATATCATAATTTCATGTTCATACTACGTTACTAGGAAGCGACTCGGCAATGTGATCTTTGTATCTACCAGAGAAGGCATCTCGGTCAAGCTGGCTGGCGTACGTGGGTACTGGCGGTTGATGACCAGATCTTTGAACAACCTCACGAAACTCTAATCAAAGCCTTCAAACAGATGAAGATGCAATCAGACTTCAGTCCCAATTTTTAAAAGCTTCTAAGTGGAAGCAAGCGACTTGTAATACTCCAATAATCCCAAAACAGACTCGACGGACTTTGAGCTTGCGGCCACCTTCAAAAGAAGCTGGATCAAATATTGGGAAAGGTATAATGACTACATGGTACCTAAATCACTCTACCACTTACACAAACGAACATCTTTCATTCTAAGTCGGTTGTAGGATGTCGAGCAAGTCGCCTTTCTAAGGACACTGCGCCTTCATACTATACAATCGCACCTCCACCACCGGCGAGCCTATAGCATAGAGCGTATAGATCGAGTCCCCAGATTCGCCTAGCGCTTTCCGTGATCGCTTGGTGTAGCAGAATTGTGCAATCCACCCATCAATGATCTCGACCGATGCGAGAATCTCTTCCACCGAGTCATTTTTGGCTCGGTAGGTTGATCTTGCAACTCATCAGAAAGTAATCTCTGAGCTTCAACGAGGTTCGTATTTGATGGCGGTAGGGCCCGATTTCGTTGCTTACGGTGGTTGAGCGGCAGACACTCCTCAACGACATCAGAGAAAGAAGATGGGCCCTGTAAGCGCTGTTCCCAAGCATCGTCATCATTGTCCGAAGATGCCTTAATACCTCGTGTCGCTTTCTCATCAGTACAGGACTGATCATCGACCGCCAGATCTGTGGTCGGTAGGTCAGGTGTGTCATCAATCAAGGTATCGTCGCCATAGGAGCCGTCCTCTCTAGCGAGCGGCATCTGGCGCAACGTATTTTCGAGATCTTTTACCAAAGTGAAGAGTGTAGTCTCGATATGAGAAGTGGTGCTGGTTTCTGTGCCTTCTGCAAGTGCCTGTAAGATTTCTTCCACTTTCTCGCGAAACGCGATGAGCAGGCGGTTTCCTGATTGATGGTGCTTATCGAGAGTTTTGTTGTCATCGACAAAGCCAGAGTCGCGAAAGACTAGACCGGGCTGCCCGCCAACATCAACACCATAATTGCAGGTTTCCTGATTCTTCGGTGTCCACTCTTCTCCTGACGGCGTACCGCTATCGAAGGCTGTACTTCCGGCTCCAGTTCCATCGTAGATAGATCCCAGGACTTGGTCCTCACGACTCTGCATATGGTCTATCAGCGCGTCTACTTTCTCTGGCTCCGCAGTGTTCTTGGGATGCTCTTTCACTTCCGTCAATTTAGTCCATTCGTCAATCTCATGCTCAAGCTCAGCCGGTTCTTCGGTGATCGAGGTCAATTGCGGGGAACACTCCGCCAGACTTTGCTCGGATTCTACATCCCGGTCCTCAAGGCTGGACAGCTGCTTCGCTAATTCGTCTCGCTCCTGCTGCAAACCATGTTGGTCTTCTTTGAGACCCTCAATCTCCTTCAAAAGTGCGTCCTTGTCTTCTTGGAGATAGTCTCGGTCGTCCTCCAACTTGTTGTACTCCGCTTGCTCATCTTCCAGTTTCTTCATCATGTCGAGCTTCGCGGCTTCAGCTGTCTCTGCAGCGGTCGTCATCTGCATCTTCAACCCCTCCACAGCAGCGTTGGCTTGGGCGACTTCGCCACATAATACTTGGTTGGCTTGCCCTAGGGTTTCCATTTCGCTCTCAATCACGCCATACTCGACCAAAAATTGCGCTTTCAAAGCCCCCAAGTTTTTTTCGTGCTCATCAGCTTGGTAAAGGATGTCGGCTCTCAAATTTTTGACTTCTTCCTCCAGCGAGAGGTTGTTTTCTTCGAGTCTTGGGATGGCTCCATGTAGTCGAGCGGCTCTAGTCTCGCGCGTCGTCAAAGCCAGCTCTGCTGTCGTCAAAGTAGTATCGAGATTACTGCTCTTGTAATCCAGGTCATCGCTCTTTCGCTTCGACTCAACGATTTCTGCTCCTTGTAGCTCTAGCTCCATTGCTTGCTCTTGGCTCTCGGTTGTTTCTTCGAGATGTTCACGCAGAGTATCTTGCTCTGCTTCTTTGGACTTGTATGATTCCACAGAATCCTCGATATCCGAGTCTTGGGTTCGTTCCGGACAATGCACTGTGTCGATCTCATTGTCTTTAGCGACTGGGTCGTTGCCCGACTTCTGGAGCGTTGATCCTGGCGCTTTGATTACACGTACGCACCGGTAGTAAATCGGTAAAGCTTGTGAAGTCGTGTAGAAGCCAGCAGACATAGCGAAAACACACCCCATCATTGCTGTCGCTACTCTACCGGAACGTGTTCCGTAGAGCCATTGTACCAAGGATGCCATGTCGGCGGACAGACCATGAGCTAGTACAGATGCACAATTCCAGACAGTTGGGAGAAAGGATCCGTTTCTCATGCAAGAATTGAACGAGCAAAAACAATCAATATGTGGGTGATGTGTCGATCATAACAGCCCGAGGGAGGACGTTAAGCTCAGCACTGTGAGACTTTCATTCCACAAGCTTGAAGGATTGGCAGATCATATACAATATATAGGAGAAGGTTTTGATTGTAGGTAAGTGGAATGTCGAACAGTTGTATTAAAGGAAGGATCGTGCTGGACCAGCCGATCTCCGCCATTTCAACGGCTTTCATTGACACCATGGCGAACTCAACACTGTGGCGCAGAGACCCATATGTTGTACTGACCCATGAACACAGACCACTGAGATCCATCACTGCGTTATTACCCCTATTCCCAGCGGAAGTTTCTCAGCTTCAACCCATGTGTCAGTCAATATGTGTCGAGATCCACTACGAAGGGAATACGGTCGAACCTCTTTCAATTCCGCCAAGGTTCCCTGCACACGAAGCCTCCTAAAAATATAAACATCCACCATGGAAGGTTGAGGCTGGTTCCACTTCGCCTTATTGCCACTTAGATCTACGCTAGCCCAATCATCTGAACGCCACTCGCGCGAAGGTGCCTACAATCTACAATCGGTGGAAATGGAACCCCCACACTAATTGAAGCAATATCGTTGCTATACCCTACAAGCTACTCTTTCTACACATCAACTCATCCATACAACCACAACATTAGGACGAAGCAGTCCATAGAGGTACTCACAGGCTCCAAGATAGCTACAAACGCCAAACAGATCGCGTGAAACTCGCACAGTACTGGTAAAGTAATACTTCGATTCATCTTCTAGCAAACAAACATCGCAAGCAAAAAAGGAGCAAACGAGCAAGCACACATCCATCTACATAATTTCGCAAGCTACTACATAACATAGCCACAACATGCACCCTCCACCATACACGACTTGAAAACTCCCATATTCATACCAACCCACTTATTCGAGAGCAGAGGCAGTGGACAGGGGTTATCTTTGACTTCTTCTTCGGCATTCGGTGTGGTTTCGGTTTGTGCTGTCGCTGGCAGATACGATGGGCGAGTCGTGGTAAACACAGGCACAAGGGGCCGAGCAAGCATGGGAAGGAACGAGTCTATATAATGTGAAAGGAAAGCGCAAGAAAGACACGAAACGTAGGTAGCTGCTATCTATACTTACCGCAAGAAGATAGAGAAAGAGAAGGAAATCAAGAAGAAGGAGCACTAGCAGAAGATAGGTCCCAAGAGCTCTATTGGGTGAGATCCTCATCTTCAGTAGTGAACCAATGAACGAGGCAGCTTCCATCTCTACAATCATCTGCCGTCCTAGAGATTGGGTCATGAAAAGCGAGAGAGACTGCGTTGCAAATCAGAGCCTCTAGATCAGGGTGAACCAGCCGATCTGTGCCAGGATTGGTGCTAGCTAAGACAGCGTGGTCGTCCTCGTACCGAAGGGTCCTGAAAGTTTACGGATACCTAGACTTACTTTGATAAGCAGTCTCCTTTTGGATCTGCCACAACGAAACGGGATGAACGACTGTATTCAGAAGCATCAGGTAACGGATAGCATCGCCATGAGATGTGATAACGACATTGGCGTCCAACATCTCTGTAACGACCTGAAGCTTGCAGTCCACCCGCTCGGATGCCACAGCTTGCCATGCTTTCAGAACACGGGGTTCTAGTGGTAGATCCCAAGTACTTCGCCAAGTAATCTTAGCAGTCCGGTCGCTTTCAAATATTTGGTATTGGAAAACACCCGCAAACCCTGCCCTGCCATTCCAGAGCTCCATCGATTTTAGCCGTGGCATCTTCATGGCTACTAGCGCAATCGTTTCAAGAAGATCGTTGATATAGACAGACTGCTGTTGAGGTTTTAGAACGTTCGAGGTCAGAGCGAGCGATTCCAGCCTGGGCCAAAAGTTCCATTTTTGACATGCATCAAAGAAAGGTGAAGCATCTGAAACGAACGATGCTGCGAGATGCTCAAGCCCGAGACTGGCTTCGACAAGGGCGTAAGCGGTGTCAATCTCTGCGGCTTGTACTGCTAAGGATATGGCTGGGTTATTGCCATGGAAGTTCTCAAATATCACCATTCGCCTCAATTGATCGGATCTAAGTGACTTGCATAGCCGCATTGTAGCTACAAAGCTTTAGCAGAAATTTATGTCTACGGTAACGTGTCTCGAGCCTTACTTGTATTGGTGGGTCGTTCCTCCATTCGACGCCAGTCTCTCCAAGGTTCGTAATGGATTTCGTGGACCTCGGGAAGAAGGTCTAGAAGCTCTTCGAGTGCTTCTGACTTCCAAGGATGGCGAGTTTGACGGCGCAGGAGGAGGCTTGTGACAGCTCTCGCCTTTGGCATTTCTTGGCTGGGTTCGGGCTCGGGTTCGCTAACGTTGGTCGTTTTATTGAATAAATACGCAGCCGGACCCTGGAGGCTTGTATCGTGGAGCCAATGTGAGCATTGAATGATTTTGTCCTTCTTCGGTTCTGAAATAACAGGAGGTCCATATTGGATGATACTGGAAGAATGCATCAAGGCGTTTGGAGCCTTGACGCTGATATCAAGTAAGAAGCTGCCGCTTGGTTCCCATATACTCAACTGGATAACAAGATCCTGGATCGCCTTCCTGATAGTTTTGGAAGAAACTTGATGCCAGTTATAGACCCCCACGCCTCCGCAATGCGGACAATGGTACTCAGAGGGCTCTATGGAAAACCATATATACTTCACCAAATGCCGATGGCGGTAGCCAATGTCGCTGAAGCCAGCAAGACGTGATCGCGTAACTTTAAGGCGAGCGAAAATCCTTTGCTCGATAATTGTTTGCCATGCTCGACATATTGAAGCGTACCGAGCGGAATCTCCATGAAGAACAAGGGCTTCTAGTATATGCGTTTGAATCTCTACGGGTAGGGAAGCCCAAAACATTTTGCAGGCTGCTAAGGAGTAAGAATAGTGCTAGAAAGTAGAGTATATATGTATTGCCAAGCCACTAGTACAGCAGAGTTTTCGTTTAATTTATCCGCACGCTAAGAATTTGGCGGCGATCTTACTAAAATCGCCTTATACTTATAACGTACTTATTAGTATTATATATATTAGATCCTCTTAAGATTAATCTATCTAATATCTTAACTATTTACCTATTATTTATACTTTTCTAATTAAAATTATAATAAGTAGTTATTATAAAGTATACTTTACTAGAAAATGCCTGTAAAAACTCAAGATTTTTACGTCGGAAAATCACCCCTACTACCTGGCGTTTAGTAGGTGACGTGAATTGCGGGGAGCCTATCAGACACGTTGGTAGGTGGGGTGAATAGTAGGGAGCATATCAGACATACTGGGCTATTAATCTATCAATGACACGGATATTTCCCCCTATTCAGACCGATATCAGACACGTTGGTAGGCGAGGTGAATAGTAGGGAGCATATCAGACACGTTGGTAGGTAGCCTATACATGCGACAGCATTAGCTATATCATGTGCAGGTACTAATGGACCGATATGGATTATTTTGACAGCGTTGCATACCTGGCAATGAGACGGATATTTCCCCCTATTCAGACCGATATCAGACACGTTGGTAGGTGACGTGAATAGTAGGGTTTTTGGCCTGTAAATGCGACAGCATTAGCTAATGCAGCAATAGACCGATATGGATTATTTTGACAGCGTTGCATACCTGGCAATGAGACGGATATTTCCCCCTATTCAGACCGATATCAGACACGTTGGTAGGTGACGTGAATAGTAGGGTTTTTGGCCTGTAAATGCGACAGCATTAGCTAATGCAGCAATGCACCGATTTAGATCATGCTAACAGCACTGCCTACCTGGTAATAAGACGGATATTTCCCCCTATTTAGACTGATGGTAGACACGTTAGTAGGCGTTATCGTGGAATAGGTAAAATATAAATAATGTCAGGATTTTTATTATTCGTAATCCATATTCTAGCCGTTAGCGCGTGGAATTTAGTAGGTAAATCCACTTATTCTAATATATCTTTTAAACTACTAAACGGATTTTCAGTATTTTTAAGGCGTTAAGTAGGCTAAAATAAGCTATATAACTTTATTTAAGTAGAAAATATTATAGAGCGTAGGTGTAAACGTAGGTAGAATATAAAGAAATATCAGACTTTTAATATTCGCGCTAGTCTAGGAAAGGAATCTAGGGTACTTATTAATTAACTATTAAGCTATAATAAGCTTAGGGTCCTAAATTACATATTTTCTATTATAGTAAGAAGATAATAAGAGTACTTAATATTTTATATACTTTAATAGAATTATTCTATAAAATTAATATAGAATTAATATAAAAAATTATAAAAATTAATATATATTAAAATAAGTAGTATATATAATATTTACTATATTCTAGTACTATACTTAAGTTTCTAATTAGATAAAGATTAAATATTTTCCTAGCTTTTATAGAAAATTAGATATAGTTTTCTATCTAGATATTATAAGAATTATATCTAGAAATTATAATATCTTAGTAAGATTACTATTAGATTCTTAGTATATATAAAAATTAGATAAAACTCTATTATAAAGTTATATAATCTAAAACTATTTACTATCTAATAAGGAGTAATTAGACTAGTATTAAAAGGATTTATATAAGGAGGTAGATACCTCTAATCTTTATACTTCTTTATAACTCTTATAATAGTAAGAAGAATTAGAAGATAATAAGGTAAATCCTATCTTTTCTAGTAACTATAATATAATAATATAGTTATAGTCTTTTAAGTACTTAAAAGCCTTTATATTATACTATCTAGAGAGAATTACTCCTTTATAACTTATAGCTATATTATACTAGTTATAAATAGTTAGAGCTTAGAGTTAGATATAGATCTAGTATACTCTTAAAGAGGTAGATTATCTACTATTAAGAGTTAAAGCTCTATAACAGGATTCTTATAATAAAGATACTAAGTAGTAGTTAAGATATACTATTATTTAGATAATATAAAAGGCTTAAATAAGGAGATTATTAGACTAAATATTATTTTAGTACTTGAGGGTAAATTTTCATATTAACTCGACTTACTAAACTACTTATAACTAGCTTATTACCTGTATAAATTTAGCGTTATATAATAATTATAAATTTAGTTCTAAATAGTACTTATATAGTTAGTCTAGAGATTATAGTTACTACTTTATAGAAGTACTATATATAGATTTTCTAGAGTTAATAAGAGGTAATTAGACTAGTATTAAAAGGATTTATATAAAGGGGTAGATACCTCTATTCTTTTAGTAATCCTTATAATAGTAAGAAGAATTAGAAGATAATAAGATAAATCATATATTTTCTACTATATTTTCTTATAGATAATAAATACCTAATATATATTCTATTAGACTTACTTAAATTCTATAAGCTTTAACTTAAAGATAATATATTAGTATAAAGTAAGTAGTATAAATAGTTACTAATAGTAAAGTAATATAATAGTAAAGATAGATCTAGTATTAGAAAAGAGGCTAATATAAAAGTTAAGCTAAAACTTAGAGTATTAAGATAAATAGAATAATAAAAATTAGTTAGATAAATAATAGATATTCTATATATTATAAATAGAATAAATAAAAAGGAAAGAGAAGAGAAGAAAAGGATATATAAATAGCTAGTAGAGCTATATATAAAATTATTAGATTACTATCTACTTCTAGCTCTATAAAAGGTCTCGCTTAAACTTATAAGAAGTTAATAGTAAGTATAAAGGAAGGAAGTAGCTAAGTAGAATAGACTAACTATTAAGTTAGGTTTTAGTACTATAAATTAGTACCGACCCGAATACTTAGTACTAATTTAGGTACTAACCTAAATACTTAGTACCTACTTCTAGTACTAACTTAAAAAGCCTCCGGTACCTTAGCAAGTTAGATTAAACCGACCCGACTTAATAAGGTATTACTAAGACGCTAAGACGCTAATAAATTAGCTAGATAGCCTAGGTTACTTTAAAGATTAGTACTATTCTATAAAAAAATTATTTAATTATAATTTCTATAACCCCCTTAATTCTCTAGGTATATATATTACCTTTTTATATTACCTAGGTAATAATAATAATAATAATAATAATCCTTAGTAATATAGTAGTAATATATATATATAATAGTAAAGCGTACTATAAATAAAAACTATTAGTAGTATTATAGTTATTATTTCTATAGGAATAGCTAATTAGCTATTACCTTTTTATATTACCTTATTTACTATTAAGAATTACCTAGTTAGTAATAATAATAATACTTAGTAATCTATTAGTAAGTCTTATATATAGTATAAAATACTATTATAAATAAAAAATATTCCTAATATTATAGTCTTAGTAGAATAATATAGGTAGAGCTAGTATCTTAGCGAGTTAGGTTAATACTTTAGGTTAATACTTAGTACTACCCTTTAATATTAATTTAAATACTTAGGCTAGAAATTTAGTATTAACTTACTAAAAGTTAAGTTAGATATCTAATTTAAGTTTAAAGTACTAATTTAATATAGTTAGTCTAATATTAATATATATCTTTAATCTTATTAAAATAGATATTATAAGTTTTAAGTTTTATATATAGTATTTTAATAGGTAATACTTATAGAATTAGTTATATCTTTTATGTAAATAGATAGAGCTTTATAACTTATAAAGTATTAGATACTATATATTAATATATATCTTTTAGCTTTTTTAAGTATATATTATAAGTATTTAATATTAAATACTTTTATTATATAAGTATAATAGAATTAGTATTTATAAAAGATTAGAGATAAGATATTAGCTACTTAGTAATAATATTTAATATATTTAAAACTATTAAGATTCCTTAATATTAAATATTTAAATCTCCTTCCCTCTATTTTATATATAAGTCTATAATATCTATTAGTTCACTTAGTTTATAGGGTCTAACTAAGTTAGGCGTAGCGTACCTAAGGACGAATATTAAAATATTAAGATATAACTATATAGGAAAATCTTATACTTATAATAATACTATCGAGGTACTTTAACTACGTAAGTAGCTAATTAGAAGTCCTTATATATATACTATCTATTACTATATATATATTAATAAATAAAGAAAGAAAGAAACGGAGAAGTTATCTACTATATAGTATTATAAGTCGAGTAACTTTAATAGTAATAGCGAGGTTATAATAGTAGTAATTAGGCTATAAAGTAGCTCTAGTAGTAGGTAATAGGCGTATTATTAAGTCTATAAAGAAATGAATAAAATTAGACGACTGTAAGGGTTATATAGCTGTATAGCCTACTATTAGCGGTACGCTACTAGTACGTATACGCGCATGTATACCTATAAGAATAGGGATGTTAAGGTAATAATCCGAATACCTCAGCGTCCTTTTTAGGGCCTATTAGCCTATACAGAGTCCTTATACTATATTCGGATCGCCTTAGGACTAATTATTCGGGGGCTAGTTCTAGGGGCTAGGCGCTAAGTAGGTAGCCGAGTTAAGGGGTTAGAAATCATACTGTAGGTTTAAATCATACTAAGGGATATTAAAAATCCTATTAAATTTCATTACTTAGGGGTAAAATCATGTCATTTACACGTGCGCGACGCATTACAGACGCTATTCTTAGGGGTGGTACAGCCGCTAGAGCCATTTCTCTTAGGGTACTAAGACCCTCGCAGGCGTTAAGATTCCGCGCTGTTGTAATTAGGCTGTACGCCCCGGCTACAGGCCGTTAATTAGGCTACACGCCCCGGCTATAAGCCGTTAATTAGGGGCTAGCGCGCCCGCTACCCGCCGGCGGACACGGTCCGACCGAGCATTCTATATTAATTAGGTCACGTACCCTAGCTATAAGTTGTAATTAGGCTAATAAGGCCCTAATAGTTAGTATAACTATCCTAGAACAATATATATTTTACGCCACTACTCCCTAGCCTTCGGGGCGAAGGCTCTAGAGGGGGGGATAATTATAAGGGTTGCATAGCTATATAGCCTACCGTTAGCGGTACGCTACCGGTACGTATACGCGTATGTATACCTATAAGAATAGGGGTGTTTAGGTAATAATCTAAACACCTTAGCGTCTTTTTTAGGGCCTATTAGCTTATATAAAGTCCTTATAACAACGTATTATTAGGAATTAAGTATAGAAGGAATATTAATTTATTAATAATTAGAATTTAGACTAATAATATCTTAGCGGTTTTAGTAAAAATCTTAAATAGTAAAAAGGAGTTAATTAATAGGGTCTTTAAATTTAAAACTTTTCTTTTCCTAGGCCTATTCTAGTTAGGCTTCTTAGCTAGTATTACTATTACTAATATCTAGTTATTCTATATTTTTATAATAATAGTTAATATTATTAAAGAATATAATAGGTTTACTTCCTAGTAATATAAAGTTAATAGGAATATTAATTCCCTTAATTTATATAATCTTTTATCCTAGTTATAAGGTAATATTATCTTCTAGCTATCTTAACTTATTTATACCTAGAATAACTCCTACCTTAATACCTTTTATTATAAATACCTTAGTATTAAGACGTAGTACTATACTATTATTACTTATAATAAAAAGAGAAATATCTATATATCTATTAATAATATATTCCCTACTAATTCTTCTAACCGTAATTAGTAATATCTTATTTAGATAGCTATAAAGATTTCCTACTAGTAATAAGGATTTATTAATAAATATAGTAGAGCTCTTAGTATTAATATAGAAGTCCTAATATTAACTATCTTCTATAAAGAGGCGCCTTTAGATAGTAGCGTAGCTGTAATTTAAAGGAGGAGGCTATATTATAATAATATATAAGGCTATATATTCTAACTAATTTATATAGATATATTATTATTTCTAAGAGGTAGACTAGATATTAATAGTATAAATATCTAGTATATACCTATCTATTTCTTCTATATTTATAAAACCTAAGTAGTAGATATTATAGCTATAAGGAGGGATATTATACTTAAGATATTTAGTATTATTAAAATAAATATAGGTATTTTTATTATAGTACTTAAAGGTAGATCTAAAGTTTATATCTTCTATATTATTATCTTTATACTTAATATTTTCTATACTATTATTATTAATAACCTAATTAGTAGACGCTTAGTTAGCTATAATTTAATAATAGGGTATTAGGTTAGGAGGATTTAGATTAAAGCTATAAGATAAAGGCTAATAAGTATAAACTTAAAGGGGTCCTTATTAACTTATTATAAAAGGTAGTTAATATTATTCCCCTATATATAAACTATATTAGAAGGCTACTTCCTTCGCCTTAATTATATACTTATATTTAGAGCTATAATTATAGCTATTTAGGTAGAGCGTTAGCTTACTTAATAAGCTAGTCCTAGAAGGTATAATACCTAATAGTCTACGTCGGCAATTTTTGAAAACCCGGAGGGGTACCTAGGGCCGGCCCCGGGCCGCCCCGGGCCCCAAGGGCCGTGGTTTGAGAAAGCTTGCCCTAGGGCCGCAGGGGCAGACACGAGTCCGCCCGGGGCCGCCCCAAGATTAGGCTTCCGGGTACTAGGTAATAGCGTCGCGCTACCCCAAGATTAGGCTTCCAGGCGCTAGGTAATGGCGTCGCGCCACCCCACGGCTAGGCTTCCAAGCAATAGGTAATAGCGTCACGGTTCCCGCAACTAACGCTGTCGCATCATCATCAACTCTCCGAGTTGACATGGCTACCACGCTGTAGCCCCCTATTGTGGCCCACCCTGGCGCATCACCCCCGCGTAGAAATCGGCTGAATCGATTGATTTCAGGGTCGCTTTTAGGGTGGCGTTGGGGGTGGCTCCGGGGTACGCTACCCGAGTCCCCCGTCGATTAAAGAACATCAAAACTTTTGAAGTTCTATTTAGTAATATGGTTTCGCTTAGTAATTAGTCACGTGACTTCCTAGAATTTACGAACTAATAAATTCTAAAAATACTGCTTAGTTAGCAGTCACGTGACGCTACCCTTGGAGCCCAGAGCGGCCCCAGGGCCTTACGGCACGCTGCGACAGGCCTGGGGCTGGCTCGGGGCCCCCGGGGCCGGCCCCGGGCCTGCGGGCACAAGGCCTTTGCTAAGGGCATAGGGGCGAGTTAAGATCTTGCCGACGTACTATATTATTAAGATTACAAGAAAACTCGTTAGAATTACTATTTAAATAACGGATATCTTATTATAATTCCTAATCTAGATTTTTCTAGGCTAGTACTATTAGTACAGCTAATTCTAATTAATTATAAGACTATCTACTAAGTAGTATTACTTATATATATTTATTTACAGGGCGATATTATTTAGTATCTTATATAGTATAATATTCTATATATAGCTTATTAAATACCTATAACTATAACTATTTATATTTCTCTACTAATATAGTATAGAAATAGGTAAGATCGTCTAAGAGAGAGTCTTAATAGCTAGTCTTAAGATATAAAAACTATATTATAACTAATCTATATAAGTAAAGGTATAGGTTTTTAGTAACTAAATTAGGTCTAGTATATCCGATTTATTTTACCTATTATATAAATATATTAATATCCTAGTAGAATATATCTTTACTAGATATAATATATAGTCTATTAGGGTATTCCTTAGATACTACTATCCTAAGATAAAAGTAGCCTATCTTACTTATCTTAAATTCCATTTTTTATAATATAATTAGCTCGCTCTAAGGTAGAGTAGTTCTATTACGAAGTTATAAGCTAGTATACCTCTTATATTAGTATACCTTATCTTTATTATATATTAATACTATATCTTCTAGGGCCTCTTAACTAGCCTTCCGGTAGTAAGGAGGGATATAAGCCTATTAGGGTATAGTAGGAATTCTTAGTAGGTAGAAGGCTATTATAATTAATTCTATAAGTAATATAAGTAAACTTAATTTAATATCCTTAATAGTATATTATATCTTATTTTATTATACTTAAAAGGCTTTAAATTACTACTTCTACTAGTCTAATAAGCGTTCCTCTATATTATTAAAGTATAGAATATTATATATTTATATTATATTAACCTACTTATAGATATAATTAATTAAGTAATCTATTTACTATACTAGATCTTTTATAACGGTCTAAGTATCCTTTAATACTAAGGATTAAATTTCTAGCCTTCTTATAAGATATAAGCTTTTTATTATCTTCTTTAGTATTATCTTATTCCTCCTTAATATCTATAATTAGTTTTATCTTTTCTATCTTTTTACTCTAGATATTAGAAGGTAGATCTTTAGTAAGGTTAGCTATATTAAAGACAGATTTTTTAAGGGAAGTAGATCCTAGGTATTAATTAGTAGTTTAGTTAAGAGTCTTCTTTAAACGCTAGTCTAATAGAGGGTTATTAATTATAGATATTACCTTAAAATAGCTTTCTAGAAAGGATTTTCTATATTATAGTTAAGGTATTAAATAGTTATATATAACGGAGGTTTTAGGTATTAATATTATTAGTATCTTCCCTAGTAAGTATAGAGAGTTAGGGAGGTAATAGCTAAAGGAAGTTAAAGGGTAGATAAGAGAACTAATATTACTCTTTTAAATACCTTCTTTAGATTACTATAAATTATAGTAGAAATAGAGTTTTCTTTATTCTTTAATATTGTATTTATTAGAGGGCGCTCTTAGTAGCTAGTAAAAAGGCGTACTATATAACTAGGAGTTACAAGTACTTAGAGTAGCTAAGGCGTATTATATAGCTAATAATAAGGCGCTTAGAGTAGCTATAATTAAATATCTAGTATTACTACTATTATTACGGGTCTATTATCTAGGGTATAGTATATATAAATTATTAGCTATCTAGAATAGAAAATCTATAATATCTATTAGTTTACTTAGTTTATAGGATCTAACTAGGTTAGGTGTAGTATACCTGAAGACGAATATTAAGATATTAAGATATAACTATATAGGAAAATCCTATACCTATAATAAGAAGTAATAGTAATCTAGCTTAAAAGAACTCTAGAATAAGACTCTAGAGTATAGAAACAGAGTTCTCCGGGACGCTAGCCCCTTAGGGCTAGACTAGAAGTAAGTTTAGACTAGAAGTAGGTGAGTTCTTCTAGCGGCTAGTACCTCTTTGTTTGGAGGGCGGAATGTACTAGGGCAAATGAGCCTAAGCGCTAGGGCATTTTAGGGGGCATATAGCCACTTCCGGCATGACCCTAAAGGGCCGTGTATGATAACAAACAGACAAACAAAACAAATAAACAAACAAATACTCTTTAATCCCCCCTATGGCTGATCACTCAAAACCCTTGGGTCGTGCCGGATTTGATTGAATTTCTGGCGAGCGCTGTTTTCAGCGTTTTGGCCGTCACCCGACCGCACCCTCCCTACAAGATCGCGGAATGCTGCCTAACACCTAAAGCTAGTCGTTTGCCTCTTCGCATCGTGTGAATCTCCTACTCTTTTCTATACTTCAGCTCTTGAGACGCTTTTCTTCGACTTGCTGAATACGACTCCCATGCCTCAGAGGAAGAAAGAAGCCAACATCGCTGCAGAGCCTTCGGATGCGGAGAAAGCTCGTCAGTTGGCCGATAAGAATGTAAGTCTTAGTAAACCCATTGACGCGTTCCACCGTGGATGACTCTCGATCGCAAAAAGGAAAACCCTTTCTTACAATCAGTCTCACAGCCCGGAGACATCCCATCGGCAACTGAAAATTATCGACGTTCTGCGAGGATTCGTAAGATTGTAGAGAGCGCCACCAAGCCTTCACAGAATCCAGTGAACGAAGACCAAAGCCTCCTTGACGGGTCTCAGGCCACCCAGAATCGTGCGTCAAAGCAACCTGGAAATACTGCCTGTGGTGCGAAGACCGCATCTCAGTCGAAGGAAGCTACTAACTCTTCGACAACCAAAGGGAAATCAGCTGTCCAAACTCGAAAAAGTCGTTTGACTCCTAGGCGTAGCAAAGCCGCAGCAGCCCCAAGATCGCATCCTAGAAAGAAGGCTCGTGGCCGGCCTAAGCTGATTGCTGATCCGATCGAACCAACACAGCAAGATCTTGGATCCGGCACGCGGACTCGTTTTCCAGGTATCTCAAAACTCAAGATTAGTCGGCCGAGAGGAGACTCAGGTCAAACTCGTGGCGGACAGCCGAAAGCTCGATTGACTCTTGCTGCCAAGAATTCCTCCCTTCCTCTCGGCTCCCCGCAAGCAGCTCTTAATGGGAGATCTTGGAGTAAACGTCCTATAGAACGATCGGAACCCCTTAACCGGTCCACACCTCTCACAAAGGAAGCTCTTGAGGCACATACGCGGGACTCAGCACCAATCGCCCTTGCGGATCAAGTAAGGGCTATTAATCGCATTTCCGGACGTGTCTTGACTGGGACCTTAGCTGAAACACGATCATCCGATACAACTGACATTGACCCACAGGAGGAATTCAGCTATAAGTGGGGCTATCTACCGCCTTTGGGCGAAGAGGCTGAACGTATCATAATTGCTGTACTTGAAGATCCGGAGCTCGCGAAAATCATATTCAGAATAGGCCCAAGTAGTAGAGGATTCAGACCTGGGCTGGAGAAGAGGAATGTCATCATATCTGAAAGTCGAGATCCCGATCCACGAGCGGATGAGATAGGAGGAGCATCTGCAGAGGGATTTCTGGAGGAAACGGCAAACCAACAACAAGTTTACGACGATCTCTGGCGGCTGGATCGTAACAAGTGTAACATGAGTTCAAGCGAGGCTTTGTTTCAGCGAACCCTCATGATTAGCCTGATAGCACGGCATTCCCTTATGTATCGGCAGAACACGGGCGGGACACAGCTCCTCGACTTTGTCGTCGAAGAACCTTGGAATTGTCTACCCATGCCAACTAAAGCCGTGTGGAGAGTCCCGGAACACCTGGCTTCTGACTTCAAAGTCTTGACGCAGCCTAAGCCTGATCTTGCAGTGTGCTTTGACAAAAATCTACTGCTACCGGAGGACATATGGGCGACTTTGCCCGAAGCAACACAAGCCCTTGCGTTATTTGAGAACAGTGACGCAGCGGCTTCAAGGATATTTCACTTCCTGACGGTGGAAGCCAAGAAGGCAATAATTGACATCGACGAGCCTAAAGCACTTCATCAAAGTCTTAATAATGCGAGTCAGGCTCTCCATAATATGTTCGAGTTTTTCAGAGACGCAGGCCCACGACATGAGGAAATCTTCTTTGATAAAGTTCGCTTTTTCTCCATAGTAGCAAACGGGGAAGGCCTTCTCATTCGTATTCACCGAGCTATCCAGCTGAGTCACGAAGATTCACGACTTTTCGTCATGCCAGACGAGCCCAACTATCGCCTCAGGTTCGTGTATCGAAACTTCGAAAGCATAAAGGGGATCGACCAGTACACTCGGGCAAGGGTCCTTGAAGCTTTCAAAAAGATTCTCAAGTACGCGATTGAAGACCTCAGTAAATGGATCATAGTTGCTGCATCTGATCTTGCCGATAAGCTTGAGAAAGACCCTCAGGCATTCATAGCAAGGCGCGAACTCAATTTTTACAGATATGATCAGCCCAGCCCGAAACCATCAAGGCAGACGTATCAAAGTGCAACCCCATACGCGACAACCGGGACCCTGTCTGTGACCCAGAGATTTGAGAACGCCAAAGTGAATTATAATCCGGCTCTCACCGCGCACTCTGTAACGAGCGAGCAGCGCACGCCCACACAAGAAAATTTTCAAACCTTACCACCTTCGAATATCCGGAAGAGGAGCGGAGGGGACCAGCTTGAAAATGGAAGTTCCGTCAACCAAACTCCATCTCAGCCGCCAGCAAGAAAGCGACGTCGAGCTTCATAATCTCGGACTAGGTTGTTCCAGAACGAAGCCATTACGTTGCGCGAGAAGACCAACTGGACAGCATAACACGATGATATATTGGTGAATACATGCGCGTACCGTGACCGTGAAAATCCTCAAGCTTTCATATCGTATTCACATGCAGAATTCTATTGTTATACATCACTTTAATTACCAACGCACGCGCAAAGTAATACCTGAACCGTGACTAGTAACTGCCGACGAAGTCTGAATCCAATACCCTCCCTCATTGGTTCTAGCTGAGGAGCTGAAAGTAGAGTGTGACATACATCCCCAAACACAAACCGAAATACCAAGTCCATCACTTCTCAACCCCTCCCTCCTTCACCGACCCCTCAGCTCCAGCCGCAACCGCAGCCTTCCGCGCTCGCATCGGTCTAATCATTCGACTTGGGAAGGTTGGAGCCGGGGCTGCGCTTGTGGATTCCATAGGCTCTTGTTGAGGGATTCGTGGCTGTTGGGGAAATGGGAATGGAGGGGTGGAGGTGGCTGATGAGGGGCCTGGGAGGTTGATGGTGTTTTTATTCGGTGCCGGCGCTGGTGCTGTGGAGATTGGGATTTTGGATGGAGAGGGTGTGGGTGCGCGAGATTGGTCTGGGGGGAGAAGTGTCGTGCTTGGGGAGAGGCCGGGGAGGTATAGGGTTTTGGTTGATGGGTTTGATTTGGGGGGTTGTGGGGCTGTGGGGGTTTGGGGTATGGGATTGTATAATGGCGCTGTGGGGACCGGATTTGCAGGCGGAGAACGTCTAGTGGCGCTCAATCCGCGTGTTGTTGCAGACTGTGCAGCTGATTTAGTTCCTGGCTGCTTGTTGCGCGCTGGCCCTTCGTGAATCGGATTTGCAGACGGAGAGCGTGTGGTGGCGCTCGATCCGTCTGTTGTAGGCGCTCGTATAGTCTGTGCAAGTCCTAATGGATTACGCTTGGCTGGCGGTGTGTACATCACTCTGTCTGCTGCGCGAGGTCGTACAATTGGTGACAGTCCTGGCAGATGCATGGTGTTTCTTGATGCGTCTGTTGTGGGAAGCGACTGTGTAGCTGGTGCCAGTCCTGGTAGATTGGTGTTTTCTGGCCCTGCATGAGCCGGAGAGCGTGTGGTGGCGTTCGATCCGTCTATTTCGTTGTTTGTGGGCGCTGCAGGAAGTGGGTTTACGGACAGAGCGCGCAAGATCTCGCTTAATTTTTCTGATGAAAGAGGCTGCATAGTTGGTGGAACTTCCTCAACAGGCGGAGAGCGTACAAAGTCGCTCGATCCATCTGATTCTGGGGTGCCAGGCAAGCTCTCATCCATCATCGCTGCGTAAGCCGGGTCTACAGACGGAGAGCGTATGGTGTCGTTCAACCCGTCTGTTGCAGAAGGCTGTATAGCTGATGGCACTTGCAGGAATTCGTTGTTGACTGGGTCCGCATCTATCTTCGGAGAGCGTATGGTATCGCTCAATCCATCTGTTGTAAGAGGTCGTACAGTTGGCGAAATTTCGGGCAGGTGTATGGCGTCATTCAATTCGTCTTTCCCAGAAGGCTGTACAATAGGTAGAATTTCCGACAAGGCATTATTTGCTGGCGCTCCGGGATCAACAGGCGGAGAGCGTACACAATCGCTCGATCCATCTGATTCTGGAGTGCCAGGCAAGCTCTCGTCCTCTGGCGCAGCGTGAGCTGGATCCACAGACGGAGAACATACAGTGTTGCTCAATCCATTTGCGCTCAACGGCTGCTGCGGCGCTTCTTGTACGGTGGTGGGGGTTGGGGACTCCTCACTAGCTGGAATGTTGTCTTCCTGGTCTTTCTTGCTAGCATTGCCATCGAGTGCATCACCTCCTTCAATATTTCCCTCGCCAACAACGTCACCGACGTCTTCATGGCCTTCTCGGTGATGATCTGCCTCTATACCTTGGTCTGCCTCCTTGCCGCTGCTATCTGCGCTAGGTTCATCACTAGCATCCTCATACTCCTCATCGCTCTCATAAGCTGCTTTACCTTCTGCAAGGGCTCTATCGAAAGCGTCCTCATACTCTTTGTCGCTGCCATCTTCTTCCTGTTCTCCTTCAGCTTCACCATGGGCTTCATCTCGATTGCCCTTACCCCCATCATCCTTGTCTTCTTCTTTCTCTTCCTTCTTTTCCTTCTCTTCCTCTTCCCATTCTCCATCATCTGACTTGGCCTCTTCGCGGTCCTCAAGCTGAGCCATGAGTCCTTCGTTATCTCTCCAAGACTTCTTGAGATCAGCTCGAACATCATCCAATTCTTGCTGGAGAGACTGGTTCGCGTCATCTGCTTCAGCATTCACGCCCTTCAGATATTTGCAGAGCTTTTTGAGCTCGTTTATCTTGTCATCTTTAGCAGTCGAGGTCTTCAAGTTGTCTTTGTATGCTTTCTTGAGCTGTTGCACTTTGCCGTCCTTTGCCTTCGATTCAGCCTCCTCTTCGTCACACTTTTCCAGCAGGCCACGGCATTCCTGTTTGCCTTCAGCAACTTCTTCCTTTAGGGATACATTCGTGTCTTGGAGAGTCTTGACGATCCCCTTCGCTTCGCTCAGAGCCTTCTGTAGATCGTCGTTCCTCGTCTCAAGATTCTTGATCTGCCCGTCTGGTTTTGGGCTGTCTGAGCGGAGGGCATCGATGGTCTTTTGAGACTCGGTAGCAGAAGCCGCGAATGAATCTCCGGCCTTTGTCAACTGTTCGTTGCTCTCTAGAAGTCTCGTATTCTCGGCCTTGAGTGTCTCGTTCTCGGTCGTCAGACGATCGATATCGTCGACTTTCTTATCAAAGGCCACCGCGTCATCGTCAATCTGAGTCTCCAGGTCCTTAGTGGTGTTGATGAAACCAAGAACCTCTGCCTCCAAATCTTTGATCGTTGTCTCACATTCTTCAACGAGCTCCTTGGACTTCTTGGTATCTTCCTCCAGTGCTGAGTTCCTTTTCTTCAACTCCGAAATCTTCTGCTCGTGCTCTCTCTGGCTGGAACGAAGAGAGCGTATGGTAGTGTCTTGAATTTTAATGTCCGAGCTGATTCGGGTAATATCCGTATTCAACAACTTCTTCTCGCTCTCGGCTTCACTAATCCTCATGGACAAATTCCTGATGGTCTTCGTGCGCTCCTCCGCTCTAGTGTTGAAGTTTGCTATGAGTGTCTTCTGTTGGTCCGCAGTCGACTCCAAGGTGGTATTTGCATTTTTCAGGCCTATGATCTCTTGGTCTCTGGCACAAAGGGTTTTCTCTGCCGTCGAGGCCTCAGACTGTAGTAAACGAATTGTACACGCTTTAGCGTCGAGCAGACCTTGGATCACCTTAACTTCTTCGAGTTCCCGATCTATGGTAGCCAGCATCTCCTTCTGCTGTTCAGTCTCCGATTTGAGTGTCTCGAAAGCTGACGATGTCTCAACGAGCCATTGCAAAGCTTCCATGTACTTCTCTTCCATCGTATTCAGCTCCTGCTCATCTTCTTCTTTGACAATACCTTGAAATACCTTGGCTTCTTCAAGTTCCCGTGCTTTGACAGCCAGTAGCTCCTTCTGTTGTTCATTCTCTGATTGCAGGATTTCCAGGGCTGAACTTGTTTCCATGAGGGACCGTAGAGCTTCCATATACTTCAGGTCCATGGATTGCTCCTGTTCAACATCTTCACCTGCAATTCCCTCCTCGATGCTCTCAACATGAGACTCATCGTCTACTGCGGTCTGCCAGCTTTGTCGATTATCAGGCCCACTTCCTCGGTCCTCATCAGAGTTCAGCTTGGCTTCATGATCCTTGTCATCGATTACGGGCATGATCGCTTCAGATTTATTGAACGCAGGAGTCAGTGGGCGAATCGCTCGGACAAGGTAAGTCCCTCCTACAACAACGCCGACGATCACGACAGAACCCATCAGAATCTGCTCCAATACGCCAGCGTTGAGGACACGTTGTGCTAGTATATTGTATCCGAATTCACCACCTCCGACAAGAATTGCGTAAACTGACATCCAAGCATCGTACGTGAAAGTTCTCACTGCGTCGACGCCGTCCTTGAGATATGTGACAATGACCGAGGACGATGGATTCCGACCTGAGGAATTGGGTAATTTCATTCGCAGTGTCATTCTCTTTCCGTTGCCAAGCATAACATCGAAACTGTGACCGGTTCCCTGAACACCACGCATTCCCTGTGACGATGGCATCATCACCGCCCTATCGTCAAGACCATGGGCCTTCAGCAACGCGAGGACCTGCTTGTCTAGTGTGAGTGACGCGCTGGTGCCCGTGGGAATATCGAAGCCGCCTTTCCTCAGTGCAGATGTGAAAACTCGTCCTGGACGCGATGCTGCCCAGTGTTTGAGCGCATATCTGACTGCTGCTCTATCCGTTGCAATGTTGAGTCGTCCGTCAAGGTGTTGGAGAACAACATCAGAAGTGAGAATCACTGCGGCCGAAATGGCCGTCTCCTTGGTGGCGTGACGCCAGCCTTCTGTAGCCATTGCTGGAATAACAGCGACGTTCTGCTGATGAAGGTGTGTGAAGACGAAAGTTAAATGATGGTTGGAATGAGAGGCTGAAAAATATGGCAAGTAATTGGGTATTACGTCCGGATGTCAATAAGCTGTGTTATACAAACCTCATCAGGCAGCAATACCACCTGTTATAATCTCGCGAACTCCTCGTTGAGGCAATCGCATCCGAGGAAACTGTCAATGTGATTGTCTCAATTGGTGATGGCAAAGATGATGATGTTTGCTGTTCGATAGCTAAAAGCTGAGGGCGAATGCTGAAGCGAATGAAACTCGTGTTGGTGTTGTTCTCTGTGTCGAGTTGGTGATGATGTTCAGCGTGTAGGTGAATTATGCTTTCAAGACCGAGTCAGTTGTGACTTGGTGATTTTGGTGAGTGGGCTATTGCGCTAGTGCCATTCTGGATATAAGGAGGTTGGTCCTTCACCCTTCATGAGGAAGCTGAGTTATTGTGTAACACATCGTTTGTGTAATACTGAATGCCCCACCGCGCGCTAAGTGTGTGCACGGCAAGACAAGGCCATGCAAGATTCTCGCTATGGGACTTTCGTACGGGTGGAATAGCATCTAGTGAGAGATATTGGTAAACATAACAGTCTTGCTTTTCCACTCGAGAAACAGGTTTCTGTCGTCACTCTGTCTTCTGCATCCTGCCTATCCTGCTCTCTCCTCGACCAACGTTGTAGATATCCAATCTCCTACCTAAGCATATCAAGATGACAGTCGTTATATGTTGTTATTGCCGATAGCGCTATGAAATGCATGTTCGCTCATCGACAAGCCGTCCACGGCATCGATGCAGACCTTGGCGATGAGGACGCCTGACATAAAACGTACAGTGCAGGGTTTAGACCCAAAGTACAGCAGCATCAACGCGGTATCGCAATTTCAACCCTCGAGGCACACAACAAGATAGGAGGGGAAATTACTGCCTCAAGAACGAATCGTCTGCTCATTCGAATAAGTATCTTGAAATGAGGCTCGCGTCCTACCTTCAAACCCATACATCCGAATCGACGGTAGTTTACCTTTATCACTCCATCGAAGCTAGTCGTACAATGATTGTTCCTCTAACTCTGGTGCAGGAAGCAGCACCTCTACAGTCACTAAAGAGACCTCGCTTCTTTCTCCAGCTAAATTGGAGACATAGCTTGACCTCGAGCCTGCCCCACGATCAGGTAAACATATAATGCAAAAGATGTAGTTCAACGTTAATATCACCACTTCACGTTCGACGGAAGCTGTTGCTATTTGCACTCATTGCGGGCCTCACCTCTGTGCGGATCTCCATGTTCAATTTACGAAATCTTCATACTGCATCCGAACCAGATGCGTAACGGAGTAGTCGCGGGACGTAATGGAAGAACATCCCTCGAATATGCTTTGCGCGTATCGGCAGCGGCACTGGACCGAGCTGTCAATGCGTAAGCACCTTATTTCAGTAAGCGAGAGGATGATTACAGGCTGTAAATTGTCCGACATGCGATCTCGAATGTAGAATTAAGGACTGGATAACCGTAGCACTTCTTCATGACAGTAGTAAATAGGGCGTGTCCCATTTCTCACCAAGCTCATTACAACAATCGCTTACAAGATTGTGTCCTATTTCTTGGTTCGAATGGCATTGAATGCCAGATCTGTTGTAGCATACGTGCTTCTGCTTTCATCCATGGCCACAGCCATCCCGGTCCAATCTGTCTCGTCCTCCTCACCTGGCCGTCTTTTCAAGCGCACAGAATATGTGAGTGTAGCATTCTGCAGGCACTCAAGCCTTCGATTGACCATACCATCTCGTCCAGGAAATAGGCTGCCACCCCACTCTGCCTGAAGCGCCATACCCTCCAAATCTCGACATGCGACCAGTTGGACGTCGCAACCAGGATGGCACGATAGCGAGACTGGGGTACGACGACCGTTGGGGGGAGCGAGAGTATCTATACACCCTCACCGATCTCTGCGATCGCGCTGGTTGCCGTTGCTCGGGATCAACAGTGGTGTGCAACAGATTCGACTACATTCTGTTCGTGGTTGGATTTTACATCCAGTATGAGGCTGATTGTCTCCAAAAATGCGAATGTTTTGAAGAAGACGAGGATTTGGAGATCGAATGCATAACAGCAAGCACCAATTCGACGATCGATACTTGCTCGAGCGGATCAAGTGTGAATAACTATAAGAGTTCTGACCTGGCAGCCTTGAATGCTCAGACGATGAAGCAGGTGTACGGTCATTTTGGAGTCACCAAGGTTATTGAGAATGGGCGTGACATTGAGCATTCTAGCCCGGTATCGGTCCAACCACCCAGTAGACTTAACGGGGGAAAGCCATGCTTAGCTGGTCAGGCCGCTGGATGGGCATTCGAGAGCGGCGTGACAGGCAGGTGCTGTCCTGGATACACTTTCAATGCGTTGACTGCATCCGAAGCGTACGTCAATTACGGACTTCCCATCGGATGGATTGTTGCTGGCGTGACGATTGTTGGGATGTGTCTAAAATCTGCATCCGGATGATATGGTCGCCTAGAAAAGACTAATGCTATCTCTTTGCCTCCAAGAGCAAGCGATAAAAAGCAATGATTCAGTAGCATCGAAGCATTGAGTGACATTGATTTTCTTATCTCGAAGTCATGGGTTTTCTACTGTCAAAGTGTAGGTGCGATCTCGACTGTGCCGTTTTCGGTTGATAAAGGTCCTTTGGTGCAAGCGAAACTTCCTCTCCAAACTTTGATGAGAAGCCTGCGCCACAAGGATGACCAGCTGTCGTGTAATTCTTCGGTCACGACGCTGGGACGTGTGAACAAGCTCGTCCGGTTCAAGCTCCGCGTTACAAATCCAAGGAGCGACCGTTGCGAACCTGCCGCAACCGAATGAGTAATATGAAACATGGCTTAATCGGCGAGGCAAAAGCCACCGAAACAGCTGCATTGAGATTTGTCCATTTGAATAGCGAGCTCCAACTTCGAAAGGAAATGATCCTGATTGCCGGGTAAACGTTTGCTATTGCTGGGTATCGACGTCGCTGCGAGCCTTGATAAGACTAGTCACCAGCCGTAGATTTCGGTAGATTCACTTTCGATAATTTTGATGCTGGAAAGGAATTGGGCATCAGGCTTTTGCGTCTCTGAAGTCCTTGTAGTTGCTTAGCACCAACTGGTATTGAACAAGAGTCAGTAAACAATAGCCTAGTACCCTCTGAGTTTTTGACTGGTAGTAATGATAGCGTGGCATACACCAAATTCGCTAGCGTATCAATGCCAGCTTGCTTATTCTCCCAGATTTATCGGAGCGCGGTGATCAATACGAGTCCCGATCAGGAGTAAGTCCAATCATTAGACGATTTGTCTCAGAAATCTGGCCTTCCTGTTATTGTTCCTGTTCATCCTATCTGCTTGAACCCTGCTAGTCCTTTCAACTTCAGATAAACATCTGTTCCCCAGCCCCACATACTTTGCACCGCGATTCCACCACCGAAATGCTCTGCATACGCTCTTCCGAGCGGCAGTCCGTAGCCTAATCCGGCCAAACTACTAGAGTCACCAACAGCGCCAGAGATGGCATTCAGAGCATCCACGTTACCATTACCGAGATCCATGACCTCCTCGTCTCCAAAGGTCGTAAAACTATAAGCCCAGATATTTGGTAGGTTTTCAGGTGATATGCCGCCCCCACGGTCACGGATGCGGATGGTCACCCCAGGTGTCAAGGATGCCTGCGAAATAGCATTCGGTTCGCTTGGTAGAGGACCTGCAGATCCAGATAGATGGACTGAAGTCTCTTCCGACGATGGTAATTTTGGCTCTGGTGAGTGAGCAATGGTTACCTCGATTGGTTCACGCTCTTTGCCGCTCTCGATGGTAGCCCGGAAAGCATTCTTCAACAGCTCCGTAAGTATGTATTCTAGATGTGTAGGCACATGAGCCATTTGGGTGTCCGGTTGGCCATTGATAACGACGGTCGGCCTGACGCCATACTTTAGCTCGCAAATCTCAGAGACAAACGATTCGCAGCTTCGGATGATGTCAGCCGGCCTCAACGCTGTATCAATGACTCCAATGTGACTTGAGGACCCATCGTGCACGTATTTGGAGTCAGGTTTACAGTGTGGCTGTGAGGATACATGTAGAGCAATATGTTGTTCTGCTATCAGTCTTGTACCAATTCTAGCTCGCAAATGCTCGTCCAAGAACCGGGTGACGTCCACGGGACTGATGTATTTTCTGCACTCCAGAAAGCCTCGAGCAAGTATTGGTATAGTGTTTGAATGTGTCTGGACCAGATCCGCCATAACCTCTGTGAATTGAATTTCATCTTCAAGACTCGTGATACGACGTTCTTGGTAGGGTAGTAGGGTAGATAGTGAGTGGACGTAAGTATTGTAGATGCGAGAAATATTGGGGTTCGACACGACGATGAAAGGGAGATTGCGGAGGGCTTGTATACGGTGGGCAAGGCGAATGGGAAGGAGGGATAGGGTAAAATTGGCGGAGGAGAAGAGTGTATCTGCTGAGAGCGGCGGGCGGCCATGTCTAGAGCGAGCTGTCAGCCTCTGCATGCCTCTGGTGGAGGAACGCTAGCTACTGCACAAGATCGGCCAATGTCAGAGAATGCAGCGGCTTTGAAGCCAGGCGAGCAACCTGGTCATTGTCAATGCTAACGGACGCTGGAGGATATGACCATGGCGGCTGCTGTTCGGAGACTCGGCTTCTAGTAGTCGCCAGATGCCTGATCTGCTGCTTCAGAGGACATATGACTCTGATTAATCGTGAGTCCAGAATCACTGGTTTCGTAAGCATCTTGAGACAATGATCCAAGTTGGAAGTTGAGGGCAACGAGGTGGCTAGTGGTGGAGCACTGGCCAATTGAAGGGTTAGGGCAGACCCATCTAGAATGAGGCTAGCGTAAGGAATACCAACGCCTATATCCTTCATCTTCTACATACATAGTAGTCAACCTTCGGCTTCGATCTATGAGCAATCCGTACATCAAGAACTCGGTCTTGAGGGCTCCGGAGACAATTGCCATCTTCGACCCGGGAATTCCGCCGCCCATTGTGGCTCTTTCGACTCGACTATTGCACTTACCATGTCTCTCCTCTATGTTATATTATTGTATCTATCCAACAGGTCGCGAGCTAGAAGTAGTATTGGAGGAGAAGCTCCTAGAAGAAAATCTACAATAGTACATGATTGTATGTTGTACCGCTACAGCCTTGTCCATTTTGCATCCGGGTTCAGTCGCTCTAATCATGCACAATCACTGTCCGAGTTGGGGGATCGACGAGGCTGAAAATTGGGGACAGCTGGCAATGGAGGGGATGTGTTGGTGTTGCAGCATTATGCGTGCAGTATGCAGGCGTTCTTTTTGCCTTCCCATCGACCTAACCTTCCCTTTCATCGAAAGAATCAGTCCCTCCAAGTACTCGCAAGCGGCGCTATGACCGTTGCCTTTGTTCTCCCAGCCACGGCAGAGTTACTGCCGATCCTATCTGGCGATGTCATCCTCATCCTCAGCAGGGCCTTTGAAAGGCTGCACACACCATCTTTCTGGCCAGGCCCCCACGAAGAATGCGTATTGATAAGTCGCTAATTAGGTCCACCAAGAAATCAAAGACGTAATTATAAGGCTCAACGTTACCTACCATACTGTTTAGGAAGGGAGAGATCCGGAGCGGCATGGAAGAGGTAACCGAAAAATATACACAATCCTCCATCAACCAGTCACATTATGGACAAGTCGGCATCAATCAGAACGTAAGCGCGAAGACCTGCTCATCTCCAATACCACTCCTGAAAGGACTCAGATAGTAGGGTTAAGTACTTGAAGGTGGTCATCTCGCCGAATGTCAATCTATGTATACTGACATTGGCGATGTTATCTAGGGTAAAGCAGCCCGTGACGGTAAGACTCCTTCCTATCACCAGCTGCAGCTACCTTACTCTCGCCTGTTTCTCAGCCGACGCTGGTCTTGAGCCAATGGAATCAGATGGCTGCGCTCACCGCTATGTTCGGATAAAGTCGGGGTAGAATTTGTTGGGTATGCCTTCTTGGGCAGCATCACAGCGAGCAGCGTCTCGCAAATTGCGGGCACCAGATAATCCAATTCAGCTTCGAAGTTACAGTAATGATATTCAGCTCACGTTTACAGCTATAGGCTCGTGGAAGTGGCATCACTTTCCATTTGCTTGTCAATACGCCAATCATGCAAGGTATGCAGTTCATAGCCATGACCATGTTCCCGTCCTCCATATGCTCATTCCAACGCCATGTCCATATCTCATGCTCCTAAAATGCATGCACGCACGCTCGTCCTCATCATCATCACTATCATCACCACCAACTACTGAGCTCTCGCCTCGCCATCTTGCTCGACATGGATGTTCTTGTCGGACTGGAGGGTGTGGACAGTCTCATTGGGGAATTCGACACTGTGACACCGTCAGATATATTCTTCTCTTTCATATATTGGTGGGTAATGGGTGATATACGTGAAGCCCTTGATGATGGTATACTCATGCTTGATGGTTCCACCTTGGGCTTTGGCACTCTCTTTGGCTCTATAGATGCATTCAGCGTTGATCACTCTGCATTCTCGGGGTAGATCTTACTTGTCGAGCTCAGCAGGGGGAGCTCCGGATTTGAGGGTGATCTAGTGTGACTCATTGTCAGTATGAATGCGAGACGGGCAGTGGGCGGTTATACAGACAGCGAACATTGTAGGCATCTTGGCTAGAGTAATGGCTGACGTAGAGGCTTCGCAAAAAAAGGATACGAATCGTATGGTTTTGAAGTTGAATGCGTGAAGATGAGGAAGGCTTAGAATTAAGAGGGAGAATTGGGAATGAAGGGGAATAAATACTTTATGAGGTGAAGGAAAGTGTGCTTTGACCATTGATTCCGATAACGAACCCCGAACCCCCACACTGGGGAACACGCTAATGCAAGACGCGGGATTGCGCACATGACCGCCAGGGTCCTCGGTTATGTCGGCATCGGACCTACCTCCACCCGCAACGCCAAGCATCAGAAAATACTTTATTCTTTATTCGGAGAGGACGGGCATTTCCGAAATTCCACACTCTGTGGTGCACAGATCTTTTCCTTGCGCCATTATGGAGGATCAAGCCAACAGACCGCATCGCAAGCCTAAAGAAAAGAAGAAGCACACCGGAGATCGCAATCCCAAGGCTTTTGCCTTCGCGCATCCAGGTCATTTAGCGAAGCAGGCGGTGCGCTCGCATGATGTATGTACAACTAGATCTTATCATACTACAGATCGCTCACACAGTGCAAGATCAAAGAGAAGCGCCTCCATGTACCCCTCGTCGACCGCCTCCCTGAAGAGGCTCCTCCCATAATTGTTGCTGTCGTTGGACCTCCAGGCGTCGGCAAAACTACCCTCATCAAATCCCTAATCAAGCGTTATACCAAGCACAACCTCTCCGCCCCCAGCGGTCCCCTCACAGTCGTCACCTCCAAACGGCGGCGACTCACCTTCCTAGAATGTCCCGCCGACTCTCTCGCCAGCATGATCGATGTGTCGAAAATTGCAGATATAGTGCTGCTCATGATCGATGGCAATTTTGGCTTCGAGATGGAGACGATGGAGTTCTTGAACGTGCTGGGTACAAGTGGGATGCCAGGGAATGTGTTTGGAATCCTCACACATCTGGATCTGTTTCGGAAACCCGCAACTCTGAAGGATGCCAAGAAGAGGCTGAAGCATAGGTTCTGGAGCGAGCTATATCAAGGCGCAAAACTGTTCTACTTATCCGGAGTCATCAACGGCCGCTACCCAGACCGAGAAGTGCACAATCTTTCCAGATTCATCTCCGTCATGAAGAATCCACGACCTTTGATTTGGAGGAATTCTCACCCGTACTGTCTAGCTGACCGCTTCCTTGACGTCACGCCGCCTACCACTATTGAAGAAAATCCAAAGTGCGATCGAACAATCGCGCTGTACGGCTATCTTCGAGGCACGAATTTTCCTACCGACGGCGCACGGGTACACATTCCGGGAGTGGGCGACCTGAATGTCTTGGCGATCGAAGCTTTGCCGGATCCCTGTCCCACGCCTTCCATGGACCAAGCACTCGCTAAAGCGTCTGGGAAGTCTGGCCGTCGAAGGCTTGGAGAAAAGCAAAAGGTGTTGTTTGCGCCTATGTCAGATGTGGGAGGTGTCCTTGTCGACAAAGACGCTGTCTACATCGATATCAAAACCTCAAGCTTCGATAAAGATGCTACGAATGGCGAGGAGCGAGGTTTGGGAGAGCAGATGGTAGTTGGACTTCAAAGTGAGCGGCGGATGCTAGGAGAGGCAGATGATGGTGTGAGACTATTCACAGGCGGAGGACTGCTGATCGATGGCGAAAATCGTGGATTGGAGGATGACGTTGGAAGGAAGGAGAGGCGAAAGCCTAGGGTAGTTGACCGCGAGGAAGGCGACGATGATGAGCTGCCTGACGACGAAGGATTTGTCAGTGGTGAGGAAGATGAGAACGACACTGGATCGCTTGAAGAAGGCGACATAGTACCAGAGCAATTGGGTAGAGCATTCCGTGCAGCGGCCGATACTACGCCCAATGGCAAGGTTGACGGCGAGCTGGCTTTTGCCGACAGCGACTCAGACATCGGATCTGTCTCCAGTGATGAAGATCAGGAATTGGAAAGTGGACCAGACGAGTCGGAATTTGAAGACGAAGATGATGACGAGGAGGAAGCAGCTCTTCGATGGAAATCAAATTTGAAAGCGGATGCCCACAAGCTGCACAGTGCACAAAGACAGTATCGTATCTCAGATTTTGCGCGGATGCTTTACGATGAATCGCTAACGCCAGCGGACGTTGTGCGCAAATGGAGAGGGGAGGATGATGGAGATCAAAAGCCACGCGATACCACCGAGGGAGGCGAGGAAGAGGACGACGGTTTTCTCCGCAGAGCCAAGCATGAAGTCGAGGGGGAGGATCTCGAAGATCGAGCAATACCAAAATATGATTACGACGCTTTGGCACAGAAGTGGAGCGATCCCGAGAATCTCAGGAACCTTCGGCAGCGATTTGTTACTGCCGATTTAATGAAAGAACAGAATGGTGACAATGATGATGATGACGAAGGAATGGGAGACGAGGGAGATGAGGGAGACGGCGAGTTTGAGGATCTGGAGGCTGAGCCTGAGATACCTGGGCAGAGTACATCACGTAATCCCGAGACAACAATCGAAGCTGAACGAGTGAAAAACGCCCAACGCAAAGAAGAACTTAAACTTCGTTTTGAAGAAGAAGATCGCGAAGGTTTCGGCAAGCAAAGTGAACCAGGAGAGACTGCTGGAGACGTTGGCGACGAGTTCGGCGAAGACGACTGGTACGAGGCTCAGAAGGCTCAAATCCAAAAGCAACTCACAATCAACCGAGCCGAATTCGAATCGCTGGATCCAAACTCACGAGTACGGGTAGAAGGATACAAGGCCGGCACATATGCTCGCATCGTGCTAGAAAAGGTCCCCTACGAGTTCGCCGCGACATTCAACCCTCGCTTCCCCATCATCATAGGCGGCCTAGCACCAACCGAAGACCGTTTCGGCTTCGTCCAAGTCCGCATCAAGCGCCACCGCTGGCACAAGAAGATCCTCAAAACCAACGACCCCCTCATCTTCTCCCTCGGCTGGCGCCGATTTCAAACCCTCCCTGTCTACAGCATCTCCGACTCGCGGACCCGCAACCGCATGCTCAAATACACGCCGGAGCATATGCACTGCTTCGGCACCTTCTACGGCCCCCTCATCGCCCCCAACACCGGTTTCTGCGCCGTCCAGTCCTTCTCGAACGGAACCCCCGGCTTCCGCATCGCGGCCACCGGCGTCGTCCTCGACGTCGACGAGAGCACCGAGATCGTCAAGAAACTCAAGCTGACCGGCGTGCCCTACAAGATCTTCAAAAACACCGCCTTCATCCGCGACATGTTCGGCACCGCCCTCGAGATCGCCAAGTTCGAAGGCGCCAGCATCCGCACCGTGTCCGGCATCCGAGGGCAGATCAAACGCGCCCTGGCCAAACCCGAGGGGCACTTCCGCGCCACCTTCGAAGACAAAGTCCTGATGAGCGACATCATCTTCCTCCGCGCCTGGTATCCCGTCAAACCCCACAAATTCTACAACCCCGTCACCAACCTCCTCGAAACCACCTCCCCCTCCTCAGACCCCACCCCCTCAGACGATCCCGCCTGGCACGGCATGCGCCTCACCGGGCAAATCCGCGCCTCCGCCCACCTCCCCACCCCCTCCCAACCCAACAGCGCCTACCGCCCCATCGCCCGCCCAACCCGGCACTTCAACCCCCTCCGCGTCCCCCGCGCCCTCGCCGCCTCCCTCCCCTACAAATCGCAAATCACCCAGCTAGCCCCGCAGCGCACACAAACCTACCTCCAGAAACGCGCCGTCGTGCTCGGAGGCGAGGAGAAGAAGGCGAGGGCGTTGATGCAGCAGTTGATGACGATTCGGAACGAGAAAGTGGCGAGGAGGAGGGTGAAGCAGGAGGAGAGGAGGGAGCCGTATCGGCGAAGGATGAGGGAGGAGGGGGAGAAGAGGGTGGGGAGGGAGAAGAGGGAGCGGGATGAGTATTGGCGGAAGGAGGGGAAGAAGAGGGGGAGGGGGGAGGAGGGTGGCGGGGGTGCTGGTGCTGGTGCTGGTGCTGGTGCTGGTGCTGGTGCTGGTAGGAAAAGAGTAAAGAAATAGTACCATAATTTTACCATAGAGCCATCAATGAAATTTAACGCACACAACACAGGATGATCCGTATCCTTAATCCGTACACTATCATCTAGCGTGTCCCCAACCAAAAGGGTGTTTAAGGTCCTATGCCATGGAAGACTGACCTATATTATAGACGGATAGGATAGTATAGATACCCCATACTCTTATACAGAATTAGCCTTTGGGTCTAGTGCCTGTTTCTATCGACGGAACAGCATGGCAGAAACCGCACGCTGGGAAGGAAAAATCGAATTTAGGGAGCGAGAGGGAGGCAGGTTTTTGAATCAGAGGCGAGCGAGTAAGCCTCGGAACTAGCTACTAGAAAAGGGTATCTATAAACGCAACGAGCACCAGCGCCGCTAACAAAAGGGGAAGGAAGATATTAATGGATAGACTGTAAGGTGATATGATCCCCCAAATCGGATCTCCTCGATAAAGTAACAAACGCTCGCTGAATCAAGTCAGGTATTAGGAATTAATACGCAACACCAACACCAGGACTCATCGGCACAACGCTCTTCTCAATATCAAGCGACGGCTTCGCACCATAAGTCCAATATGTCGATGTCGAGCTCTGCTTCGTATGAGCCGTCGGCGCCGAGCTGCTCCATCGACTCATGGCCGTGGACGTGCGATGCTCGCTCGACGCGTCCGGTTCGAGCGGTGGCAGTGCCGGTAGGGCATTGAGCAGCCATTGCGAGAAGCGTTTGGTGAGGGAGTTGGGGGTGCCAGCGCGACCGTTGGCTCTGATGGCTGCGTCAGGGTCGAGGTTTAGGGTTGAGAGGTGTAGGAGGCTGGAGCTGGAGGACAGAGGGCGAGGGCGGTGTCCGGCTGTTATTACGTTGATGACGGTCGGTTTGAACCAGTTGTGCGTTGGGAGGGGCTTTTCGCACACGTGATCGGTCTCGAAGGCGCTGTCGTGGTCGGAGATTGGTGATAGGGGGATCTTCTTCTCGACAGAGAGCGGTGAGACCTCCTCCATGAGGTCTGGCAGGCGCTTTTCGAGAGACTGGCGTTCTTCTAGATGCGTACGTAGTCGTAGGCTTTGCTCACTGGCTCTTCTGTAGATGGCAAAGCTGGGCTCCGAGTTGGTCCGTAAAGCAGCAGGGGGTGGCTGTGGGAGGCGAGAGTCCAAGGCATCCAAGAAATCCTGGGTGCTCCGGGTAGTGGCGATACTCGACCTGCGTTCCGGAAAAGCTGGGCGTGGCTGTTCTGTTGAAAGTGACCTAGGCGGCTTAGGGAAATCCTTCAAGGCGCTGAGTGAATTCGCAGTGAGATTGCTCTCCATGCTGAAGTGTGAGGCATCGAAAGTCATGGAGGATGATCTCGAGGCAACAGGTTTTCTTGCGATCGAGAAAGAGCTGGATGCACGTCGAAGAAGCATAGGGTCTGATTTGGATTTGACAAGTGCTGGTGCCGGGCGGTCCAAGCCTTCTATCTCTTCGTAAACCTCCTTGAGAAAGTCTTCCCAGCATGTCAATAATTCGGGTAGTTCATTGCCAGGTTGGTATATGCTCAATTGTAAAGGTCGGAAGGCTGGCGCCCTTCGGACAGGCGATATGCGGCCGGACTGTACTTTTCTAAAATCGGATGGGGCGCTGATGGTGGGACGACGACTCGTACTCCTGCTGGAGGAGAAGCTCAAACGGCTCATAGGTCGCATGGTGCTCGAAGATAGGGAAAGGCGGGAGAGACGGTCTGTATTGGTTGTCGACGGACGGTGGGAGGTCAAAGGACGTGGAAACGAATGCTGACGAAGAGAACAACTCGAGGCTGTACGCTGCTCATAGGGGGTATACACTGGCGGCACGCATGAGCGAGGTTGTTGGTGGCAGACCTGTGAAGCATTGTCGGCAGCTAGTGTGAAGTCAGCGAGTGCACAATGCGGCTCCACTGGACTTGTACATACCGAATTTAGAAGCCAATGGCCCTCTCGACTCCTTGTGTAAAAGCTGGTCCTGCAGCGTTTGTGGAAAGCAACAGTTCAAGGGACTGGCCAGCCAGGTCGAATGCACCAAATCCAAACAGTCGTTCAACCGTTCCATGTTATACACTACACCCTCATACCAACGTTGACAGACCTAAAAGTCCTGGAAGGGTTGAAAGCAAGGAAGAGAAGGCGGGCGTCAAGTCATATTCAACAAGCAGGAAATTTGGTACGGGACATTATTTCTGATGTGAGACCACATGAAGACATTCTGACGAACTGTTCCCCGTGTTTGAGACGTGGGCGGAAAGGTTCATGCTTTTGAGGGCGAGCGCCAATAGGATAGGTGAGGAGCCGGTTACCGCGACATTGGGGTCCACAGAACATTGGATCTGTTGGCAAGCTTCAAGAATAGCTTGATATCAGGATGATCCAGTCATGGGCGGTAAACAGAGATGAGGTGGTGAGAGCTAGAGCTTATCACCGCCAATAGCCATATTGTGGTTCCTGATTCGCGAAAGGACCGAATTGGTAGGCTGCGTGGGCGCTTAGCTGTTATTCGCCGAATCCCCCACCAATACCAGGCTTGAAATGTCCCTGCATGATGGTGGGGTGAGTTGGTCGACGAACACGGCCATCCTTGACGAGCCCTTGTCTATGGATGGATGAGACGTGTTTCGCCTGGCACCAAATGCTCCATGAGATGTGAGATGAAGTGTGCAGTCTCAGAAGTTAGCTGGCAGTCTCGGAGCGGCGGCGGGCACTAGCGTAGATCAGGGCTTGGCAATCCTTTGCGTCGCAGATTTGCGCTAGCTGGAGATCATCAAATCAAGCTAGTAGCCTCGGAGAGAAGGTATCCTAAGGCTACTCCAGACCTGAAGATTCTATTGTGCTCGATGCGCCTATAGGATATCATCCGAGATTACCATATTCCAGGCCCGTCATTGAGCCTAAGCTACGATAAGCACTCGTCAGCGCTATAGGGTCGAAAGAGAGGAGGCGCCGCAAGATAACATTATATGCACTCGCGTAGGTTTATGCGTCTGCGCAACAAGAGGCCAATTGCACAAGCTACCTATGGAGCGAATGACAAGTGCTGAAGTCGGAAAATTTCTGCGCAATGACATTTTGCGACAAAGTCATCTGCACGCATGCATTTTGATGTCAAGTATGGACGTGATCCTGACAGTTCAAGCAAGTGACGGTTCATTGGATGATAATTGAGACAGTTTGAAGGCTTTGGGCATTTGCTAATGGACGATGTAGGAAATCACGCCCATGGTTCCCAAGGCTTCGAAATAATTTTGCGGCTACAACAGTAGGTAGCTACAAACATTGCGATATCGCAGACGTGGCTGATATAATATGAATGGTCCCAGACCAAATTAGATGAAAAAATTGCTTGCATTTACAGAAGAAAGCCCTTGCTTTCCAACGTGTGAATCCAAAAGAAATAAACCTCATGTGGAAGATATTCAAAGCCATTAGGAATTATACCTGCTGAGCTAGCACGAGAATCTTTACGCATTCACCCATACACAGTACTTGGTGCTGACAAATCAGAGATGATTGATTGAACGGGAGTCAGCATGATAGAATTGACGAAGAAAGTATCGAGACATATAACACATTTAGATGTTCTCCGATACCTAAGGTAAGGTGAAATCAAAAAATGTGGCTGCACTAAGCCGCTATCCTATTCTAAATCTGGTTAGCAAAACGAGCCTGCCCAATCATTATGACATATCCTAAACCTACTTACCTAAGGTATATCTAACAACTGACGCGCCATCAGAGCATGGTCGTCGACTACGTAGCACCTTCTCGTACCCACTTACTGCTACATATTGTGCCCCATGATCTAGAGCGCTCCATTGGCGACATTGCAGTATCCTTACCACTGGACTCGAAGACAAAGTCGAAGCAAATACGACCCTCCTGTCCACTTTCCAGCTTACATGATGGATGCTTTCATCACAGGCATTGGCCAGCGCTATCTGGAGGGCAAAGCCAACGGCGTTCCCCAGCAGCTCGAGAATCTTGCCAAGAAGCAATTCACTTCCACGACCGACACCAACAAGCAAAACGAACCGGCCTCAACCCTCCCCCCAAAAGAGAAAGACAAGGAGATCTCAAAGCTAAGGAAGCAGCTTGCAGAAGTGAAACTGGACAAAGCAAAAGCTACTGGTGAGGCTAGGGCGGCCAAATCGGAAGAAGGCCACGCTACATCCAAAGCAAAGAGCATCGAATCTGAGCAGAGCAAGCTATCTAGGAAACCGGCCTCTGAAACAAAGCATAGTAGAAGCAGTGCAAAGGAAGACGCGAGATTTAAAAAAGGCCTGGTACCACTAAGTATTGACGCGAATGCTGCGTGGAAATCCCCCAAAAACGGGACAGGCTCGGAAGCACATAGGGGAAGACGCTCAAGCGCCAGCACTGCCACGGCCGCAAGCAAATATGCGGAATCTTCAGCGAAAGGTGGGGGACGTTCGACAAAAGTGGGAAATAACAAGGGTGATATACATGGTCTAGACGCGATGGGCGCGACAGAGGCGCTTCCATACGAAACGAAAGGTCACAAAGCCGCATCAATCGCACACACGAGCCACCATGGGAGTACTACGAAGAGCACCAGTTCTACATTGCGCGCGTTATCACATCGATCGCATTCGGCACACCAAGCAAGCGAGATTGGTAGCGAAGCTAAAAGCACAGGTGCCGTGGTGGCACCACGACCACCACCTCCGCCTCCCACGCACCGTTCACCGCCGAGACGAGAAATGGTCTGTGCAGAAGAGATACGGCACTATGAGGCGGAAGAGCCCGGTCTTTACGTCGTTGAGGTCGAAGAAGAGCCACTGAGAAGGAGTAGTAGGAGAGAAAGGGGTGGAGGTGGAGACTCCAGTGTTGTCGAAGTCCAAAGCAGTAAAGGACGCACTGTGTACAAAATCACTTGACTCATGCAATGACTGTTTGTTCTCGGCGGCTCAAGCAGGGTTTTGAGGATGTGCCAGGCGTCCAGGAGCCTCCGAAGTTTGTCTGGTATCGTACTCTGAATTCTACATGTGTGATTGGCAGGCAGAAATACCTTCGACTTTCAGATCAAGGAACGAACCTATACGTCACTAGATCGGCCTTGATTGGAGCTCAAGTCGTCAGGCTGCGTTGATTTCGAAGTATGTCGGACCTAAGACACGGCGGCCCGTCAAAGCGGCTTCGAACGGTTAACGTACTGGGTGCACAGACTCCATGGGATAAGTACTTTGCACCAGTTGGCGCTCTGTAAGCCTGATCTCTTGCAAGAACAACATGAGAGGTTCACCGAGTTGCTCGTCCGCATTCAAGTAGCCGCACCCTGTTCAAGGTGTTTTGTCATGATACATATCTTTTCGTTTCTTTAGTAAGCCACGTCGACGATGAACCTGCTTTTTGCGCGGAACATGATGTGGTCTGGCCGGATAGCTGCAGCCAATATGCATATGCTCCTCAAATTGAACAGGTGCGGGGCAGCGATGTCCGAGACTGTCAGGCCTCGATACATCATCAAGCATTGGTCTGCACGACCCAACATACTTATATGAGGACCTCAAAGCCTGATCGGTCACCTAGGAATACCGCTTGCCAACTATGGTCGATCCCGTCTCAATCGTAGGAACGGTCGTCGGAGTTGCATCGTTAGCTATTCAAGTCACCCAAATATTACATGAATATTGTAATGGCGTGTCTGGGTACCGAAACGATGCCGAAGACCTTCTTGCGGATACAGAGCAACTGAAGGAAGTGCTAGTGAAACTGGAGAATTTTCTGAGAGCTGACTCGTTGAGACTTTCTCAATTATTTACAGCCACGTCGACGTTGTATCTCGCCAATGCCCGTTGCAAAGCCAAACTCACCTTTCTTCTAGCCGAGTTGCAACATCATGTACAAGGATCGAAGGCACGAATAGCGATAAGGGGGTTGAGATGGCCATTCAATGCAAAGGAGATGCGGGATATCTCTACAGAGCTTCGTGGATACATTCACACCTTCCACTATGCCTTGACTCTTGATGGCTGCGAATTGCTGCTGAAGACTTCGAGCCAAGTAACTCAGACTCTTCAAACATCACTCCACTCGGCGACCATCACGGAGCTGAACGCCAAGGACATCAGTCTGATCCTCTCGATTGTCACCCCATCATATCAGGCGACGCTAGCCATAGAGCGAGGTGTACGCTACCTGGTTGATGAAAAGTTCTTGATATGGCTTGGTGCGACCGACACAAGCGTGAGGCATCAGATGATCAAGAAGAAGCGATCACCGAATACTGGTCAGTGGATCTTCCAAGACGGTAGCTATAAGCAATGGGAGGCCGGTGCTTTACCTATTCTATGGGCGCAAGGATTACCTGGGGCGGGCAAGAGTGTGTTGATGTAAGTTGAAACTCCATTCTATCACTCCTATACCGCTCACAAAGTAGGTCTAACGTAATCGACAAAATCAAGGCTGACGCTGGCCTCGACGAAGGCGTTGCCTATTTCTATTGCGATTATTCCCAGGCCTCTAACATCCAGACTGCTGAAGTGATCTTGGCAAGCTTTGCATATCAACTTATCCGACAACTTGACTCTGTTCCCACTGCGGTAGACCGTATCTACCAATGCCATCTCAGAGAAGACACCAGACCAGACCTTGCAGGATACATTGAGATACTCAAGCACATCTCCAAAACGTTCTTCAAAGTGCGATTACTTATTGATGCTTTCGACGAGTTAGAACTTGTTTCTGGATATGAATTGGTCGGAGCAATGGAGTCGTTATTAGCCTTCACAAACTTAATGATTACTAGTCGTCCACAGTCCATTGACAGCCAGACGGTCGAAAAGAACAGTCTGCGCTGTACGATATCAGCCCAGCGCGAGGACGTGACAGTCTTTGTCCGCAATAGGTTAGCTATCGGCTCACGAGGACTTCGCAAATGCCCTGGATGGGATGCTTTTGCCAGCGATACAGTAGAAAAGCTTGTAACGCAGGCGGGTGGGATGTTTATCCTGGTGTTCCTACAAATGGATATGCTATTGAGACTACACACAGTGGTCGAAATGAGACGGGCCCTCGAAACCATATCTGATAAAGTGGACGATTTCTACCAAATCACACTTGAACGCATCAAAGCTGGGAAGTCCGACTCTCCGCTCAAGGTTCTCGCCTGGGTTGTGACATCTCCCCAACCTATCACGATTGGAGCATTACGTGAAGCACTTGCGGTTGAATACAGCACAACAGCGATCGACCCAGACGCGCTGATTGCCGAAGATGATATAATACCAATGTGTTGCGGCCTGGTCGTGACCAGTGGCTACATTGAAAACACGGGCAGGAAGCTTGCGTTAGCTCACGCGACTGTGCATGACTATCTCTCCAAATACTTAGGTTTGGTCCAAGGGTTTGACCGCATCATAGCGGAGACATGTGTGAAATACATCAATATCACGAAATTCTCCAGGCAGAACCTCAGAGTCAACAACGACCACGACGACAAGTATTTCGTTGAAATCTGGGAAAATTTACGTCAAAAACACCCTTTCCTGACATACGCCGCTCATCATCTAGACCGCAATATACCACAAAGAGGAGAACCCGACGAGCTGCAAGCCCGTAAAATTGGTGCAGATTTCAGAAAAGCAGAGGTTGAAGCCATAGTTCCCGATGCTAGGAACTTGCTGAAATCAGGCGTCAAATTTGATGACCTCCTTCACGGCCCATTCCCCATACAGGGCGTTATACCGATGGCTAAGAAACGTCCTCGTGACAGTCTCGCATCTGACACTCTTGGTTTCACCTGTACCGTCAGACATCCCAACGCAAATCTCTTCGTCCGAGGAACTCCATGTGTTTTCATCGATAAATGACAAAGCACCATGCATAGTTAAGGCTAGGTGTGGAACTCATAATCTATGGACGTGGTCTCAATAGAAGCGCAACCCCATATATTTCAATCAAGACCCACGACGATTGCACTTGCGGCTGGCTAGACAGCGTGGAAGCATACTTAACGTCTTAGATTGCGAGTGAGTTCCTAAGGCTTCCGATACCGTGACACCAGCCTTGTCCATAATAATGTGACCGCAAGCACCCGTGGGATTGCATGGGCCAACGGCTTACTGGATTTCCTTTCCGACGTTTCATCACTAACTGCATACTAATGTCTCTCATCACTATACTATACTGCTGGTCTCTAACGCAGAATCATTCCCTTTGTTCGAGATTGGCTTACCATGTTTACCGTCGCTTGACTGTTCGCAGACCTGCGCCTGATTGACAATGACTTTCGCCGTAACAGAATATCTCCCACTTTACCGCGTGTGCACATCAATCAAACGTAGAAATCAATCTCAATACGGAAATAAGCGCTACGACATCAGTAGTAAGATATCAATATCCACTAGCTCACTCAGACATTAAGGTCTTCACGAACGTACACGCTGATTTAAGATGAATGGTGCCAGAAAGCTGCATGACGGCGCTGGTTGCCCCAAGTAATAGAGTAGTTCAATGCTGAGACATCTGTGGACGCATGGTAAATTGGCATTGTGATTTTCATACAGGATAGGGCGACGTGGACCAGACCTACGTGCCTACTTCTAGAGTAGTCCACATTTACTTCTGGGCCAACCACAAGGGGCTAGCGTCCCGGAGCTTTTCATTTTCGTCTTGTTTTAGTTGCTATAAGGAATGAGATTTAGGCGTTCTATAGTTCTCATAGCGAACATGAGTTGTCAAAATCGATCGTTGTAGAAGGGGAGGGCGTGAACCAGAAGTAAGTCTGAACCAGAAGTAGGTGAATTCTTCTATGACAAGGACAGGCAGCAATTGCGGCGATCATTCAGCCGCACCTCCATTATATATTTGACTGGAGTAACGCTGACAGGTTGGGAGAAGTCTCCCTCAATCATGCTCAAGTTTGATTTGCAGCAGTCACAAGGGGTTTGATTTCAAACTTTAGATGACGATGGCATCGCCTACGATGGAGCTTCGCGAACCCCACATCGAGAACGATTCATCCTCCTCAAGCAAGCACCCCCACATGCGTCCGGTATCCACCACTTCTACTGCTTCCGCACGATCGCCACCGCTTGGAAGCAGCGATAGGCTCACGGCAGATGGAAAGATCAGGACCGCCGAGCATGCCCAGGCCATGGAATATCTGGAATCAGAGACCGGATTCTCCGACTATTTTTCATATGCGGCTATGGACACGAGCCTTGAACATAATCCGGCGTATGACCCATATCCTCTTCCGAAGGTATTCCGGGATGTTTCAAATAATAGACATGATGTACAGAATCATTGTGCTATCATCGATCTGTCCAAAGAGGAACTCTCGCCGTCCAAAGCGACCCTGCGTTGTGAGAAGCTGTCTGCCGTCCAAGTTTTACAGAGCCTACGCACACCACCCAAGGGTGTCAAAGTGCAAATCGTCCTTTGGTCGCTTATTGAAGGTCCTACTCCATTTCTGGACAGAGACTTCCTGACCGTCTTTGGCTTGGGTTTGAAGCTAAAGCCGCCTTTTTTCCAACACATTGCAGATTATCGTTTGAGAGACGCTTCCCCTAAATATGATGGGAATGAATGGTCAATGCCTGAATACCTTTTTGTGGATGGAACTGTGGTCGCGATTTGTCACGACTGTCCACTCGCTAAGCTCGACGGCCCCCCTGTTCTTTTCATTGTGACAACACGTGGCCTTGATTACCATATTAGGAAGAGCAACCTGTACTACTCGATGCGGGCGTGTGCTCCAAATAGGGTTTCTCAGTGCTCCAAACCTAAAGAAGGAGATCCGCGATTGTTTACACAATTACTCAATGCTTCAATAGCCCGGAATACAGACTCCATCAATGATGCGGCAGCCTTACTTTTCGAATCTCTGCTACCCTTGCTGCAACTTAACATGCTGCGGATGCGCGCCTGGTCATCTCATGTCCGCTTGAAGTTTCGGAAACAAAAAGCTTATGTAGTTCATCCGATCTTGGATGAAATTGGGAGCCCATGGATCGAAGAGCGTACAAGCGAACGATCACTCGACCATACGGGAGATGCCAGGTTGTACCAATATCGTGTATTTCTTCGATCATCAATAGATAATTTCGATGGTTTATCAGAACCCTTGATACGATTCATATCCTCACAGCTTGCACCTGAGGTGAAGGCAAGCCCATCATACCATCGTACCGAACAAGAGCGGAGCTTGCTTGTTAAGGAAGCGTATGCTTTAGAGGCCGAGATCCGGGACTTCCTACAGTTACAAACTAGCCAGCTTTCGCTGCTAGAATCAAGGAAGTCGATTGAGCTCTCCAACAATCAATTCCAGGAAAATAAAAGAGGCAAGTGAACTGTATACGCCGCAGTGAAATGATGCTAACCACTCATAGTCAAAATTTGTAAGGGTTTACAAATTCTGTATCGAAAGGATACGGTACTGATAATTCTTAGTCACGATACTCGCCTTTTTCTACGTTCCTATCAACTTGGCGACAGGCATCTTTGGGATGAATCTTCAACAGCTCAACGGAAGCGGTAAGAACGTCAGATACTTCATTGCCACTGCCTTTGTAGCCCTGATCATTACTGGAGGCTCGTGGTGGCTTACCGAGCAATGGAACACTCTCCGTGCATGGCGAAATCGGGACCCTGAGTCTTACGAGGGTCCTATAACTCTGATAAGCTACGCCCACCCGAAACCAAACTACAGTATTCTGGTTCGAGCTGCTATGCTCACTTGGCTGGTGACCCACGGCCACTGGTCCTGGATGATCCAATCACGAGTCGGATGGTGTACCCTAACCAATTCCATAAGTAGATGTCAGAATCAAGACAAACGTTACGAAGGCTCGTTTGCTGGCGACTATCTCTCAAAGGCCATTCGTCCAGGCTATGATTTAGATCATTTTAAAATTAATTACAGCCGGTGGTGATACGAAGGAATAGGGTTCACATAGGGCTCACCACCTCAGCCCGCATTCCTTCGTGCACCAGGAGGTTTCGAACTATTCCAACAATTGAAACCGAATAGGTAGTCGCGTTTTGGGGAGGAGTATAAGTGCACTGAATCCTCAAAGACCTCATCAAACCATTTGGGCGTAGGATCGACCGTCCCAACTATTGCTGCCCAGGGAGTTAGAAATAACCCAACTTTCAACACTCATTCATCCTGCGGAAAGTGAAGCAGTCAGACCAACACATCGACGCCCTCGGGGGATTAGCCAAGCTGGATTCATTTTCATTCACTGTTCCAACGACCGGAAGAGTCTGCAACCTCCTGATTGCATTCTAGTTTCCGATCAAACCGACACGAACCTGGTTTTTCTTTCTTCTCATTAACAACATACTGTCTTTTGGTACGTACGAATCGGTACATAGAGGGGGATCTGTTCGCTTTTCGCTTCGGGAAACTACACGACGCTATCTCATATCAGCATATCAATTTCAACGTAAAAACCAATTTACCCTATGTAATGTGCTACACAAGAAAGACTGGATCCGGTCGATGTCTGCGAAACATGCATCTCCCACTCATACAAAAGCTTGTATATCAAATCAAGGCGAAGACTCGACTTTCAGTTGCACTCCGTCACCGCCTTCGTCGACCGCAGCTTTCTGAGAACGATTTCATCTAAGTAAATCGCAAAAGGCAAGCTAAGCGTTCGTTCCGGGAAGGTGGCTTCTTGCTCTAATACTGCGAGTTGAAGAGCGGTCGATATATCCACAAAAACTTGGGAATTACTCTACACGTAGAACCATCTCTATCGACGTCCATCAGAATACTTCTCAAACCTTATCCCTAGTAGTCAGGCAATTCCTACGATAAATCTCAAAGCATCTACAATGATAGCGGCCGCAATTGACATCAAGGCGACACATAGTCTCATCATCCCACCGCATATTTCATTTCATTTGATATCAGTCAGCAGAATCTTACATCTACCCTGAGAAGATACACCATAGCACTTGATATCTGCGACACTACACTGTTGCGAATCGGTCACGGATTACACAACAAAGCGTGACCAGTTCTCTATGGCCAAGATTATATTCTAAACTCCACGATGCTCTCTTTTATCATACACTGATTGGCAACCGCCTTTCACCGTCTACATTATCTATCGATGATGCAACGCACAAGCTTTCGATACCACGATACATCCTCTGGTGCAGTGGATTCCGAGCAACAATTCGCGCCTTCAGGCTACACCTCTATCAGATATCTCGAGTTGTTGCTCTTACAGCACTCTGCCCATGCATCCAAATTGATTCTGCATACCACCGTCAACCCCAGATTTTATCAGGGTATCTTGTGGTCTAGAAAGAAATAGTGCGGATGCCATAGCGCTTCGAGGATTAGAGGAACATGTCTGGACATACTCACAGTTGTGACCTACGACCTTCAGGTTCACTCGAAATCACTTTTATTATATTTTCAATCGTCGATGAAGCTAGGGGTCTCAAGAGTATACAGGACCCTATACCGGCATCGCAAATTGCTTATGGTACGTTATGGGCCCCTTCAATCGCAGGTTATGGAGGTGAGCGACAGTCAGCCCATATTACTGTATCGATCAGTGTATTGAGTAAGGCAGTAATGGTTCAGTCATATTACTGAAAAATGGTATTAACATATTTTTATTTGGAATTCTCTGTATGAATACAAGCATCATCACGTTATGTGATCGATGTTCTAATAGGCAGTCAGCGTTTTCTGTCAGCGTTATGTTTTAGTGCACCAAAGAGCGATTTTAGTAGCAATGAGCAAGCAATGTTAGCTTTTTGAATAGTCTATATTGGAATGGATCCTGAATAGATCTATAGGAAAGTAACGCCGCACGATGAAGCAGTGTCACGCTGTGAGGCTGTACACCCTCGTCCTCTTCGTAATTATTGTCCTCCGATGTCAAAAGGCTACCACGCCACTACATTGAGGCACCTGCCTAATGGAATCCATCTAGTCACAGGCGGACAGTATCAAGCTTCCTCTTGTGCAAGATCTGACAAGAAGGAATGCCGATGGCAGCATTTCATAGTTGACCGCCCCAGGCCACGTTTCTCAACACCTCAGCATTCAGTCACTCTTTTTTACATCAGAGCCAACCAGTCACTCCACCTTTCTAATGTTGCTTGCAACAGTTGAGCCACTATTTCATTCTTCCTATAAGACTCTTTACTAAAGTATATCATTCACCAGACTCTCATTTGCTTCCCCTTTTAGCAAGTGCGAAAGACCGTTCACCACGCAGAAGCCATCAATGCTCCCTCCTGCCAATTTGCCTGATCCAGACATGTCTCCTACTCCTTCGTCTTTCGCCATGGCTATGCCTCACTCTCCCGCCCAATCATGGAGCTTTCGTGTCCCTTCTCCTCCTCGAATAATCGTCCCGCCTCCGGCACTAAATGCCCACGGCTTGCCTGACCTCAAGGTCGTCCAAGATCCAGCATTTGATTTCGAGTCTAGTGGGTTCGCAAACGCAGAATTCTTGAAGACTGTCACTTATGGTAATTTCGTGACCGCCAATGCCATGCTGGATTGGAAGTACGAGCAGCGGAGGATGGCACAGCAGATACTACCTTTTCTATACCTTGGACCTATGTCAGCGGCGAGAGACAAAGCCTTTCTTCAGCGTGAAGGCATCACTATGGTGGTGGCCGTTCGAAACACCATGTCCGCTCAGGCTAGGATGTTACAAACAAAAGCAGCTCAAGAGCTGGGGCTTGAAACACGGATGATCGATGTGGCAGGGAACCAGGAGCTTATTGCGGCCTTTCCAAGGGCCATTGAGGTTATCAACATACATCTCTCTGCTATGTACCAACGCGAGCAGGCTAGGGTCGCTCAGGAGACGGCCACTGAACATTATAATCGGCAACCAACCCCAGGCAAGGTTTTGATCTTCTGTGAGACTGGAAACGAGCGCTCCGCTACACTTGTGACAGCATATATCATGGCCATGTATTCGATGGACCTCGTCAAAGCGATCCAGATCGTCCAGTCTCAACGCTTTGCGGTGGCCTTTGACGACTCATTGAGGAATCTGCTTTCAACATACGAAATGATGCTGCAGGCAAAGAGGGATATCGTTCAAGCAAATGTTGTAGTGGTTGATTCACAGGAACGGGTAGGAGTCTCAGGCTTCGATGGGCGAGGCGGAAACCAAATTGCGAGCTCCTCAAAGCGGACTTTCGATGCTGCATATGATGAAGATATGGATATGGGTGATGATGTGCATCTAGATGCTGGGAGATTCGAAGGGAGAGCTGGGTCTGCTCCATTTCTAGACCAAACCGCCTCTAATCATTGACGACCTGGTATTCCACGCATGCAATTAATACAAGATGCCCTTGCCTCTATGGCTAGCGTTGTGCTTTGGCACAAGAGCGTGAGTTTCCTCTATTTCTTCACGATCTTGGTGGGCATGTCCGGCGGAGGAGATCACACTACAGACACCGCATTGAGCACTGACACATCAAAGTGTTAACTTAGGTACGAACTGAGTCTTCACGAGTGAATACTACTCACCTCACTCTCGTGAATTGCGCGTTTGCCTAATGGCATCCAAATATACAACACTTTCAATCACGACTTGATGTCATCTTCGTACCTTTATTGATAACACTTCCTTGCTCAACATATTATGCGGCTCTCTAGATACATGTGCATTGATATCATGATAGATAGCTAGAACTCAAAGACAGTCCCATACCTCCTTCCTCGCCGCTGCGATCATGCCATACAGCTTCAGGAATCGAAATGAGATCAGGGCACCTTCGAGGCTCGATGATCCTGAACATGAATATCGCAAAGCCATCTATCGAGAGCCTGACATCGATGAAGAGGTGTATAGATCATCACCACCACAATCCTATTATCGAGGACCCTTGACACAATTCAACCCCGATCTCCCACCAGCCGCATTTCCAACACTCGATGACCCCAAGCTAGCGTCACATCAACGACCCCAACCCTTCGATGATAATTTTTCGTCGGCGGAATTAAGCATCACGAGGAACCAACAGATCGGCGGGAACGTTCACAACGGTCGCAACGGTCGCACTTCCCAATTTCCAGAAGAAAATGCTCCACTGACAATCGACGAAAAATTAACACTTCCGAGGGCAAGAACCCCAACCTCAAGGGATTTCGTCAGGATGAGGTCCACATCGAACCATTCGAGCCGACCAACAACATGCAAATATCCAGCATGTTTCCGTGGACTGAGGCCACAACACAATGGAACAGCGGAGTCTATCTTAGAGGACAATCAGAGGCGAATGTATGCTGCGGGCAAGCTGACCAGCTTTGACCGAAACATGCTCGAAATGATGTCAAGCGACGAAGAGGATGAAGCAGATGCGCGCGAGCAACTAGAGCAAGAGGTAACTCACATTTCCTCAGTGTTGTCTCTCGACTCGCATCATACCTGGGAGGGTATACCGTCGTGTTGACAGGGCCATGAGTTGTGTGCTTTCGAACATGCGACATTGCGAGGAGCGTCCCCAGCTGTATTTGCTTACATCATTGTGGACTGCTGATCAGACATTGCGCAGGTTTTCTGGGACAATCTAACAACAGGGTTGAAGCTGCAACTCTACGACGTTGTTTTCGACGCTTACTCTTCGGGACATGCGACGCAGAGGCTGCAACTCAAGGACGTTCAGGCTGAGGAATTATCAGAACTTATATTTACGCGGAATCAAGTCTTACTGAAAGAGGAGGAAGACGGGGCGAGACACCGGCATGAGGTCCACGAGAGGTTGCTTCGCGGAGCACGCATCTCGGAAGGCAAATTCCGAGAAATGTTGGACGTCAATCTTTTTCAGCACGTTCAGGAGGATGGTCACGACCATGACTACTACGACCATGGGTATTTAAGTCAAGCCGCAGACGTTGAGAAAGCCAGGCTTTACCTTACCCAGTGTCGTCTCAATCCTAAGCTGCTTGATGGCGCTTGGACGTCGGTACCAAGGGCCACTACTATTACGTTGGACCGCGCCAACAATGATAGTACCACAATCTCTGGGTCTTCGCAATACTGCGACTCGCCTTTACAACATCCACGTGGTATGGTTCCAGGCCAGATTGCGCCTCGGTCTACGCCGACCGGCCTCCATTCCACCAAGAGTCGCGCATGCGACGCCTTAGATGATTCGAGATCACCCTCGAGATACCCGCTTTTACATACTGGCCAATCAACACCACTATCTGTTCAACGATCTCCACAGGTTCAACGAGACCGAAGCCTGGATCGGCAATCATCTGGGTTCATACGGCCTTCGATTGGGCTTGGAAAATCTGCCGTCGCAGGGCCACGCCTTCCTCCCAAAGGGGAATTCGTTCATCGCCCAGAACTGGTTCGCATCGAGCTAATCAGAGTCAGAAAGGCAGCTATCGAAGCGAACAGGGCGGGGCTTGATCGGCAAGTGAACGAAGCGAGAGCCAAGGACAAAGTCATGGGCAAGAAACCGACCCCATCAACGCACCAAGATCGAGGGGTGAAACGCCACGCCACTACCGATGTCGAAACATCATTCCTGAACAATGAGCGCCGTCCTGGTGCTCGTCGGCCAAAGCTTACAGAAAAAGTGGTAGACGCTGAGATGGCGACAGGACGGAAAAAGAAGCGCATTTCTGACGGTTCCACACCAAATGCCACTCCATCTGAAGAGACCGTACATCCTAAGACGGCAGGTAGGTATACGAACGGACTGGGAAAAGGGACCAGCCAAATGATCTTGCAGAAGCCTACAAAGCCCGATGTAAATGCTGCAGGACATGCGACCGCGGAACCTACTTCCTACGCTATGATGAGGAAAGACTCTGCGATCGACCTCACTGCGGACGATGATGATGATGAAGATGAACTTGCGTGAGTGAGATGGCTAGGTATGCTCAAGGTACTGGAAGACGGGCGAAGCTGCGTGAGTTACGGTGGGATGGATATTTGGATATGGAATGGCAGATTGGATACTGTGTGGTGTTGGTGGGTTGATAATGTTACGGCTGGGAAGTGTGATGTTTCATTGGCTTTGGATACATACGCATCCTTCTCGGTGGGATCTTCTACATTCTGAACGATATAATCTCAAGGGTGTCTGGTAGGGTGCGACGCCTTTGACGTGGGTCTTTGGATCATCGCATGGGGGAGGTGTGGAAGGATCTCCATCCCGACGAGTATGATCGTGGATATTTCCACATTAGAATACGGGCAGAAGATTGGAATCCATTGCACTGCAGGAGTTCTATCATATCACATCACGAACTACCTAAAAATCTTGTGATTGGCCCACACACCCTCTCCCCCTCCTATAGATCGTCATATCCATAAGATCTCCCTCCATCTCCATCTGCAACTTACAGACGTATGACGATCGTATCGCGTCGCGTCCTGATTTTCAGCCCACTACATCATCATTTATTGGATGATCTCTTTGCAAGTAGGTACTTTCGTACTCGCGTACTCATCTCTTAATACCCGTTTTCTTAACGGACGCACGCGTATACGTGATATTGTAGCCTGTTGTTGATTGAGTTTAATTGAGGGAGTGGATCTTTAGGATTTGATTTGGTTGGGGGAAAAGGGTTTCCGCTTTCCGGTTTCAGACGAAGTGTGGGCGTCGGCGGTGGCGAGTTTGATTGTTGAAGAGCAAAGTCTTTCATTCGCGTACAGCAATATTTATTCGAGAACAACATTCGCTCTACTCGATCAGGGTACCTACATCACAGCTACCTATCACGCGTCCGGCGTTTTCCATCATGAGCTCTACCCCCATGACGCCCGGCTCCCTCGACGACGCGCTCTCAACCGTCTCCAGTCCTCCCTCTTCGCCTCCTTCGGCAGCCGACGCCGCAGACGATGTCTACGATCCGAAAGCCGAAAAGATGCGCGCCGAGGAGGAAAAGCTACGGAGAGAGAGTAAACGGGAGGATAAAGCGCGGCGCGATAGGTGGGAGAAAGACGGGCAGGATACAGGCTCCATGAAAGATCTGGATTGGTTCTTGAGCCGTAGTCAGGGTTTCTCATCAACGGTGATGGATCAATTGAAGCAAGCGCTTGAGGCGCGCAAGGTGCAGACGTCGGCGCAGCCGAAGCTTGTGGAGGGGGGGAAGATGAGGGATTATCAGCTTGAAGGGCTGACGTGGCTGACGTGCTTGTATCAGATTGGGTTGAATGGGATATTGGCGGATGAGATGGGGTTGGGGAAGACGGTGCAGTTGATTTCGTTCTTGGCGTTCTTGAGGGAGAATGGGACGAATGGCCCCTTTCTCATCTTGGGACCGCTGAGTACGGTTAGTAATTGGGTGCGAGAGTTTGGGTTTTGGACGCCGAAGATCCCGGTGGTGATGTATCATGGTTCGCCGCAGGTAAGGGGGGAGATTAGGAGAAAGCAGCTCAAGGGGGATTCGAAGGGGGTTAGGTTTCCGGTCGTGTGTACGAGTTATGAGATCTGTATGCGGGATAAGAAGTTTCTGGCGAATTATCCGTGGAAGTTTATTGTTGTGGATGAGGGGCATCGGTTGAAGAATTTCAATTGCAAGCTCGTTAGGGAGCTGAAGCAGTATCAGTCGGAGAGTCGGTTGATATTGACGGGGACTCCGCTGCAGAACAATCTCAGCGAGCTGTGGTCGTTGTTGAATTTCCTGCTCCCGGAGGCTTTTTCGGATCTGGAGCATTTTGAGAGTATGTTTGATTTCTCGGATGTGCAGGATAAGGATGGGCATAAGCAAGTGATGTCTACGGAACGGCAAAAGAGGACTATCGCGTCTCTCCACGCCATTCTCAAGCCCTTCCTGTTGCGGCGGGTCAAGAACGATGTGGAGACGAACTTGCCTAAGAAGCGCGAATACATTCTCTACGCACCACTCACGCCGGTCCAGAAGGATCTGTATCGGAAGATCAAAGACAGTGACATCCGGAAATATCTCGAAGAGAAAGCCGTCGAAAGGATAGGTGCCAAGCTCGAGGACTCCAGGGTTAGTGAAGTCAAAGGCAAGAAGCGAAAAGCAGGGAGTGGCGTGTCCACGCCAAATAAGAGTGCAAAGTCATCTCGAGGTTCTACGCCAGCGGGTAGCATACGATCCGGGCGAAGTAGCAGGCGGCAAAACTATGCTGAAGTGAGCGATCAGGAGTATTTTCAGCAGCTGGAGCAAAGTAGTGAGAGCGAGGAGGTAGATGAAGAAGAGCAGAGAGAGCGGGACCGAGCATCAACCCTTGCCCAAGCTCGCAAAGAAGTCAGCCAAAAGAAACTCCAAAATCCAGTGATGCAGCTCCGCCTCGCTTGCAACAGCCCCCATCACTTTTCCTGGCCTTGGGCGCCTGACGCAGATCCGGATGAGTCTCTCGTCACCGACTCTGGCAAGATGGTCATGCTTGACCGGCTCGTTCCCTACCTCTTCTCGAATGGCCATAAAGTCCTCATCTTCTCCCAATTTTCGAAGCAGCTTGATATCCTCGAAGATTGGGCTACTGTCCTACGCGGCTGGCCAGTCTGTCGCATTGATGGCGCTGTCAAGCAGGAAGATCGCAGTGATCAGATTGACGCCTTCAATACGCAGAAAGATCACCAACTCTTCCTTCTGAGTACCCGTGCTGGTGGCCTGGGTATCAACCTCACCAGCGCAGACACGGTCATCCTCTTCGACAGCGACTGGAACCCACAGCAAGATCTCCAAGCTCAAGATCGAGCCCATCGTATCGGCCAAACCCGCCCGGTCATCGTCTATCGTCTCGCCACGAAAGGCACGATCGAGCAAATGCTCCTCGAAAAAGCAGACGGCAAGCGACGGCTTGAGAAACTCGTCATACAAAAGGACAAGTTCAAGAGTCTTCTGGATCGCAAACCTAACAAGAAAGCCGAGGATGAGTACGCGGAATTGCAGCAGATTCTCGCGAACGAGGATTTTGAGAATTATGATCCCGGCGAGGGAGGGGAGATCCTGAGTGAGGCGGACCTGAAGCTGTTGACCGATCGGAGTGCGAAGGCGTATGAGAGGGCGGAGAAGGGGGAGGGAAGTGGAGACAAGTTTAGGACTATTGAGACCAAGGGGGATGGGCAGGATATTTTGGGGAATCTGGCAAAGTGAATTAGAGGTCGGCGCATTGACTAGGATATATTGTGAAAATATATCCTATCGTGCCTTTAGAGCCAAAGTGCATAGCATCTAAGCCAAATGAGGTTAGCCTGCACAGCCATTGAAACTCCAACACCTTAGCCGTTACCTATGAGGAGTGATATTTGCCGGGAATGAAGTACTCTACGCTTTATAAGCTAATGGATTCCCAGGTACTGTTAAGGACCATGTTTGTAAAGCCGGGAGAGGCTTGAGGCTGCTATGCATTTGTCTGGACTGCATGGCATAGATACATGGCCTTTATGGACCACGATCGACAATGCGCTAGTGTTTTGCCACACAAGGTACAGCTGGGACTAAACTCCGATAGCATTAGCGTTTCCGTACCATTCCTTATTTCCAGTTGAGGGGTGCGAGGCGATCCACATCTTGGCGCCAAGACCTTCAGATTGAGATTTCCCTTATTCTACTCGACCGAACAACACATCACCGCTACTTCAATGCACACGGTCATACTGGGGCCAATCACACACTCCATTGTGTACTATGTGGTGCAGTGTATGACGTGCCTGCCCACGCAAATCCACAATCATCTCAGTCCTCAACCAGACATTTAACATCATCTCGATCTCCTGCCGTTCACCCACGCAATACCCCATCCCCATCCCACCCTCCCAAGGCGGCACACATAAGCTTTGTACGTACCAGCGGACGGCACTCTTGGCATTCGCCTGCTTTTGCTGAATCGGTCCCCCTCCCCATCGATAACGGTCTCGGCTTGACAGCATGGCGGAAACTGCACTGGCCCTCGGTTTGAAAAGTATGTGTCCTAGCAGCAGCGTCGTTCTGACTAGAACCACACTCTACGATCCATTATTGTATACCATTGATTGTTGCTTTTTTACCCCACATTTCGCTACTATCATCCGTCAAAATGGCGGACTTGGCTGAATTAGCCATGGAAGGTGTCCCTCTGGTGACCGAACACTACGACAAAGTCTACGATCCCATCAAGAACAAGACAAAAGAGGGAATACAAAAAGTCAAGCGCATGCGCAATGGGGATGGTAGCTACGAATCGGAAGAAGAGTACGAAGAATTCGACCGATACGGGCCTCCACAACGTAGCCAGACAGATCGTAGGAGGAGAAGTCCTCGTGATGACTACGACGATCGACGACGACGCTCTGGTCGGGGGGATGTGGTGGAAGAGAGACATGTATACTCGAAGAGCAATGGACGTGCAAGATCCACCGGAGGGGGCCGTGGTGACCGCCGGAAAGGTGTGCTCATCTTCTGTTCTTTCAAAAACACCCTTTTAGGATATTGGGGTAGACTAACACGCACTTAGGAAGCCGAAGGGATTATTCCGACTCCGAATCCTCCATCTCCCCACCCCGTCGCGAACGCCGGAAATCTCTGGGAGAGAAAGCCCTTGTTGCGCTGGGTTTGGGTGGAGCCGCTGCCGACCAAAAGGTAGAGAAAAGTCGAAGACGACGCTCACGCTCTCGAGGCGCTCGTCGCGGTGGCAGTCCCCCGTCTAGTGATAGCGATGGCTACTACGTTCGCAAATCTGACCGATACCGTGGCCCACCCCCTCCGTCTGGTGGAGGCTACGGTCCACGTTACGATGATCGCACCCCCGACCGCTACAAGCCTGCGGATTACCAGCAAAGCCGAAACGGCGGCGACAGTGAGCGTGGCGGCAGGGGTCAAGAGGTAGCCCGACGAGACAACCAGAGCGCCATTGGGACACGCAATGGGAGTAGAGCGGGCAAGAAAGGCGGAAAAGGTGGCAATTCTTCATCCGAGTCGAGCTCGGACGTTTGCTCTTCTTCCGAAGACGAACGTCGTACAAAGAAAATGAAGGGGAAGGAATTCCTCACTGCGGGTCTCGCCGCTGTCGCTACCATCCACGCCGCCCACAGCGTCTATGCCAGCATGGAAGCTCGAGACAAACGACACCTCGAGGTTGCCAGCGGCGAGATGTCCCCCGAAGAAGCTCGCAAGAAGAAGAACAAGGCGCGACTCCAGGATGCAGCTGCGATAGGCATTGCGGCACTTGGGATCAAGGGGGCGTACAGTGAGTGGCAGGAGGTACAGGAACATCGACATGAATTGGCGGAGGTGACGGAGGAGAGGAAGAAGAATCACGAAAAGCGGCTGAAGAAGGCGCAGAAAGCGGGTGGCAGCAGTGGAGGTGGTGGCAGTCAATATGGGCGGAGTAGGTCGGAGGGACCGAGAAGACGAGACAGAGACCGGGACTATTCCCGTTGAGGTGATGCGATCGCAGAGGATATGTCTCGGGAGACACCGAGACAGTCCGGAGCTCTTGGTGACCGTTCGGCCTTCCAACGCCCAATCATCGACAATCGGAAATTAGGAGCGAAACGGTTCTTTTCCTCATTACGACCTGCACCTTGACGATTTTCTTACGGCGGTCATCTTCCAGCATTGTTTCAGCATGCCAACTCTTCCAGCTCGATTACGAGTTTTAGACCGGATCGATTACGAATGGCTTTGCATAACGGAGGACAACCTTCAGCATGAATGTACTTATGGAAGCGTGCATACATGCGATACGTGCCTGGGGCTTTTCTACTCAGCTAGCTCAAGTAGACTTCAATACAAGATTTTCAACATCAGGGCCGACCACCATACATAGGAGTAACATCCTGGCGGCCTCGTGTTAGTATGCATTAGCTGCATCTGTAGTCGCCCGTTCTCTTCCAGCTCCTTGCTTCAAGTCGCAGATTGATTGGCTCGACTGATGGAGGATCAATATGCTTGCTCGTTACTATGCTTAGCGTCGGACTATGCACCAATCACATCAATCGATATTGTTGGATGCTCGCATAGCCAACAAACACAGCCACCAACTTAATTGCGAGCAATTTTACACATTAAGTGGTAAGCTGACCATGCTGGTGGCCTGAAGATTCGACATGATTCTTGCCGGGTCACTGTCCGGTCGAGTCGCTATTATGTTCTATCTGATCATCCTGTTTCTGTTTTATACTCGTTAGTAACGTTGCTGAGCAGGAACCTTCCATCCTACTCCTGCGTTAGAATATGGTTAACAGGAGTTCTTCATCAACATAATTGACTGTGCTATTACTGTCGTTTCCTCTAATGATGTTTTCCAATATTCAGCTTCGCATTGCGCTTCTATCGGTGATGGGAGTCCTGGCGGAGGCCGTAACCCGTATGTTATTCCTAACCCTCCATGAGATTGCTACGCCTGAATTGATTCTTTTATCGTGATTCTTTTCAAAAGACCATCTATACGGAATACTCCGTTCAGCATTCATGGTTGCAATATGTATTTTTCTTGTAGACTTGGATAAAAAGCTCTTCGTAATACATTCAAGGTTCATATATTCCTCGAAGTGGGAGTACTGACTCAGGGCATAAACCACAGTAACGTCGCTGATCGAAAGAAATTCGTCTCTCGCTTTGCATTCAAGTTCCGGTCTGCTTTCGACTTCTCCTGTGCTTTCGACTTCGACTCTGCATGTGATTTCCACCCTGCATTTGACTTCCACTCTACATTCGACTCTACATTCGACGCGCACTTTGAACTCAACTCGCACTCTGAACTCGACTCTCGGTCTGCCTACCAGAATTGCATCTTCAGGTCTCAACGTGTCAATGTGTTACCCTCACGGAGACGACTACTCTACCGCATGCTCGTGTAGGAGTCTGTTCAATGAACGAGCCACAACGTTCACCACGATTCAAGCGGGAGCGTTGACCGAGACGGGGCAATACGCATACGCCGGGTACTATTCAACCAGGCCAACCACGCTCCACTTCACCAATACGTACCAAACGGTCATCATGACCGATACGGGTTACATACCGCCATTGGATTGTTGCGCGGACCGCTGCCAGATCGACGCCGACGAAGTTCGCATTCTTTACTGGCCTGTAGATTCCAACGGGACGAATGGAAAGATGACGAATGTCTCAATGACTGCGGCACCTGCTCCTTCGGGTGTGGTTGTGGGCGGGATGACCTTGTAAGTCAGTCACTTCACCAATATGATTGGTGCTAATCTCTGGCAGCACTTCTCCATCAGTCTATGTTGCTTACACCGTAGGTACTACCCAAGTCATACTCCCACAATGCAGGTACTTTGGCACCGTTTTGATCTTTGAACTGATTATACGGAAGTTATGCTCTTTGTTTCGAACATACATATTTCTCTGAATTTGAACGAAGCCACACACTGATCCTACAATTGCCTAGAACATAAATGCCCACAGACTATGTGGCACCTTCGGCAGCGTCTTCATAGGAGGAAACTACAACACCACAATCGCCTACCCGCCCGACGCCCTGTCCACGTCAATGGGCGCCAATGCCGATCAGATCCACGCTCAACAGAGGCCGAATGAGTACACGGCAATCAACTACACCGACTTCCAAGCATACTCTCTGAAAGACCAACCCGTCTTCTCGCTTCCGCACGAGCTAACAAACATCGATCCAAACTGGGACGTGTGCTACCCAGCAGCATACGGAGCCTTTGACCCTCCCAAAGCATTGGCAACCGCAACGGCCATGGTTCCCTCGGCTCCGACACCTCCGCCCGCGGCTCCTGCACCCACTGTCGATCCCAATACTGCGCTGCCGACGCCAACGCCGGCGCCGAAGTCGGGTGATCCGGGCAGTGGTGGACAGCCGGTCGTGCCGCCGCAGTTGCCGGATAATCAGAAGCCTAAGCCGCCGAGCTCGAATGATCCTCAGAATGATCCGGGGGCGGGCAAGGGGGGTGGAGTCGCTGGGGGTCAGCAACCTGGTGGTTCTGGCTCTTCGCAAGGGGATCCTGGGAAGGGTGGTTCGGGCAATGGCGCTCCTAACAACCCGGGCCCTGGGTCAGGAGATCCTGCTAAGGGTGGATCAAACAACGGCGCTCCTCAAAACCCGGGCCCTGGTTCAGGAGATCCTCGTAAGGGTGGTTCAAACAACGGTGGTTCAAGCAACAGCACTCCTAATAACCCGGGCTCTTCACAAGGAGATCCTGCTAAGGGCAGTTCAAGCAACGGGGGTTCGAGCAATGGCGCTCCTAATAACCCTGGCTCTTCGCAAGGGGATCCTGCTAAGGGTGGTTCAAGTAACGGTGCTCCTAACAATCCGGCCTCTGGCTCCAACCCTGGCTCGGGCTCTGGCTCAGGCTCAGGCGCTGGCTCCAATTCAGGCGCTGGCTCTAGTCCAGGCTCAAATTCGAACTCAGGGGCAGGATCCAACTCAAGCCCTGGGTCTGGGTCTAATTCCAACTCCAACTCCAACTCCAATTCCAATCCAGGCGCTGGCTCAGGATCAGCTCCTGGCTCTGGCTCTGGCTCTGGGGCAGGCTCAGGCTCCAACCCTGGCTCTGGCTCTGGGGCAGGCTCAGGCTCCAACCCTGGCTCTGGCTCTGGCTCTAACTCCAATTTCAATTCCAACTCAAACTCCAACTCCAACTCCAACTCAGGCGCTGGTTTCATTCCGGGCTCAAACTCCAACTCAGGGGTAGGCTCAGGGGCAGGATCCAACTCAGGTGCGGGCTCAGGGGCAGGGGCTGGCTCTAATCCAGGCTCGAATTCCAATTCAGGCTCTCAAGTAGCTGCAGCGCCTCCTTCGATCGGTGGAAAGCCCGTTGTTCAAGGACCAAATAATGGAATCGTCATCGGCGGTTCAACATATACCCCAGGCGTTCAAACCCAAATATCCGGCGTGTCCGTATCAGTTGGTAACGGATATTACGTAGCGAACGGCGTCTCTCAGGCCGTGCCATTGCCTACCCCAAATAGTCCTCCGCTCATCGCAGGCCAACCAGTCCAAAACGCTCCTAATGGAGGCATCATCGTCGCTGGAACCACACTCGCGCCAGGAAACGTAGCTACAATCGCCGGCCAAGTGGTCTCAGCCGGGCCATCGCATGCAGTCATCGACGGCAGCACCGTCAACGTACCCTCTGCTAATCCAACACCTCCTTCCATAGCCGGCCAACCAGTCCAAATCGCTCCTAATGGAGGCGTCATTGTCGGTGGGACCACTATACCATCTGGAAGCATTGCTACGATTGCGGGCCAAGTTGTCTCAGCCGGGCCATCGTTTGCAGTCATCGGAGGCAGCACCGTCAACGTACCCTCTACTAACCCCACACCTTTCTCCATCGCCGGCCAACCAGTTCAAGTCGCCCCCAACGGTGGCATCATCGTCGCCGGAACCACAATCGCACCAGGAAACGTCGCCACCATCTCCGGCCACACCATCTCAGCAGCCGCTTCCTACGCCCTAATCGACGGCAGCACCATAACCCCACCCCGCACCACCCCACCACCCCTCTCAATCGCCAACCAACCCCTCCAAATCCTCTCTAACGGCGCCGTAATCATAGCCGGCAGCACCCTCCTCCCCGGAAACGCCGCCACCATCTCCGGCCACACAATCTCAGCAGCCGCTTCCTACGCCCTAATAGACGGCAGCACCCTCCTCCCCACCCCAGCACCAACGCCTCAACCCATCACCTTCCCCAACGGCGCCGTCGCCACCCCCGGCGGCCCCGCCGTCACAGTATCCGGAACCACATTCTCCCTCCCCGCCACCGGCACCAACATCGTCGTCAACGGCGTCACCAAACCCCTCCCCACAGCATCAGCGCTACAATCGATATTCACAGTCGGCGGACAAACCTTTACTGCAAACCCGACTGGGTTCTCGATAGCGGGACAGAGCGTGGGGGTTGGGGGCTCGGCGGTCACGATCGCGGGGACGGTTGTGAGTTTGGGGAGTGGAGGGTTGCAGATTGCGTCGTCGACTGTGGCGTTGACGGGGGCGCAGGCGAGTGCTGCTGCTGCTGCGGGGGGGTTGGGTGGGGTTATTATGTCTGGGTTTGGGAGTGGGAGTGGGAGTGGGAATGGGTCCGGGTCCGGGTCCGGCTCCACTCCGCAGGCTTTTGTGGGTGGGGGATCGAGGGTGGGAGAGGGGCTGTGGAGTGGAGGCGTGGTTGTTGTGATTGCGTTGTTCGTGGGGGGGTTGGCGGTTTTGTTATAATGTGAGTTTTGAGTTTTGAGTCGTGCATATTGCATTGCATTGCGATACTTGTGTGTGGGGAGATTTCATGATATCTACGATTTCTGTGAAGGATAATAGAGCAATCTAGATCGGATCGGATCAGATACTACATATTAAGCGGATAGATAAGCGGAGGGAAGGGGAATGGGAAGGGGAAGAGGACGAGAGATGAGAGATGGAGATGTATATACCCACCTACCTACCTTGCAGATGATATTTTTCTTACGATAATATATGTATATATACCCCTTCACCACCCCTCACCTCAAGCAAATCCTTATCTACCCATCCACAACACCAGAACCAGATGTAACTCCTATTTCTCGTCCCTATTTCTCCCGCAAGGAGACTAGCGTGTATATACACCGTAAGGTAACTACCGATCAGCCGTTTAGTCTCGTCGTATCTTGCTTTCCCTAGCTATATTAAATCTCACCCCTCCATCTATCCATCCATCCATCCACCTATACATACCACCCTTCACAAACCCTCCACCCCCTCCCTTCCTAATCCCACTCCTCCCAAACCGTCACCGTCCCCATCATCATCATCATCATCATCCCAAACCCATCCCCCTATCCTATCCTATCCTACCCAAAACGCACCCACCACCCACCTACACATCCCGGATCTTCCGAACCCTAGCTCCCTTCCAATCCCAACTAAAACGGGTACCAACATCCATCACAAAGCTCGGGGGCGCTTCCATACATACCCATACCACCGATCCCCCTAAAAGAGACCCACCCTTCTTTCCCATCCCTTATACACAACTCGACAAACCCCCATCTACCTTGGCTTGTTCCCACTGCTAGACTCTCATTGACATATTCTAGCTAGGCTTGTTTGTTTGTCCCGGGACCGTGTGTCGGCCAGATATAGGAGAGGATAGGATAGGGGAGGGGGTATTCGACAACCAGAGGTGTTGCAAAAGGGTGTCACATTCGTTGCGTATGAGAGGCTGACGGTGGTGGAGTGGAGAAGCTGCGTAGCGGCCCCAAATGATGCTAGGTTATGCAAAGATATCTCATTTGGCTATGTGCTTTCACGCGATAAATGTGGGCCTGCGGAGAGGATGTGTCGGAGGCACATACATACATCCATATATATGAGACGACACCGCACTGACCGTGACGAGGGTTTGATAGTAAGCGCATCATCGCAATCACTTTGAGTGGATGGCGATATACCTGCGCCTCACTACTGATGAGCTACCATGAAGAGTAAACTCCATCCTCGGAACTCATTCATCCGCCGTCAAATATCCTTACGATGAGGCAGCGTCAATGATACTACTACTGCCATTAAAGCCCTCAGACACCACCTCCCCCGGGCTCTCATATTTCCGATCAAGCCTCACCACCAAACCAGCCTCAGTCCGCGCCCTTCCCGCCCGTCCATTCCTCACACAAAGCGCATTGATAGCCACCGTAGCGGCCCAGATGTCGAACCAGCGTCCTGTAACGGGCGTGTACGCCACCGTGTCGATCTTGACGTAAAACCTGTACGGTGGTCGCTCAGCCCATGGATCGTAATACGTCCTGGGGAGAACGACGTCTACAGCGCGCACTCCTAGACGGGCGAATCGTTGTAGGGTGTAGTCCGTAGGTATGGCGTCGATCAAGGCTTGGCTCATGGTTCGGGCTGCGCCGACGGAGCCGAAGCATGTGACTATTGGCCTATAGGCGCTGACGACGACCACGAGGTTTTGAGAGTTACCTGGCTGTATGTTAGGTGCGTTCTGGGTATCAGGATTATCTGAATTGGGCTAGTGGCGCGCCTGAGCTCATGTTTGGACGAGTTCCTACCAATGTCTCTGACATATCCTCCCAAAGCATTCGAGTCATGTCGTAAGCATTGGATCATTACCGATACTGCGGCCGTCAAGATCTGTCGAAAAGTGCAGAAATCGTACGTCACGCCGTCCTTGGGGAAGATATCGATTACGCAAGTTCCGTCGGCTGAATTGTTCATCGTTGTCGGTTACACATTACAAGGTAAGGGCTAGTCACTTACGACTGATTCCACGTCGAGGCAATTGGACCTCGTAGCCAAATCCTCTCTTGCCAAATCTCAGGGGAACAGTTCCATCGTGAAAGGCATCTAATGCATCATGGCAGCTTCGAATATTCAGATTGGTGCCAAACATATCATTGCAGACTGGCTGGGAGTTCTTGAAGATGTCATTGGGACCCAGGAAGTCGAGAGTGAGATTATTTCTAAATGCAGGAGAGGAGACAGAGGCGTTGGCAGGTGGTGATACTGAGATTGAAGCATTTTCGCTGGGTAAAGAGAGGACATCTATAGTCGCTAAAGACGGCTGGGGAAGAGTGAGTAAAGCGCAAGAAGATGTAAAGAAAGAGGCCAAGGCAACAACTCTAGACGAGAACACCATACACATTCTAGGAACATCAAATTAACAGCTTGTGTGGAAGCACAGGAAAAGCGAGGTTAACATCCACACGCGGCAATATCCTGTGTTCTTTGACAAGCGCTTGCAACACGGTTGCGCCGACCGGAGTGACCTCTGCTGAAATCACAAGTATCAGTTGCGTGCGGATGCGCAAATACGCGAACGTCAACGATGAGCCCGCACGGCTGCAGTGTCATCGCATCACCGCACGGATTGTATGAGACAAAGCTGTTGCAGCGGCTGTCCTGCCTTGAAACACGGGTTTCAAAGACCCAGACCAGGCAAACCATCATGTGTCTCATGGGAGCTGCCATCGGCCTCTTATTGTGCCGTCATTCGATGTTGCTTGTTGTAATCCAGGACAGAATTGCCAGATTTGAGGACAGCAAGCTCAGTCGTTCCAGGTCTTATATGCTATGGAAGTCAGCAATGCGAAGCGATACGCTGTCGTGACGATGATCTTTCGGTGGAGAATCAATGACTTCGTACTCGGTAGGGTTTCGGGCATCAACGCAGACACACAGACATGAGAGCCCACAAAAGGCTCCATACACTGCATGATGTAGAACAGAAGTTGAACGTTTCGGTTCCCGAAAAGTCTCCATGAGCAGGGCTTGGCAGCGGTTCCCTCCGCCCGGATATGGACCTCAAGGTTAGGCCTTATTGGGCTAGCGTATTGGATCATGTCCGCTCAGACTGTTTCGTGAAAACTTTTACAGATAACCTCGCCTGTAAAGCGCAGTCAAGCCGAAGTCATCCAAGTCCTATCTCATAGCTCATCTAACCGTTTGGATTTGTCCTCTGGCAACGAGGGTCAATTGGCAGCGTTCATAGGCGAGAAGACGATCGTCCGGGGACTTTGGAGACACCAAAGAATCGTTCGGGGACTTGGACGATCTCTTACTAGACCCCGTTACGGCTTCTAGAAGCACAAGTAAGTGCCTCAACAGGGGTTTTCATGTCCGGGTTCAGACTCTGGTGAAGATTTCAATCGTCTTGGCACCGAGGCTAATCAATGGGATCAGCCATGATGCTATCACAACGGTCACACAGTATAGCTGCGAGATCGGCTGTATGATACCCAAGGGTATCTCGAACTCTTTCTCCCCATTGTAACGACATGCGCCACTCAACCATATGCTCGAAGCCAACGTCTTCAACATATCGCCCTTAATCACATACCACCACTCGTAACAAGATCTACCAGGAAAATGGATCTCGAGCGAGAAGAACGCGCTCAAGTCGAAGTCCAAAAAATCGATCATGAATCCTCCACCCCCTCAACCTCGCCCAAATCCTCCTCCCCAACCTCAAGGACTCCCCCCCTCCACCGCCTCACTCTCCACCTCGCCTCGGAAGTAAACACCGCCAACGCCACCATCCTCATGCTGACCTGCTGCTTCATCTCTGGCCTCGTCGACAGTACCATCTACAACGCCTACGGCACCTTCGTCAGCATGCAGACCGGCAACACCATCTTCGTCGGCCTCGGCGGCGCCACGAGCTTCCACAACCCGCCCAGCCCCAAACCCTACGGCTGGGCCAAATCCCTCACCTCCATCGTCTGTTTCTGCCTCGGCTGCTACTGCTTCTCCCACCTCTCCCGCTGGGCCGGGCCCTTGAAACGGCGGACGCTGCTTGCGAGTTTCTCGGTGCAGGCTATTATGGTGCTGGTCGCGGCCGTGGTCGTACAAGTGGGCGTCGTGGAAGGCAATCTGGCCACCCTCCCCAGCGACGTCCTCTGGCTTTCGGAGATTCCCATCGCGCTGCTGAGTTTCCAGTCCGCGGGCCAGATCATTGGCAGTCGGGTGCTCAATCTCGCGGAGATACCGTCGGTGGTGCTGACGTCCATGCTGTGTGATATAGCGAGCGATCCGAATCTGACGGGCCCGGTGAAGAGCAATGTCAAAAGAAATCGAAGGATCATGGCGTTTACGGCTATATTGACCGGTGCTGTTGTTGGAGGGTTCATATCTGAGGGGACGGGGCGGATGGAGGTTGTGCTCTGGCTTGCTGGGGGGTTGAAGGTCTTGATCGTTTCTGCATGGCTGTTCTGGCCCGAGAAGAAAGCTTCGGCCGTGTGATCATTGGCATTGTGGTGCTATTTTAGTCGACCGCCAACACGCCAGTCGACTACATCGCGAACGCCTTCAAACCCGGAATTTATTGCCCATTGTGGTTACGTCCGGACTCTCGTATAGCTGTTTATAGAACATATATAAGTCAACAATTCATAAAGGTATAGAACAACGACCCTTGAGTACCAACAGCCATATCTCGACTCGAAAGCCTCGGGCTTCATAAATGCTAAAGCGACGAATAACAGAATGTTCGACGGTCTATCGTCTACAGAAGCTGATCTATGCTACGACACATTGCTTAGGCGTTGCACCTATAGTTGCGAAGATGTCCCTTTCAATATGTCTTTTTCTGAAGGTTGGCTCTTAACGAAAAATTGCGGGAACAAACTCCTCAATTCCTCCAAATCCCTGATCTCCGACAATCCAGGGTTGCCCAACGCCACATCCCCTTCCTCAAGCTTATGCGCAACCCTCCATCCCCTCTGCGCCGCATGCCGACAATTCAACAACGAATCATCCACAAAAAAGCACTCCTCACCCTCCCCCACCCCCGCCTCCCTCTCCGCCTTCTCAAACATCTCCACATGCGGTTTCGCCAGCAACGGCTCCTTCGTATAATCACAAAACGTAACACCCTCAAACATATCCTCCACACCCAGCAACCTTACCACCCTTCTCGCATGCGTGACGTGCGCGTTCGTAAAGAGCCAAGGCTTAACTTTCGACCTGTCGATGTCGGAGAGTAGCTGGCGGAGCTGCGGGGAGGGTTTGATGATGTCGTCGAGGGGGAGGGCGTCGTCGACTTCGCGGTTGTAGGCCATGGGGTCGATCATGTGGTGTTTTACCAGGCCGGAGATGGCGAGGCCGTATTCGGTGTAGTATTTTGAGTGCAGGCGATGAGCTTCTGCGGGGGGGAGGGAGAGGTGGCGGACGAAGTAGTCGTCTAGGCCGAAAGAGAGGGGGTTAGTGGTACGTTTTTGGGGTAGAGTGGAGAGGGGCGTTACCGATTAGTCTTTGCATGTGGTCTTGGATGCCTGCTGAGCGGGGGTAGAGGCAGTTGTCTATGTCGAAGAAGAAGACTGGGCGATGCTTTGGGAGGTCGGCTTCTGCCATGTTGGCGTCGTGGTGAAACGGTGCGGCCATAGAACCGGATTCTGATAAGAGCTACCCCTTGTCTCGTATAACTTTCGTGGAGCAGGCGAGAATACGGACTGAGGAGAGGCTCCTTTTATGGTCAATCATGATTGAGGCCGTTGCTAGAAATGTGTCGAAGTCATGATCAGAATCATAGATATTATACGCTAGTGATAATGCAGTCTAGTACTTCCGAACAGCTTCTGGTCAGCGCCGGCAAACCTCCTTTCTCCAACTCCTTCAAAAACTGTCACAAGCAACGGGTGTATATCACTTCGTATGGCTCTAGCTCTGTGAAGTCGATGACCCACAAGAGAAACACAGTTCCTTTGGTGTTGCGTCGATAGGCGATTCCAGTGAATCTGATTGAAGCCAGCTGGCAAAATGATTGCGGGTGCCGTCGTTGATGGCAAACCCCCAATCGTTGGTGAGAATGACTTACTTGTTGGATACAACAAGATCATAAGCATACGTGATAGCGTCCTTGCAAAAGACCTCCCAGTCAGGGTCTTGAATCCGTCCGCGACTCGAGCTAACGCACCGTCTACTACTGGAGCTCTATCACTACATCTAGAAGCTGGGCCTACAATCGAAGCACCAAATGGCACACCGAAGCCTCCTCAAGTCAGCAGCACATCCTTTCCTCAGCCATCGAAAATGAATGTGCCAAAGACTCGTTCCGCTCCAGTCCAGCCCAGAATGCCCAACGTACAGAGTTTGCCAAACCCATCCTCAGGGTCATCAGGCATCGATCCCATCTTCCTAACAAAGTCTGATGTACTAGTAAGAGCTGAGATACACCAGAAGAGGCAACGCCTAGAGCGTGCATTGGAGGAACAAGTACATAGGTTAGCAAGGCAAAACGCTCCTGATTATGAGGCCTTGCCAGAATTCGACGTTACGGAAGTGTTGAAAAAGGCACAGGAGCTTGTCAAGCCCATTAAGCTACCCCAAAGCAGTCGTGTTAACGGAGGTGCTTCGTCTAGCGACTCATTCGATGAGAATACGTTCTACTCCAGTCAAATGGATGAATCTACGACACCAGAAGAAGCAGATGAGTCTCACAAGCGACGCCCCAATTCCCATAAAATCTGCAGTTTTTTCCTGCGAGGAGAGCGCTGTAAATATGGGGACAAGTGCATATTCTCTCATGACCCAGCATTGAAGCAGAAGCTTGAAGCAGAAGGATCACAAGCTATGGATCTTGATCGCGTCAATGCTGACGAACAGACAAGCTCACGTAAGAAAAACGCTTCGAATAAACGTGCACGCACGGATGCCACGCAACCCAAGCCTCCGGTGAAAGAGACCAATGCGAACATACCGTCACTTTCTCAAGAGGAGGTAGAGAGGAAGGCACGAATCGCTCGGCTTGAAGCAGAACTTCGTAGCGCAAAAGCTGAGCAAGAAGGTCTGTCAGATGTCACGTCTCGCCAGGCTACAAAGCCAACGCATGATCTGCCGGGAAGACCTGCCTACTCGCCTCCAGGGCCTGATGAATTCGGGAGAGATGCTGGTCTACGCGAACCTGAATCACGCCAAGCCGTAATCTTGTCACAGCGGCACGCTGCTAATGATGGGCAGCCACAAGTTCGTGAGTTTGGCAGACATATTGGTAATCCTGCTCCGTTACCAAGTGATGTGCGGATCGTCACAAATCATATTAGGTCTCCAGTGGCTCCCCAGCCGTCTCGAGTATCACCATTGGCTGTAGCCAAAGTTCCCCAAGTCTCTCAGATACAGCGCGAGCACGGTGAGACTCGTCGTTCTTCGCGCGCATCTAACGTAGAGAATGTGAGTGCGAATCAAAGCCCAAATGTTGCCTCACAATCTCGCAGCTCAAGAAAGCGAAGACGGGAACTGGATTCGGGGGAGCAAACGCGCAACGTGGTTCCTCGAACAAATTTTGGCTCACCGGTCGTTCGTGTCAAGGAAGAGCCTGTCTCCCCTCCACCTTTCAACGCTGCTGAGCCAAACATGCAACAAGTTCGCCTGAGGCAAGAAGGCCCACGGCAGATATACGTTAACACTGCTGCCCCTCAGTATCGCGATCACGAACCCTTCCACCAACAAACAATGATAGTCGAACGTGCCGCGTACGACCAAATGAACGATGGTCGATCGCCTCAAACCCCACTTATCCGCCGCGTTGTCTCACGCAATGGTCAGCGCTATGTGGTCAATGGAGAGCAAGATCTCCGCCGAGTTGTCACTGCTCCTCGGCAAGTAAGAGCTCCAATCTCACCCGCTCCTTACCCTGTGGAGTATTCAGCCCCTCAGCTACGAACTACTAGAGTTGCTTCACAGGCCTATGTTTCACCGATACCCCGCAATGTACTGCCCCAGTATGGAGCGTCAGACCAAGCTCCGACAGCAGCATACCCTCAGAATGATCGCTCACCGTCTCCGCCTATTCATCATGTGCAACAGTCTCCTATCGAGCGTCATCCCATTGCAATGGCTCCACCACCACGGCGCATTGTCGTAGATCAATGGGGCAATAGATTCTTGGAGGCCCCAATGCCTGTTGAGAGGCATGTCTCCGTTGCACCTATAGCGCGTGAGACTGATTATGACCCTGGCTATGAGCCAGTGACGTCTCGCAACCATAGCGTAGTGAGGCAACCCCAGGTCATCAGGGTTGATGATGAGGGCCATGAGTATGTTCGGAAAGCGCCTCCAAGGATCAACGAATATTTTGATCTCCCAACCAGACAAGTCACCCGTCCGAGGAGCGAGATGTATGAAGATGAATCTTATATTGCGCGCAGCGATGGTCCTCGGCATGTTAGCTACGCAGAGAACCGTCCAGCTGCACACTATGATGAGGTCCCTGTTCAAGATGCAAGAATAGTGCGGTTGCAAAGCGTACGACCTGTGGAGCGACAATTCGAAGACGTCCAAGCCCCTGATGAAAGGATCGTAAGAATGCAAAGCGTGCGTCCGATGGAGAGGCAGTACGAAGCTCCGGGAGAGCAAATCTTGAGAGTACAGAGTGTGAGACCCGAGGAACCTCGCATTGTCAGGCTAGGGGAAACGCAAGAGCCCGGGAGACAGGCCACTCGTCACGTTAGTGTACGTCCTGGTGCTGAATATGGACGGCAAATGGGCCCTCCTGCGGAGAGGTACGAGTACGTGCCTGTAGAGCAGAATCGGGGATACAATGGAAACAGGTATCCGTATCAAGCTCCGATGCAGGAGAGAGGCTACGTGGAAGAGATTCGGGACGACCGAGTGCTTTACGAAGCGCCAAGCAGTGGGGGCAAGAGGATCATGCAGCGAATGTAGTAAGCTGATCAAGCAGAGGAAGAGATGCCGGTTGTACTTTACCCTCAAGAGGGACTCTGTAGTCTTGTGTGTCACTACTGTTTCACTATGCTCGCAAGGTGTGGATGGAGACGGAGTAAGGCTGGAGGTGCAATGAATATAAGTACTGCTAATCCAATTCGTAGTCACACTTTCACTATGCTTGTTTTCGTCATCCAGTCTTCTATGCCGAGGTCCTCGACGAATACTTCAACATAGAAGGCATGATGTGGTGATAGAGTAAGGCGGTTAAAATGCACGACAAATGCTCCTAAGTCCCGAGTCGTCCGGCAGCTGAAGCATCCGGGTATGTGTCTTATCTCCGGCAATCCCATTAGTCAGACTTCGGACTAGCCCAAAATGCAAAATGCAAGACTTCCGTTCAAGAGGGTCAAGCTTCACTGTGTCCAGCTCCGCACAACCAAATTCCACCTGAGACAGTGCGGTGCGTGAATGAACCGGCCAATCCGAAGCTGTCATCGAACCTCCGCTCCACCCAAGTCATCTCTCTGTGATGTTCGACAATTTGGGGGCTAAAAAGCAATGTTGAGTCAGCCCTAAAGCACTGCCCATGAGGTCGACTATCCGTGGAACTTGATTCGCGTTCTTCACTGAAACCTTGCACCCACTTTCGCGCTAACCTATCACACATCTCGACTCGAATCCTCATACCTGCCCTCTTCAGCTCCAACTCCCCTTCTCCCACCCAGATGCCCCTTCCCCTACTCCATCGACAAGGAAGCGGCACCGGAAGGGAGGTCGTCGAGTCGACGTAGTTGAGGTGTCTGAAGATGCAGAGGTTCAGTAACATCACCGGCCAGGCTCGCCATGGTCTGGAGAAGATGACCCCGGCCGGCTTGATGTCCTCCAGGCCGAACCAGATGGACCTTCCCATCCCTCAGCCCATCAAGCGACCTTCATTAATCAACAGTCAACCCATCTCGCCACTCACGCCTGCTGACACCATGGTCAATCTGTCTTTCAATGTGCCATTCGCTTCAAGCTTGATCGGTCCCGACGTCGAGGAAATACTACATGCGAGCCCTAAAGCGTTGGAGCGATGGACGTTCCCAGAGGGTACCGACGAGGATACGCCCATACACAAGCTCCCGGTTCATCATCAGAACGTCGAACAGCTGAGAAGGTTCTGTCGAGTCTTGACAGAAGGAAACCCGGGTCGAATGGAAGCTGCAGTGACCTCGGCTGAGCCAAAGTCGATACCTGCACTGCAACGACGACCTTTGAAAGGCCTTGTAACGAACGTGTGCGTTTCTGGGGATGCCGAGACGGTTCATAAAATGCGAGCCAAAATATTGAACGAAACGCCAATCGCGCTGGTAGTTGATCAATCGCAAAGGCTTGCCCAAATGCTAACAGGTGGATAGAAATGTGCTGTTGTGGACATCGACACCAATCTTGTCATCACCCAAGATATGAATAGCATTCGAGTCGAAGTCCTCAAGCACCTAGACGACGTCGCCAAATTCACTGGGACAGACATCTTCCTTCTCGACCCGAAACACACCGACCCAGAAGGCCCACCAACGAATTACGGCAATGGTAGCGATCAACGATTCGCGCAAAGATTACGAATTGCAATCTACGGGGATCCGGAAAGCTCTGAGCATGCGAAGACGCGTGTGCTTATCATGATAGATAAAGTGGTAATTTCTCTGCCTTGCATTGTGCTTGAGGATTATTGTTCACACAGCATAGCTACACCGTACCGTTGATATTATGAGGCTCGAATTATCATTACATTCTGTCATCTGTGGCCGTACTCGGAAAAACATACGTCTTATTGAGTCTGCGTCAAACACTGCCATCTACTTCCCCCCGCCATTCCCTCGCATTTACGGCTACACACCTGCTGGCGCACATCGAAGAGGCGAAGATGAGGTTTTTATTACCGGAGACAATCAAGACTGCATAAATATGGCAAAGAAGAAGCTACACGAGCTCATACTCAACACGAAATGCTATGTCAAGGATGTCATGGTCTCAGTGCACAAAATCGATAGCATACTTCTCGACCGTCTTGATAAGGTTCGTAAGGTCATGGAGACGAACGGATCTTACGTTTTGTTTCCTCAACTTGGTGGGCAACGTGGCTTGATCAGGGTCCAAGGTACTGAAATACTACATGTGGAACGGACGGTTCGCGAGATCATGGCATTGGTAAAGAATGAACCGAACTCATCCGCCACTATATACTGATAAGTTCTAGGCTGGTCAATTCTACGGTGCATCATGGTGGCTCATGCTGCCCGAGTCTGCGCAAACGGCTGCCATGAGGGCTCCATCGCCGGCTGATATCCGCACAATGCTTTCGGACATTTGCACGAACTCTGGAGCTGAGGTTGGCTTCGATAAGCTTACATTCTCCATCAACGGATCGGACGACGCAGTCAAAGCCGCCATGATGGTCATCCACCAGATACCCTTTGTTAAGCGCGCTCAATACCAGATTCGGGTCAAGATCGAGCTTGCCAACGAGCACAAGGAATTTGTCAGTGGAAAGAAGAACGGCAAGATCAACAAGATCATGGGCCAAAGTAGGTGTACACGTATAGACATTGGAAACGACTAATGCATTGTAGGCAACGTGCAGATTATCTTTGATGGCTTCAATGAGTACAATTTCTACATTGACGTATGCGGTGCACAATACGAAGCCACGAGAAACGGTTTGGACCTTGTTGAACAAGAGATGCCAGCTTCGATATCGTTCCATGTTCCCGATCAATACCACAAGCGCATCATCGGAATAGGCGGCCAGCACATACAACGAATCATGAAGAAATACTCGGTCTTTGTCAAGTTCTCGAATGCCATGGACCGCGGCGGTATCGGAAAGGAGGATGATGATATCAAAGTCGACAATGTCATCTGTCGCACTCCTGCACGCAACGCACAGAGCTTAGACTTGGTGAAGCAGGAGATTATGGACATGGTGGAGAAAGTCGTAGGTCAACCCGAAGATCCAGAGGAAGCGGAGGATTCTCCCCCTAGCTCTCCGTATGAGCCAGCATCACCGGACTGACATGTTCTGGTGCTTGTCAAGGACGCAGAATTCGTGTCCGAGACGGTCGTCATCAATCGTTTGTACCATAGAGAACTCATCGGTCGGATGAATGAGATTGACCAGCTCGAAAAGAAATGGAATTGCAAGATCGACTTTCCCAGCACCGAGATGGCAAGTGATGTAGTTACGATATCTGGCCCGGAGTATCAAGTACCTCAGGCCGTTGATGAATTCCTGGTTTGTCTCCTTTGATGATGCATTGAGCATCTGCTGATACCGTGAAGGGCATGGTCCCCGAAAGCCACGAGCTAGTCGTTCCTGCTACTACCTCGCTCCGCGACTTCCTGAAGTCAGATGAATTTAGGTTAGAAGTGCAGCGAAAGCTCAAGAGCCAGTACGAGGTCGATCTGGACGTTCGCCATGACTCCGAGCCAGTTGAGGAGTCCGAGATAAAGGAGAAGCGACTTTTCCTTGCTTACACTCGCAATAACGCTGGCGGTCTCAAGGATGCCATTGACTTCCTAGTTTCCCGGCTCATCCCATACGGCTTGGATGCAACAACGGTCAAAGGCGCCATACCAAGACCAAAGTCCGATTCCTTCGAAGACTCCCTGCCCTTTTTCGATTCGAAGCTACTTCAGAACGCTCCAGCGCCCCTTGGCACCGACTCTCCAACTCGTTCCACCTTTGGTGATGATGTCAGCGATCGTGGCTCTCTGTTTGGTAAGATTCGCAAACCTGGCAGCATTTCCTCCATCTCTTCGTTTCTCGACCGCCGCAAGAACCAGTCTTCCTCCCCTGGCACCGGCTCCCTCTTCAAGCACGCTTCTTCCAACGCCTCTCGCGCATCGCTCGTCTCCATGGAGTCCCGCGATAGCGGTTATCGCAATCCATGGAACGACAGCGGGGTCAATCTTCCCGAAGAGGACGGCCATAATGGCTGGCCACTCCGCTTCGAGAACAAGTCGGAGCAGAAACTGAACGGCGCATTTGGCATCGCCCCTATATCCCAATCACCGGGCGACATGACACCGCGACACGATCCCCGCGCTTCCTTCGACAGCGGACGTCCTAGCACCTCGCACTCCACCAACTCATACCCGGTACCTATCGGGCCACCTCGTTGAACCTTCTCACTTTATCGAAATACCCAAGCTCTTCCCGTTGTTCGGATCACCAAAATTGGCCAGAATGTTGAATGCGTACTTTTTGTGCGGTTATTATGATTGGCCGGCTATGATGCGGAAAAGAAATACCCCCTGAAAGCGAACTTTTGCAAAGGAGCTGATCTGTTTCTTAGTCTTTTGTTGTTGTCTTTTGGGAAGCAATTGCACGATACCACAATACCAATTTGTTACGACATGCGGCGTTTGGGCTATGAATGACTTACTTGTCTTTTTCACTGTCCTTTTCCCTTCCAGAAGAAACGATCTATGAAGCGTGTGAGGTGGATGGGGAATATTATCACAATCCGTGTTCTTGCGAGCTATTCTAGATACCACAGATAGACAATAAGATCTGCATTTTGCTTCCTCTTGCAATTCTCAACCTGACCAACATGGTTCACTCACCTCTTGCAAATCTTCTCGCCTTTCTGTCGGAGGAAAACCACGAGGGTTAGCGCACCTAGGGAGTGCCAGACCTAAAACAAACATCTTACCTTCCATAACGATGTCGTACTCTATAGCAGCAATACATACCCTATTCATTCGATTGATCCACAAGAGACATAGCCGCCGGTCCAGAGTACCTATCCACACGTCCTTATCTACTCGTCCATCGTAGAATGGTGGAAGTGCGACGGTACTCTGTGTCTGCCAAGTGTGGCACATATAGCTAGGGACTGACAAGGCGGTACGATTACGCCTGAAGACATCTCTCACCAAGGTATGTACCTCAGCTGAAATGCTGAATACAAAACTCGTCCCTTCTACCATTCTCCTATTACGTCATCGACATGGCAAAGGAATTCACCACATCCGAATGCATATCTCTGGCTCGAGATGGACTTATCTAGGACCTGGACCTGAAGCTTGTCCTGATTTCTCTTCTATTCTGGTCAATGCTAACGTCGCTAGAACTGTAGGTATACGAACACCGACGTGCTTATCTTAGATATATCGCATCTCGTTGCGGAAATATATCTAGAATTATCCTCGATCTAGCATTCTCATCGACTCATATGCACAATACTATACTACACCACACCACACCACCCTTCCCTTCACCACCCTTCCCTTCACCACACCTCACTTCACACCACAGCACAGCACATCCCATCCCACCATCCCACCATCCCACCATACAATCCCCGACCCCGACCACCGAACCCTCCGTAAGGTAAGTCACACGCATCAATTCAACGCCGCCATCATATACCAAGTTCCAAAGAACTACACGCTTTAACTAATAGAAGGATAGTCTTAGAACAAGATGGCTAAACCCATGGTTTCAGTTCTTTGTACCATGTATACTATCATTGCTCTTTCTTTTATGTAAGACCTAGATTTATCATCTATACAAAGCATCTACCTATCCTACCAGTACGTGTTGGCACAACTCATACCATACCATACCTCCCTCTCTCCATACCTCCCTCTCTCCACCCCTCCCTCTCTCCATCCCTCCTCCCCAATCGCAACCAACCCAATCGCATTCTCGCAGCCTCTTCTCGTGTCGGATGCGGCTAATCGATTCCAGTATCGGACAATTATCATCACAATCACATTCACATTCACCTCCTGACTGTCTCCTTGAATCTAGGCTTACATACCAAGCAGGTTATTCTATCGAGTATCCTTTCATGGGGACTGTGCTTGGAGTTGATGACGACAGATTTTCACTACGAATCATGTTTGTGAGACGGGAGTTTGATTTTATGTTGGTGTTTTCAGGGAAGCTAGAATATGGCTTTGTATTCTGTGTATGTCGTAGCGTTGATGGGGTTGCGTTGAGAGACCTTTACTATGGCCCTGATAACTTAGGACGGTGCACTTTCGCTCATCTATTGATACTGAGGTATCATTGATTTGTTTACTACCACGGGTATGTGAAACCTTGTGAGAAAGTCTGGTTTTGATGGGGAAGCTATCGATAAATTGTCGTGTTTGGTATACGGTAGTCGGAAGGTGGCTTTCCGGAACTGGTTTTTACGTGGTTGGGTTTGTCGCTTCTTGTTTGATTTACTGCGTTGGGTTTTTGATTTTTAGATCGGTTTGGGGTTTACGATAATATTTCAGGATCGTTGGATGAGATTATTGGATGGTGTGCAGCTATGACCGGTAACGTACGAGAGGATTCAATTTGAGAGGTGTTGGGTTTCGACCCAGGGGCGAGGGACAAAGGAAAGTTTTATTAACACCCGCAGATGCATTGGGGATGGGTGTAGGGTTCGCGGTGATTGGCTTGACTCGGACAATACGTTCTCGAATTAGAGAAGAAATGGGGTGTTGTGATGCTGGAAGTCGTACACAATGTGCGACGTGGGGAGGCAGATGCCTATATTATGTTGGATCTTTCTATTTTTCTTGGTCAATTCTCACATAACCACAACCACAGTATTTCAACAATCGTTTCCATCACCCACAGATCTTGCCTCTCTGTTCGTATCTATCATGGGTCAAAGCTCTTCAAAGCATGGACGCGAAGCAAACAAAACAAAAACCGGCCTTGCACTCAGGGCCACGGGCAAGAGGCTGGTGGACAAGTTACGACATTCGCATCCTGCCGCGGTGCAACTTCAGTCATCAGTCCACGACGATATCAGCGATCCTACCCCAGCTTGTACCCTACACACACTGTCCAAGCCATCAGCAGACATGCACAACGCGATCGGAAAGATTCCCGTCGAGGTCTTCCTGAACATCGTCATATATCTGTCGCCAGCCAGCGTCCGCTCGCTGAGCTACACTTGCCGCTCTCTTTCCCATATATTCGGTGCGTCTGCAGTCGAACTGATGGGGGAATCACCCTTTCGATCGCATTTAGAGCGTCCCTGGGATGCTACTGATCGGTGGTACCCCTGGTCTATGTTGAAGACTTCGAGCGCCCACTTGGGTAAGGCGCCCAGCGAATGGTGGAAGCTGATGATTATGCTCCATCGCGACAACATGTGGCCGGGGAAGGCTGTCTGCAGGGCTTGCATTGGCGTGCACGATATAGCAGCTTTCTCGCCATCATACCTTCGAGGACCGCAGACAGAGTCCAAGTGTCTCGGTTGGAGTGGATGGGTGAATATTTGTTCGCATATGGAATTTGACTTTCTGGATCTCAAAGAAAAATGCAATTCACCTGAGACCTACAAAAGAATCAAGAGGGACGAACATACACGGTCTTCCAAGACTTCTCATTACGCAGACGAAGACGATGTCGCTGGAGCAAGGAAAGCTAGACTCACTCCCAAGCAAACGGAAGAGGCAGAGGCAAAGAGGGTTCAGAGCAGAAGACAAACGATGCTGGACAGCGCGAAAGCGGCAGCAGAAGAGGAGCGTGTATGGACTATGGAGAAGAAGATGACATGCAATCACTGCGCCATCCCCGTCACAATAACCAGCTGGGGGAGGTCTCGCGTCTGCTTCCCCCTCACCGTTAAGAGGCGCGATTGGCCTGGAAAACCTAGACGAAAAGATTTCACTTTCATGGGGTCGCCCGAGGCGGCAGTGTGCCCTCATCTAACGTTAAACAGCTCTATCATCGTGGATGTCTACTGCGCCAATTCCAAACGATTGAGTGGAGGGGGCTGCAACTGCCGAAAGTGTGCTGTACCTTATCATCAGTGTGCGTTGTGCCACGCAAAGTTATGGTACGATATTGGAGATTATCTGTGGGTCAGTAATGTCACATATCTAATTGTGGAGAGGAGCTTCGATCCTAGTGTCGGTATTGCGAATTCCGCTTGGCTCAACCAATTGTCCCCAAGACGACGAGGGTAGCGACCACAGATCTGGAAGTTAAGGACGCAGATCGCTAGAATACCAGGTCGATTTCCAGAGCATCAAATTTTGGCAAATGTCCTTCGGCATTTTCTACTTTCCTCGCGAGTGCCACGCATGCTTTATGCTGGGATAGGACCAGTGCACAGTCGGACGATGATGTTAGCTTGAAGACTGCGGTGTAATGGTCTGAAGTCCAATAGGCGTATGTTGCACATGAGGTATGGTCATCGACATCCATTAGGGAAGTGTCAATACGGCTGTTAGGAATTCCTGTTTAATACGTATCTCCAGGGATTAGCGCAACTGTGTTTCAACTGGACACTGTTCTATGCCCTGTTCGGTATGCGACCATTTGTGAAGGTCAAAGTACGTGATATTTGATTGTGACGCTATCTACATGATGAGAAGCACAGGAGGTCAATTCTTTCTTCTTTGAGTGAGAAGGGAAGCCGCATGTAGCCGACAGAGCTTGCTGACTACCAGTAGTCGTATATTAAATACATCTTAGAGTTAGTACTAGCTTATACATATCTAGGATTGGCGATTGATCCGTGCAGAAAAGATACTGAAGATAAGGTAATTCCAAGGATCCCACGCTAGTAAGCTGTATTATACTTTTGCCTTGTGTATCCTATTCCACGAGTGCCGATGCAAGGAAGGGCGAGAGGGGCAGCCGCAACTATCTCTGACTTGTGTCACACAGGTGCTATATGAATTCAATCCCCACCATGGCTTCTCTATCATCAATCACAAGCTGTATAGCTTATGCTTTCCTCCGTCCCAATCTTTTTTTGCTTCTGTCCGATTTCCTGAAGCTTCATGCCGAAGCATTGAAGCCGCCTTGAATCCTCCTTCCCTACCCTCCCCACGTCTACTCGACTACTCGAGCCTCTCAAGCCTTACACAAAGCACATTAGCATCAGGGTGTCTGATATTGCTACCAAGACGTCAAGATGTACGTCCCTTTGCCAGCCCGTCTACCTGCTTGTGGAGCAAGATCAAAGCCATTAAAGCCATTATAAAGCTGCAATAGAGCTAAATCCGCATAGGCATACGGCCAGTGATGCCTTTTTTCAATGCTTGATTGAATTCGGTATCAAGCACGTCTTTGTCAATCTCGGTTCAGACCATCCCAGCATCATGGAAGCTATAACGAAAGGCCAAATAGAAAAGAAAGACACGTTCCCTCGGATCATAACATGTCCGAACGAGATGGTCGCCCTCTCAATGGCCGATGGCTACGCTAGACTCACTGGAAAGCCACAATGCGTCATCGTCCATGTGGACGTCGGTACTCAAGGGCTCGGAGCAGCTATTCATAACGCCTCCTGTGGACGGGCACCAGTCCTTATCTTCGCCGGCTTGAGCCCATATACCTGCGAAGGAGAGCTGAGAGGAAGCCGCACAGAGTACATACATTGGATACAGGATGTCCCTGATCAGAAACAGATTGTGGGCCAATACTGTCGGTATACCGGGGAGATTAAGAGGGGAGTCAATGTGAAGCAGATGGTAGGAAGGGCTTTGCAGTTTGCATTGTCTGCTCCAATGGGTCCAGTGTATCTTGTGGGATCGAGGGAGGCTATGGAAGAGGAGATTCCAGAATACAGCCTAAATGTTGAGCATTGGGGTCCAGTCGGAGTGGGAGCTTTACCGGAGAGCGCAGTGGCGATGGTATCGGAGGCTCTGGTAGATGCCAAGGAGCCACTGTTTATCACCGGGTATGCTGGAAGAAACCATACGGCGGTCGACGAGCTCGTGAAGCTAACGAATACGATCAAAGGGCTGAGAGTTCTGGATACGGGTGGTTCGGACATGTGCTTTCCGTCAGATCATAGGGCAAGCATTGGGTTGAGGTTTGGTGTGGATGATAGCGTGAAGACTGCAGATGTCATTCTGATAGTTGACTGCGATGTCCCCTGGTGGGTCTCTAAATTACGGCGTTATCGCTGCTCAACGGAGTTCGCTGACTCAATTTGGCTACAGGATACCGACCCTATGTAAGCCCAAGGACGATGCAAGAGTCTTCCACGTAGATAGCGACCCTTTGAAACAACAAATGCCGGTCTTTTACATCCCAGCGGAAGCTCGATTCAAAGCCGACTGCTACGTCTTCCTCAAACAGATCAACGATCACGTCAACTCTAGCTCGGTCTTCAAGCAGGAACTCGAGACATACTCGGATCGATGGCAGAAGCTGCAAGACTTACATTCGCAACGACTGAAAACAATCAAGGATCTCGCACAACCGGGCAAAGAAGGCTATTACAACGCTTCCTACCTTTGTTCCGAGATCAGAAAAGCAGTGCCTGAGGACACCATATTTGCAGTCGAAGCAGTGACATCCACCTGTTTCGTAGCCGATCAGTTACTTTCTAAAATCCCAGGAACCTGGATCAACTGCGGCGGCGGCGGACTAGGATGGTCCTCCGGCGGAGCGCTAGGAATCAAACTCGCAGCAGGAGAAAAGAGATTCGTCTGTCAAATCGTTGGTGACGGCACATTCCTTTTCAGCGTCCCAGGAAGTGCATATTGGATAAGCCAGAGGTACAAACTACCCATCCTAACCATCGTTCTAAATAACCAAGGTAACCCTATCCCTTTTCATCCCCAATCGCAACCACTAAATCCCTACCAGGCTGGCACGCCCCCAAACGCTCCCTTCTCCTCGTCCACCCCTCCGGCTACGGATCCAAAGCAACAAACGAAGAACTCAACACCTCCTTCACCCCGTCGCCCGATTACGCCGGCATCGCCAAAGCTGCCGCGGGCGGTAACCTGTGGGCCGGACACGCTACCACTGTTGACGAGTTACACGATCTGCTACCGAAGGCGATTGATAGCGTGACGAATGGGGTGGGCGCTGTGTTGGAAGCGCATCTTGAGGGACCGCAGGGCAAGTATGGAGGTGGGAAGAGCGTGCTTGTTGGCTGATCTGATATTGTTGAGGGAGAAGGTGTGGGATCGGGGATTTTGTAGATGATTCGGCTATGGTATTTTGGTTGTTGATGCGGATGCGGATGATGTAGTGTATACGCTATCATGGTTCCTTCTTCTAAGTGTGGCTATGCCGGTTGGTATCACTTCACTCTATCTCACTTAGTTGTAACGCTTGGCTGCAGCACCCCGTCGCTGGCGACTGCGACTGCGACTGCGACTGCTATTCCCGACTGCGACTGCTATTCCCGACTGCGACTGCTATTCCCGACTGCGACTGCTATCCCCGACTGCGACTGCTATTCCCGACTGCGACTGCGACTGCTATTCTCGACTGCGACTGCGACTGCTATTCCCGACTGCGACTGCGACTGCTATTCCCGACTGCGACTGCTAACCCCGAGTGCGAGTGCGAGTGCGACTGTGCGACTGTGCGACTGTACGACTGCGACTACTATTCCTGACTGCGACAGCTTTTTCCAATAGCTATTCCTAACTGCGACTGCGACTACGACTGCGACTACGACTATGCGACTACGACGGCGATAGTAACTATGCGACTGCGACGGCTAATATACGACTGTGCGACTATGCGACTGCGACTATACGACTACTATTCCCGATAGCAACAGCTATTCCTAACTGCGATAGCGACTGCGATCCTCGAGGGCGACTGCTACTACTAATCGCAGTCGCACTCCCAGTCGCACAGTTACACAGCCGTACAGTCGCAGAGTCGTAGTTATATAGTAGCCGTCGCAGTCGTATAGCCGTAATCGCACTCGCAGTCGCAGTCGTATAGTCGCAGTCGTATAGTCGCACCGTCGCGTAGTAGCCGTCGCAGTCGCATAGCTATAATCGCAGTCGGGAATAGTAGTCGTACTTAGGGATAGTAGTCGCCGTCGCATTCAGTCGCACACGTAGTTATATAGTCGTATAGTCGCAGTCGTACAGTCGCAGTCGTATAGTCGCACCGTCGTATAGTAGCCGTCGCAGTCGCATAGCCGTAATCGCAGTCGTATAGCCGTAATCGCAGTCGGGAATAGCAGTCGTACTCGGGGATAGTAGTCGCACTTAGTCGCAGTCGCATAGTCGCAGTCGTATAGTCGCAGTCGTATAGTCGCACCGTCGTATAGTAGCCGTCGTAGTCGTATAGCCGTAATCGCAGTCGGGAATAGCAGTCGTACTCGGGGATAGCAGTCGTACTTAGTCGCAGTCGCACTCGCGCTCGCATAGTAGCCGTCGCATTTAGTCGTACTCGCAGTCGCACTCGCATAGTCATATAGTCGTACAGTCGCACTCGTACTCGCAGTCATACAGTCGGGAATAGCAGTCGCAGTCGGGAATAGTAGTCGTACTCAGGAATAGCAGTCGCACTCGGGGATAGTAGTCGCACTTAGGAATAGTAGTCGCACTCGGGAATAGTAGTCGCGCTCGGGAATAGTAGTTATACTTAGTCGTAGTCGTAGTCGCACTTAGTCGCACTCGGGAATAGTAGTCGCACTTGGGAATAGCAGCCGCAGTCGCACTCGCACTCGCAGTCGTAGTCGGGAATAGTAGTCGCAGTCGCAGTCGCAGTCGTACAGTAGCCGTCGCAGTCGCAGTCGCATAGTCGCACAGTCGCTGTCGGGAATAGCAGTCGCAGTCGCAGTCGCAGTCGCATAGTCGCAGTCGTACAGTCGCAGTCGCACAGTCGTAGTCGTACAGTCGCACAGCCGCAGTCGCAGTCGCACTCAGTCGCAGTCGCAGTCGCAGTCGTACAGTCGCATAGTCGTACAGTCGTACAGTCGCTATCGCCGTCTCAGTCGCAGTCGCATAGTAGCCGTCGTACAGTCGTACAGTTACTGTCGCCGTCGTACAGTAGCCGTCGCAGTCGCATAGTAGCCGTCGCAGTCGCACAGTCGCACAGTCGCACAGTCGCACAGTCGCACAGTCGCACAGTCGCACAGTCGCACAGTCGCAGTCGCACAGTCGTACCGTCGCATAGTAGCCGTCGCAGTCGCACAGTCGCACAGTCGCACAGTCGCACAGTCGCACAGTCGCACAGTCGCACAGTCGGGAATAGCAGTCGCAGTCGGGAATAGCAGTCGCAGTCGGGAATAGCAGTCGCAGTCGGGGATAGCAGTCGCACTCAGTCGCAGTCGCACTCGCACTCGCACTCGCACTCGCACTCGCACTCGGGAATAGCAGTCGGGAATAGCAGTCGCACTCAGTCGCACTCTGTAATAGTCGCCAAATGCATGTTCAATGCAGTTTCATCTATTGGATAGGCTGGCTTTGAACTGAGATTTGCTATCGATCGCCCAAAATACGCCAGCTACACCACTACCAACACCACCACACTCTGCAAACAATCATCGACGCTCGCTCGCAGCGCCACCTCATCTGTTCGTGCGTGACCTCGTTCCCGAGCTCCATACTCTACTTGGTCGGATCGAGGGGCTCAATACTCCAAATCTCATCCGCATACTCCTGAATGCACCGATCGCTGCTGAAGAACCCCATCCGCGCCACAGAAGTGATGCACTTCTCCAACCAGGCATCCGTATCCTTAAAGGCCTCGTCCACGAGGGCATGGGTCTTGATATAGCTATTGAAATCATCAGAGACGAGGTAATAATCGCCTTGGTCGATGATGGAGTTGCAGAGGGCGGCGAACCGGCCGGCGTCGCCGAACTTGCCGCTCTTGATGGCGTCGAAGACTTTGACGAGGTCGGGGTCGAGTTGGACGTTGCCGTAGGTGTGGGCGTGACGGAGGTCTTCGACGTCTTCGGCGAGGTTGCCGAAGAGGAAGATGTTGGATTCGCCGATTTCGCGGGTGATTTCGATCTATGGGATGTGTTAGTAGGGCATGATGAGAGCCGACAGTTGACTTACGTTGGCACCGTCACAGGTTCCAATGATCAAACCTCCGTTGAGGACGAATTTCATGTTGCTCGTACCGCTGGCTTCGGTACCGGCGGTGGAGATATGCTCGCTGATATCGGAAGCAGGCGTGAGAATCTCGGCCTTACTGACATTGTAGTCTTCAACGTATACAACTTTCAGTAGATCACCGACGTCTTTGTCGTTGTTAACCACCTCACCAACGCTGCAGACTAGATGGATGACGGTCTTGGCCATCCAGTAGCCGGGTGCAGCTTTGCCACCAAAGATGGATACCCGCGGTGCAAGCTTCTTGCGCTCGTCGGCGCTCATAGCTTTGATTTTAAGATAGCGGTGGATGACACCCAGGATGTTCATCTGCTGACGCTTGTACTCGTGTATGCGCTTTACTTGGATATCGAACAGTGCTTTCGGGTTGACTTTGACGCCGGTAGTCTCCACGATGTGCTGTGCCAAACGGACCTTGTTGGCATATTTGATTTCTTGCCATTCCTTCTTGAAGGCTTTATCATCGAGGAAGTTCTCGAGCTTATTCAATTTAGTCAAATCAGTCAGGAAATCATAGCCTCCAAGCTTCGACGCGATCAATTCGCTGAGCCTGGGATTGGCTTGGTGCAGCCACCTTCGAGGTGTGATACCATTGGTTACGTTGGTGAACTTATCAGGACCGTAGATCTTGACAAAGTCCTTGAAAATGGTGGTCTTGATGAGGTCGGAGTGAAGCTCGGCTACACCATTGACTTTATGGCTTCCAATGGTCGCCAAGTAAGCCATTCTCACCATCTTTGGCTGGGACTCTTCGATGACGGAGACACGAGAGAGCATGTCACGATCCTTGGGGAACTTCTTCTCAACCATTTGGAGGAATTGCATATTGACCTCGTAGATGATCTGGAGATGCCTTGGTAGTAAATTCTGCATCAACGGAACCGACCATTTTTCCAGCGCCTCGGGCATGACGGTGTGGTTGGCGTAGCTGAAAGTCTTCTGGACGATCGCCCAAGCTTCCGCCCATTCAACGCCCTCAATGTCAACCAAAATGCGCTGCAACTCGACGATAGCGAGGGTCGGATGCGTGTCGTTGAGCTGAATAGCCACCATGTCCGGGAATGCTGACCAAGGTTTCTTACTCTTCGTGAAACGTCGAACGATATCGAATAACGATGCAGCACACCAGAAGTACTGTTGCTTCAAACGTAGCTCCTTTCCTTTCTCCATGTTGTCGTTGGGGTAGAGGACTGCAGATATGGTCTCAGCGCGTTGCTGATCTCCAACAGAACCCTCGTAATCGCCAGAGTTGAAGCGTTGGAAGTCGAACTCGCCCTTTGAAGCTTTGGAAGACCAGAGACGAAGATTGTTGGTCGTGGGTGTATCGTAGCCAGGGATTGGAACATCGAAGGCCACCGCGTCGACGATTTCGCCGCCTTCCCAGACCGCCACATTCCTGCCATTTTCATCCCTGGACTATATCAGCACTCTTCCACTGTCTGCTAGAGATACTGACTGATGTCTTGAGACGTAGCCATAGAATTGGATATTCACAGTAATATCGTGTCTGGGGAATTCCCAGGGATTAAAGTCCAGCCAATAATCTGGAATTTCGACCTGATATCCGTCCACAATCTCCTGCTTGAAAATACCGTATCGATAACGCAGCCCGTAACCCCAGGCGGGGTAGTTCAAGGTGGCCATGCTGTCCAGGAAGCATGCAGCCAGGCGGCCAAGACCGCCATTCCCAAGCGCAGCATCATGCTCCTGAGATATGACATCTTCGATCCTGAAGCCTAGATCCTTCATGCCAGCTTTTGCTACATCCTTCAACCCAACGTTCAACATAGCATTGTCCAGAGCTCTTCCCATTAAGAATTCGAGAGAGAGATAGTATACTCGTTTCTGGTCTGCAAAGGTCTGTCGCTGCTGAGTCTTGTTCCATTCGATGACGAGTCGGTCTCGGAAGGCCTATATCATCGGATTAGTATATGGCCAGAAGGCTCAGATTGAGATCTCAAAAAGGGAATGCACAAAAATATGAACGTGTCCCATAACATGTAGCTAGCATAACAAGGCACAGTGCAGGTTCCGCCAAGGAAAGCAATGGGCCTTGTAATCTCGCAGGTCAAGCAGGTACTGCATCATATTCAGAGACCAGCGTATCTTACCAGGGAGGCGCCAGAGTAGGCAGCTAGCTCGTCACAATTGAACAAGGATCGAGCAAGAGTGGTCTCGATGTGCTTGACGGCCTCATCTTCAAACTCCTCTTTGGTAGTAAAGCCCTTGGCGGAATGCTTCTTCCATGCGTCACGCTGTCCTTCCGGTATAGCATTCTCGAAGTTCTTGATCTCTTGTGGACCGAAACCAGTGACGGTGCGTCTGTGCTTGGGTCTGGAGAAGTCAGGCCCTACCTAGCAGAGGATGGTCAGCATGGGTTTTTGGAATTTACAGGAAAGCCATCAGTGCAGTGACAATGATGGTGGCCCGAGTTCTGAAGGCAATGGACTTTGCAATCCTCCAAGGCAAGATGCTCAAATACGCTGAACCACAGCAGCGAAAAGTCATCCGGTGGTTCCCGGGTTTGGGAGCTCGGAAGTCTGATACAATGAAGATGTGTGCCCTCCAATAGACGTCGCTTGTTCTGACTGCAGACTATGAATTGACAGTAAGATGGATCACATACCGGTCCTTGGAGGTCAGAGATGGGGGCCGATGTGGACATCCTCCTCTCGCGAGGGGCTTTGGTGCCATTGGTAGCCATGATTGCAGGTATCGACGGGCGTATCGACGGGCAGGAGGTTGATTGTGCAGGTCAAGGAGGGGAGAGGTGCAAAGGATGTGGGTTGAAGAGTGGAAAGCGGATGGCAGTGGAAGTTCCCAAAACCGTTGAGCAAGCCAAGCGTTCACTAAACATCTCTAAAGCCTTCCGTTTGCGGCACCGATGCATCTTTTGCGCGCTAAAATAGTCTATTGAGCCACCCACGCCACCTACCGGCTTATCGATAAGGCTTTGACGTGGGGCTCCAGGGTCGGGACGTGGGGCAACCGGCCGCTTGCAGGGGTCTACTACCTTGTGAAAGGATTCATCAACGTTCGACCGCGATTGCCCCTTTGTTCCTTTTATCGTGCGCTATCACACCATCACACTATTCACTATCCACTTTTACGACTGTAGTCCTCCGATATGTCAGCTTCCTGATTTTGACTCAACTTGCTGTAGTGCTGTATAGAATGGTGTGTATCCGGGGGTATATCTCCACACCGTGCATGATGGTAAGGTACTGGCTGCTTCCTGCACGTATCCTGCACGTCTAAATTTCGTCGCACTGCCATTGATCAGCCTTGAATTCGGCTGATATTCCATTCTTGCGTCCTGTGATTCGTCCCGTAGGGCCACTGTCGACCAATGCGAGCTTGGTCGTGGTGAAGGGTGATTCTCCATGCATGCTTGTTGCTTCACGCTCTATTCAATTCCCTTCAGTCATGCCTTTCCTTCGCTATGTCTGCCCCACAGCTACTGGCAGTGAGTACGGCGTCTAAGCAAGAATCTATCTGGACGACCGTGACCCAAGATGCCTTTCGGAGGAACGTAATCGAACTACAGAGGGCATCGACGAAATGTCCCGCTGACCCTGAAATTCATTCGAGAGCTCCTACCCTTGAAAATGATAATCATGGACATACAATCCCCTTTGAGGTCGAGCAAAGGCTTGCCGACGACTTCGCTTTCGTTGCAGCCTTCAATAAAGACGTGTGGACAATAACTGCCGTTGCGCTTGAAGAACTTTCACAGCCTCGAGGGCTCCTTGTCCGTCTTGCTGCAAATGCAGCTGTTGAGCCGTCCGTTCTCGACACCTTAAATCATATGCTGCGGCTTCTCCGACTATGTTCGAAACGACGTGGGTATAAGAGCTGTAAGACGCCTCCCCAAACACCGTGTTGACACTTCCAGGTTTAAAGATGGCGTCGTGTGGAGACCAGATATTCGATCACGTTGTGAAGCTCAATCGAAATCGTATTCATGGCCGGCTAGAGTCGGAAAGTTGGCAAATTCCCGCTTACCTTCATCGTCGGACGGGAAATTACGAGCGTCAACCACTTTACCGCGAAATGGAAAAACACACGAGTCACTTGGCCCGACCCGGAGTTGCTGCAGACCTGACACTCGATATCAAGGACTTGTGTACTTGGTATCGACGCGCAGATACCCTCAAGACCGATGAAATCGAAGAAGTTCAAGTATTGAAGCAAATCACCCAGCGAAGCCATATGTTCTCCGCATTATTGCGGTCCAAACTACGACACAATGATACACTCAGGGGCCTGAATGCCAAGGGCATTCTCCAAAGCAAGCACTTCCTGCAGGTAGAAAAGCTAGGGCGATATTGGGGCCTATGCGTAGATATGGCTCAAGCTTCTTGTAAGTACAGAGCATTATTCAGTAACGTCCAATTGGACACGCTCAACCCGTACGAGTCCATCAAGTCTGCGATATCTTATAATGGAAACGTCGTCGAATGTTTCGTCCACGCAGAAATGCAATTGCTGGTCTACTATGGACTCCATCATGATCCCAATATTCTGCAGCCACGTGTGTTTGGCGTTAGCAAATCAGCTTGCTACCTCTGCAACCACTTCATCCTCTATCACGAGCAATTCTTCCTCAGCAAAACCCACGGCAAGTTGTACGATCAGTGGAATATACCGGACCTTTGCCTGTATAATGAGGTCGAGCGCACAAAGTATCGCCGTGTGCTGTCGCAGATCAGCAATGAAGTATTGGCAATCTTGCCACGAGAGAGATCACGCTACCAAAAGCGTCGTTGGCCTTTGGAAAGCAGGATCCATCTTCCGGACAGCTTTCTCACGTCTCCACCCTCGGATGCAGCGACGCAATTGACAGAGGCTAGTGGGACTGCCGGCGATGCCACAACAGGTGTTCTCTTCCCTCGAGCTCCTCACCGAACACCGACTTCGAATCCTACACCACCTATGATCGGACCAAGTTTCTGGGAAAACTCGGTATCATTGCCCGAAAAGACCAACTCGCCTCGACCGTTGGCCTCGACAACCTCCTCTGCAGCAACCCAGCAATACCACACAAGTTCAGCTCATGTCACGGAAGGGCGAGAATCCCCATCTGTATCATCTCATGAAGCTGAAACGTTCGCGGCCATGACTCCTTCAGATCCCAGCCCTCGCATCTCGAGGATGGAGCCGGATCGACGAGGAAACGACGCCTTGCACGCCCCCTCAAGAGCACCGTTCTCCGCGCCCAGCGAATCCCATAAATTCCCCAACCCCTCAAATCAATCACCACCGCCCCAAACCACCATCAAGCCCCGCCCTCGACCTTCAAGATCATCCAGCACCTTGACTCTATCAGAGCTACCAGTCCAAAAAATTATCTCTTCCCTGACCCCATTCCGCACCAGATCAGGCGGAATATCTATAACATTTGAGATCGAATCCCCTGCTCATGGCATCGTGGCAATCACACCCAGCGCGTACGGTAATACTCCGCTATCTGGATTTGCAGTCGATATAGAAGCAATGAAAGACGGAGAGAGTTGTACGGTCGATCGCAAAGACGGCGAAGACAGCATCTCTCTCAATCTACGACATTCCAACGGCCGGTCGACGAACATCGTCATGCAGTGGCTATGATTGATCGACTAATGTAAGTTTACCCCGGGTATACAATTCGATAACGCTCATCGCACGCACCCAACGATCTCGGGTGCGATCTCGAGACCCAAACCCTCCAAACACAACAGAAGTATGACATCAACACAATCACCAATACTAGTAAGAGGAGGAAGAAATGAAGGAAAGGAGAGAAAGCCAACATGACCAGACCCGTCCATACATCAAATATAAAGAAATCACGTAACACGATGCAAACCAAAAGATAAAGAGCCGAACGTATTGAATCTAACCACAATCAATATCTCCCAGCACGCAACGACCCATTTTCCAATGCGAATTCGATCGACTGGGAGGGCATCGCATCGCATTGCATCGAATAGCATTAAATCAAGCTCAACTCCACAAACACCCATCCACCCATCCTACCAAACCCCCTCTATTCTATTCATGCCAATCGCCATCGCCCATTACCATCAGTATAACAATCTCCACAATCTCCCCCATTAAACCCCACCAGACGCCCTCCGTTCATACTAACTAATTAACATCTACCAAACTCCACATCCCCCCCTCCCCCACCAATAAAACCCCAACACAAACCCCATCAAACCCCATCATAACCTACCAACCCATCTCACCGATCCCCCTCGATTCCTGTCATTCCCCTTCTTCCCCCTCTCCTTCTCCTCCCCTTCCCCTCCCATCCCCATCCCATCCCCTCCCCATCC
>JAABUV010000054.1_pt1 | contig 152425 bp, 157 predicted proteins | sample 5559971 | NCBI WGS metagenome assembly JAABUV01 (sample SAMN10711881, study PRJNA513362) | rock metagenome | isolation source: Antarctica rocks | place: Antarctica: Victoria Land, Knobhead nord | collected 2015-12-19 | reverse complement strand
TATGCAGGCACGCTGCGAAGCAGTTATTCGAGCTAATGGTATGCATACGGAGTACTAGTAGTATTAAACATGTAATTTAACTAGCGTCTGCCAAGACGCTTACATTTAACTACCCTGCGACATAGTAGTACGGAGTAGACCTGTGTTCATGCAGGTGGCAGGTAGTCTTGCCGTTGGCAATGTCCTGATATCGTTCAGCAGGCACGGCATCCTTTGGCCTTCTCCATGGTTACATACGGAAAATGTCGATGTCCAATGGTCCACTCCGCGCTGTCAAGCGCATTGGGATGGCACGATGAATGTACAAGATACCGTATGTGGTCTCTAGATTGGGCGACCGAGGATCACCTTATCGCTCCTTGCATGGACTGGTCTGGAAGGGACAAGGATTTTCTATGGCGTTCATCCAACTCTCAACCTTAGAATTACCTGTTCATGATTCGGGCGCATGGTCATCGCGAGCACAGAGCTCATGACTTCGTATTTCATCCATCACGCCACGTGGCTCTGAACGTCGACCGACCTTCTGATGCACCCTTTGTGCTTATCGTTCCTTTGGTTGACGCGACGCGATGGCCTACTATCCTTCACTCGCCTCACGGCTGAAATATAGCATAGCTTTCGGAACGTTCATCTTGCTTGTATCCATCTTCCTCCTGTCTTCTGAATCCTACCCGCGCTTCTCTTTACACGCGGACCAAAAGCACAAAAAACATTGGGTTGGCTGGGCCAACGTTACTAGAATTTTTATCTTGCAAGTCACCTTATCACTCGTTGCCAAGGCTCTAGAACTAACAAATGTCAGTGGAGACTCGTACTCGGACACAGGTTTCGAATACAAAGGTCAACAACCGTGCTTGGAATTTCCGCTTGGCAACCCACCGTATCCGCTCGGGACGGCTTCTGATCAAGTCAATTGGCCTGTATATATTACAATTGAGTACAACAAGAGCGCGATAGAGACGTACAACTTCGCCCGTGTTGGCGCTACCGTCGATCGCGCGCTCATCCCCCATGGCTCTGATTTTGTACACCAGTTTCGAGAAGGCTTTCTTCCAATTCATGCGGACACAGAGCGTGCGAAATTTGATGCTTCCACAAGTCTTTTTGCGGTTTTCTTCGGGATGAATGACGTTCTTCTTGGACTGGAACAGTATGACAAGCAGGAGATCCCATGGCTGTTTGACCAAGAGTTTATCACGTACGCCTCTCTCATAGAAGAAGTAAGTTTTCCTATCAGTAGTTTCCAAGCATTTGACTGATACAGATGCTCAAGCTTTACCATTCTGGAGCCCGCAACTTCTTGTTCATGAATGCACCCCCTATAGACCGAACGCCTTATGGGATACCTGCTCAAGGGCTTGCAGCAGAGTACTTCAATGCGCGTCTCGTTGAGAAGGCCTCCAATTTCAGTGCTACCTATCCCGACACGAACGTATTCCAATTCGACACCCACAGCTTCTTCAACACAGTCATTGATCAACCGCAATCTTTCCCGGAAACCGCGCTGTATAGAAACACCACCAAACACTGCCTCAAGTATGTTGGCGGGACCAAGAAGAAGGGATTTTCCGATCCCAGCTGCGGTGCGCCGATGAGAGAGTTCCTGTGGCGCGACTCGCTCCACACTACTTGGCCTGTCCATAGAGCCATGGCTTCGCAGATCGTGAGACTGCTCGGTGGATAAGGTAGGTCTGCTTTCAGCAGAAGCAAGTGACGGTGTCACTCTTTTTGACTGATGGAAATGCCACAATCGAATCGACCCTCAGCATCAGCAAATCTGAAAACAGACCAGCATTGAGCATGGATGACTTTGTATGAAGCAGGCCCACGTCTAGCAAACCTACGACGAGCCTACCGATGCAAGACGCTCCAAGAAGCCCGCTGCTGATGATGGAGCCACTCCTCGAGCAGTATACCCATCCCACCTTCGCCGGCTTCTTCCGGTGGCCTCAGGCCTTGTCCATGGCGCCCCCATCTTCCACACCTGATAGGGTCTGTTTCGCATCAACAATCGGCCACATATGCAAGGCTTGAAGGTGTCATCTTCGATGCATGATTAGTGCTTACACTAAGGTATCCAACGGTAGCGTATCTGGCTAGCCTATTATTGTCTAGCCCAGGATTTTGGCAACTAAGAATACTACCTCGTATACCACTACCTGATAATATTGCGACAGCCACACAGCCGCAATCCAGTGGCTTACCTACACGCCTTATAGCCTTACATGAGGGTTCCATTGACATGCAGCTGAACTGTCATCTCACCGCTCCTAGCCTTAGGATTCAGAGTTTCCCTTACTTCTCAAATTTGAGTGGTCTTTTCGCTTGAATTGTTCGCTACTGCAGTCGTGCCACCAAAGTTAAGTGTAGCAGCTGAGGTTTCGGCCCTAGCTGAGCCTTCCTCATCGATGGTGTTGTGACTCACCATTCAACTTCTCGATGTTGCTGCTTGGAAATTGCCCACATGGAAGATTGCGGGATTTCCTCTCATGATATTTCATAATCCGTCTTCTCGATCCAATATAAATGTCCAACTGTATCCCCTTTATCACCTGTCCTTCCCTGTAGCTTAGTCGATTACTAATATAGGCTCATACGCCCACATCTTGGCCTCATCTCTGACCCTCATAAAACATGGCTGTCATATCCTTCGAAGTTCTCACGGTGCGTAAAACTAGTCGCGCCTTTCTTCCCTTACCAAGCATCACTTGCTGACCATCCTACAGGGTGTGTCATGGGCCTTCGCCGGTTTAGCATTCATCCTTACAGGAGGTCGCTTTTGGATTCGATGCACCATCATCAAAAAACTCTCATGGGACGATGCAGTCCATCTCCTCGCTCTTCTGCTGCTCCTCGCACAAATAGCCATTGTGTCCGGCGCAACAACGGTGATTTACCATCCGGCCAATCTGACGCAGAAAGCCCTATCATTTTTTTCTCGTCTTGATATCGCTGGCGTCTTTGTCTCTTGGTGTTGCTTCTACGCTGTCAAGATCTCTTTTATGCTACTCTACCGTCGACTCTTTCAGATTTCCGAAAGGTTCATGAAAGCATGGTGGATTGTCATGGCGATCGTGGTGTTGACTTTCTGGCCATTGATCGTTGGCCTACTTACCGAATGTGGTAGCCCATCAGCCCTGGGTCATATCGGTACGTTACCTCCGATGATGTAGACGATTACCGCGACTGATCAGCCAAGATCACTGCCAATCACCTTCCGCGTTGCGACGGCAGAATATCTTTGTGGCCTACAGCTGCGTTCTCAACGTGTTTTCAGACCTCGCAAGTGAGTACTGTCGGTCCGCTAAAGGCTTATACGGCCTTTAGATCCCGCCTGTCCTTAGTGCTGATGAACCCCAACAGTCATGGCATTACCCTTGGCCATGCTCAAGACCCTCCAAATGCGCACCACCGCAAAACTCGGCCTCGCCGGCGTCTTCTGCTGCGCCATCATCACCATCGCCTTCGACATCCTGCGCGCCGTCGAAACCCTCACCAAAGGCGGCGATGTCGGCTCCACCACTTTGTGGACGAATCTGGAATCCGCGATCGCGGTCATCGTCTCCTGTCTGCCCAGCTTCGCTGCCTTGCTCAAGAAACGGGACGGGAAAAATGCGGGCAGGAAGGCTAGTCCGTACCGGCTACGGTCACTGATCGTGTCGGACTCTGTAAAGGAGTGTATAAGTGCTGGCAGCTCGATCAACAGCGGAGATGACGGGCGCAGCTCCGAAGCTTCGAAGTCGGAAAAGGCTAGCCCGAATGCAAGCTGTTCGACGAACGTGCACATTACCGACGTCTCGTCAGCGGTCTGATACTAGACCACAACATCATGCCTTCGACTTACCAAAACCGCCTTCCAATTTGTCTCACCTTCGCAACCATATGCAGAAGCATATCCCATCAACGATACGACAGCCGCCCGTCCTCGCGCACTCCTTCCCGCGTCGCAGCGATGGTGACGACAAATGCTACGCTCGTCAGACACCTACAGCGCCAGTCCAATGGCGACGAGTAAGGCACGCCGTCAGCTCTTGAGCATATGAAGATCACCTCACCATGAAGAAAGCTCGAAACACCACTCGCATAAGACCAACCACAGCGCCCCATTCCACCGCGATATTGGTCAAAAAGCCCCACGACGGCTCAATCGATTCTTGTACGAAAGATGACGCGAGAAATAAGGAGAGAGACGTAAAGATGGAGATGAAGATGAAGATGGAGATGAAGACGGAGATGATGGAAAATTAGATATCACAGCCACGGCGAAGAACGCCACCAAACTATAGCATTTTCGAAGAGCAGAGGGAGACATCCCGAGCATATCTCACGATTGTGACATTGCATTACACATCACACTAACTCTCCTAAATAACAGCATTCGTTCCTATACCCCATCCATCCATACGCTCACACACTCACTCACTCACTCACTCACCCCCCCAAAATCCCTCCTGCACAGCCATCTTAAACACATAACCCCTTCACCCAACCCCAAAAAATGCCCCAATAAGATACAAAACACCGTGAAGCTCTCACAATACGCGCGTACGTGCGTGCGTACGTACGCAGTGACAGAAGACCGTCGCAAAATCTACAAACTCGTCCTGTATTACCGTACATGGTGTTATTTCGTTTCGTTTCGTTTCGTTTCGTAGGTGCATGGCTTTGATGTTTGGCGGTGATTGTTCTTGGGGATGTTGGTCTGTTTATTTGGTTGATTGGTTGGTTGATTGATTGGTTGATTGATTGGTTGGTTGGTTGGTTGGTTGGATCGTGTATGCGTTGATTGGTTGTTGGTTGGTTTACTTGGTTGGTTGGTTGGTGGTGGATGGTGGATGGTGCATGCGTCGGGTTTTGGTGAGGGCTGAGACTGATGGGGATGGGTGGGATGGGTTGGGGATGTGTGGATGGGAGGAGAGGGATTTGTGGGGCAGGTATGGAAGGTATGGGAGGTATGGGAGGGAGGGATGGGGATGGGTTGTGGGGTGGTGGGTATGGGAGGGTGGTGAAGGAATGGGAGGAGAGGGGATGGTGATGGTGATGGTGATGAGGGTGGGTATAGAGGTTTGTATATAATACAGGGACGGAAGGAGCCAGATTTTATAGCTTCGTGGAATGGAGAGCGGACCGTTGACTTGATATTCGTACTGACGGCTGGGTTGGAGCTGGGAAATGGTCATGATTGATCTGATCGCCTTCGGTCGATCTGCGATTCCAGAGAGGGACATCGACCCCAAGACCCTGCGTGAAGACGGCGTTAGTGTAAGCGGTTGGAACGGGGGTGATGTGTAAGTAAACGTTGGGTATAATGTGCAAAGTATACCGGTATAGATCTACAAGAGTAGGGCGAGGGTATCGAGTCCTCCCATCTGTCTCGCCACCTTCACTACACTCAAACATTATCCTCAACATTAGCCACTACAGAGCTTCGCAAATCAGCCCCCATCCACAAACCCTTCGCCGCATCACTCGTAGGACCCTTCCCCCCTCCCCCAACAACTCTCGAACTCTCCTCCTCATCTTCCGGATCGCTTTGGTCCCCCAACGCATCAGCTCTGATCCTATTCTTGCCCTTCCTTTCACCATCCAGCTCGCCACTCAAGGCCATCGCCAAGCTGCTTCTAACGGGCAAAGATTCCATGTGCTGTTTGGCATCTGCGTCTGAGTCTTCGGAGTCGGAACGGTTCGGAGTGGCCATGCCGGATCTGGAGCCTCCGCCGTCGCGGCCGACGCGTATGAGATCGCGTTGGCGAGGAGATATTACGCGTTTCGCTGGGCCGGAAGAGGGGGTTTGGATGTTGGTACTCTCGGTCTGGAGATTATCACCTTGGTCTTCATCTTCGGGTGCATTCTTTTCGTCCATGGGGTTGTCGCCCTCCGCTCTCGATGACTTTGTCACGTCCGGCTCCGCTTTCGTCTGCTCATCCGCCTCCATGCCACCATCCTCGAAGAGATCCCCAGTGTTTTGCCTTCGTAATCTTTGCCTGCTCACGAAATCATCACCACTGTCCCCCTTTTGACATCCGGCCCACCGCGTCCGCGTAGGGATCGGACTGCTTGGCTCTGCCCCAGCCCGACTGTTCGCTCTCTCCCTCTTCAGCTCCGACCATGTTCGCAGATGATTCTGTAAATCGTATTTCCCACTCTCGTTCAGCCTCATGACCACGAATTCGCAATGATCGACATTGCGCAAGTCCTCGAAGTATTCAACGCTGAAATGATACCATTTCATCAGGAAGACCCGCGTCATAAGCCCGTGCGTGACTAGCACGCACACGCTGGCAGAATTATCTTCCCCGAAGATCCGCCATAAGCTCTCGTTGAATCCAGATACTCGATCGTATGCATCCGCGGCTGACTCGCCGTTGGGTATGCGGTAGAAAAAATGACCGTAGTCTGCCCGCTCTTGCCACATTCTGCTCATCTCTGCGGAATCGGGTTGGAAGTTTCCGAAGTCTTGTTCTCGTAATCGAGGCTCTTCGTAGACCGTGATTGTATGGCGGGGGAAAGGAGAGGGTTCCGGGTTGTCGGTGGTGAGTGCATTGAGGATGCCTTCTGTTGTTTCACGAGTACGGCGGTATGGTGAGGTGAAGAAATGGAGGGTGTCGCTTGGTCGGAGGAGGGATCGCAGTTTTATACCTGCTTCTTCGGCCTTCAATGGATATGTTAGTGGAGTGTTATGAGTTTCTGAGCCCACGTGGATCACCTGCTTCCAGCCATCTGGAGTGAGCTTGACGCGGTGATCAGGCACTGTCTGGTGAATATCTCTATTTTCTGAGGGTATAAGCTTTGACGTGGTGAACAGACGGAAACACACTATTGCCTTCCGATTGAGCGTGGCGAACCAGTATTATCAACTTTAGCTACTTGTCAGGTATCATTTCTTTTTATCGTGATAAGGACTTACCCTTGGCTTTCCCATGGTATATGATGTGCAAGTTCCACTGCTAAGGTCTGGTCTCGTTATGTTCCCACTAATCTCGTTGCAAATCGAACACGAACGACAGTCATGAAAACGACATCAGTCCTTATCAACAGCGCAAAAACTTCTCCCGGCTGCCGTATTGAAGCCCTAATCTGAAGCCCTCGCCGTCACTTCCGCTTTAGGACAGATCGATAAGACCATTTTCGAGCAAAGAGGTCTAGGGCTGTCTTATGTGGAGGGAAATATTACAGAAATCTCACCAGCTACATGAAGCTGGTGGGGTAGCGTGGATCACAAGTTGGTACTATAAGGTATATCTTGACAGCATTGCTATGAATGGCAATCTCCATCGACAGACCTGGTTTTGATCTTCGCGACTAGTCAAGATATCATATATCCATTGAGCACCATCACACGTCAATGGGCCGTGGTATAGTCCTAATATATCATGCCACATCTATGCCATGCTATACTGGATATCCGCTTTTATGTAACAATCGTGCAATGATGAGGTATCGTACATGGTATTTCAATCTTCTCCTCCGCCAGCCATACTTGCGCCACCAGCCTGCTTTGCAGACTTGGCGCTGCAAATGTCGTCGACTCTCAGGAGTAGACACGCTGACTGAAGTGCAAGCGTCAGTAATATCTCCAGAGTGCTTTGAATTTGGAATAACACAGCACCTACCTCAATAGCAGTTTTAATACTCTGCAATTTGACGGCCAGAGGGTCCCACACTCCTAGTTCCTTCATATCCACGAGAGTGCCCTTGTCGCCATCAATGCCCCAAGTATATCCTCCCTCGGCATGCTTTGCCCTCAGCTTTGTTAGTACCCTTACTGGACTGCTTCCGCTATTTTGTATCAGTGTCCTTGGGACGACCTCCATGGCCTCCGCAACAGCTTTGTACGGCCATTGCTGCACACCTTCAACCCCCTTCGCCATCTGTGCTAGCCGTACTGATACAGCCATCTCTGTGGCACCTCCACCTGGTGATAGACGCGGATGAAAAATCACGTTGCGGGCGACGGACATAGCATCCTGTAGATTCCGCTCGATCTCGTTGAGGATGTCTTTGGAGGGACCGCGTAAGAGTATAGTGCATGCTTTGGGGATTTTGCATTTCGTGAGGAAGGTAAAGTATTCGTCGCCAATCTTCTCTATTTCGAAGAGCCCGCATTGTGTGCCTACATCTGACTCATGGAGATCGTCAACTCGGTTAACTATAGTAGCACCAGTGGCGCGGGCGATACGATTGTTATCAGTCTTGCGGACACGGCGCAAGGCGGTAACGTTGTTCTTGACAAGGAAGTGCTGGGCGAGATCTGAGACGCCTTTTTCGGTAATGACAAGATCTGGTTTGAGGGCGAGGATAGCGTCGGTCATGTGTTTTACTTGCTCTTCTTCGATCTGGAGGATGCGGTTCCAATCGTCTTCTTTACTGATCTCGATGTTCGTTTGTGATTCGCCTTTCTTGTATTCCAGAGGACAATCGAGGAGGATAACGCGAGGACTTTTGATAATGCGCCGCATTTTGGGGTGGGTAATGTCTTTGTTCAGCATAACACCGTCAAGTACTTTACTGTCTTCTATTTCTCCCCCGGGTATCTTCTCGATCTTTGCGTAGCGTTTGATGTCGACCTCTTTCTTGCCTCCGCCCACATCGTGTGAGACTATCCGAACTGCCTTGAGGGCGAGGTTGCACATCAATTCGGACCAGCGCGCGACGAACTTTGTGCCGATAGATGACGAGATCAGCTCATACATGTTTTTGTCGTCATTAATGTTGATGGGTCGGGAGATCTCTTCAACTATTTCGAGGGCATCGGCGAGGGCACGCTTGAAAGCGGCGATAATGACCACTGGATGGATATTCCGCTCGATTTGGGGAAGAGCCTGTGCTAGGATTTCGCCAGCTGTATCATGTCAATTTCCATGAATGCCGACAAATTCATGGCATGTGTACCCAATATTATGACCGTTGTAGTTCCATCTCCAACCTCTTCGTCCTGTGTTCGGCTCAATTCTATCATGCTCTTTGCTGCAGGGTGTGCAACCTCGATTTCTCGTAATATAGCGTGGCCGTCGTTTGTAAGCACGATGCCCCCCATAGGGTCGAGCAGCATCTTGAGCATAGCCTTGGGACCCAGACATGACCGTATTATGTCCGCTACACTGCAATTATTCAGCGTCTAGGAGATTTGACTTTAGGAGCATAGCGGAGACTTACGTCTTTGCTGCTGTGATATTGGATAGCTGTGCCTTCCGTCCGACTTGTCTATCCCCCGACTGTGTATCTGGAAAGTTGCATTAGCCAGCGATACCTTCGTGATTGACCAGGGCTTGGGCAGTTTACTCATTACCACCACCGGAGCCTGCATCTTGGCGGTTGGGTATTACAGGCTGAAATGAATATCTGAACGGGCAAGACTCTCAGGATCTGCTTTAGAGGCGTAAGTCGATAGCATTTCACTACTACAGACCGTACCAAACCCAAGACGCGATACACACTCGGATAGCTATGCCAAGCTTTCGCGTGGCTCAATCCTTGATCCTTGGCACCTTGGCAGCGGATGAGACATCGCGCTTGCTGCAATAGGATTAAGTTGAAACATGTTCTCGGAACAGACACCTATCACTACCCATCACCCGATGAATACCATTCAGATGTGTGTGAGCTTGCTTCCAAAAATCTATAGTGTTGTACACCCGCTCGAACTACTGATGATGAACAAATTTGAGACAATAAACCTGTGATATTCGGACTATACTGCTTCAATTGGATGATAATTACGCTATCAGCTGATTTAATACAGGATGAGAAGCCGAACAGAAAAGGTTTCCACGGAAGAGTGAACATTGAGTGGCATCGGGCCAATAGAGATCAATATTTTCCACGGCACGCACCGCTGATGTTGTCCTAGCCCATGCTTAGCATCCGAAAGAAACCCAAAAGACGTATGGTAATGTACCAATCCATCAGGTCTCACAAGAGACTCCATTATTGGGGCAAAGCTCGTAATAAGGAGGAACATTAGTATCCGTGCCTGCAAAGAGCGTATTCGATCCTACACAAACCGCCTTGACACGAATCTTTGACATTGATTAGAATCTGGGGTGAGGAAAACTAATGGAAACGACTGACCAACACTAGTATCCTTCTATACGTGCACGAGCGGTGACATTCCCATCAATGGCGCTCCCTCCTTCTGTGTCTTTGCTCACCCCGCTTTCCTTATGTTTTCCTTCCACGTCGTGATTGCTCCCACTCCTCTTCTCGTGCGTGCTCCTTTTTCCTTTCTCCTGCTCGTCTGCCCTCTCCTCCTTGGGCTTGCATGCCTTCTTGGAATTGGTGTGGGCATGCAGAGATTTCAGCTTTACGGGCGCCATATGAGCTCTCTGCGCCGCCTTTGCCTTCGCTTCTAACCTAATCATGTCTTTATCAGGAGGATTAGAGAACAGGGCGGTGTTGTGGGGATCATCTTTGTTGATGGTCGCAGGATATTTCTTTCCACGCCTAGCTGGAATGTCTATCATCGTGGCTTTACGGAATATCCTACGCACAATTTTCGCGGTGTGAACAGAGTCCTCATCTCCTGAGTATGTCGATGCATCGAATGATTTTTGAGTAGGAGTGACAACATCATCATCATCATTGACTTCGACGGATCGCTCGCCGTACTTCAAGATCGATTGTGATTTGGAGCGCTTTTCGGCGGCGTCGGATGCCTTAGGGCGACGCTTGTGAGTAGGAGTAGAGGGGGTACCGTTTTGTGAGATAAGGTCAGCCCCGAAGGGATACACGGAAAACTTGCTGGCCACATTGGTGGTTGTAGGGCAGTTTCCATGGTCAGATCGAGCGGAAGCAGCATCGGTGATCTTTGCTGGCTGTTGATGGTCGCGCTTGATCGGTGATATAGACGAGTTCGTATTGTCGATGATGACTGCTTGATCAGGCGAACTTCCAATGACGTGGGTATTGCGATAATTTCTTTTTACCTCTGGAGTTTCGGGTTTACCAAAACGCATTGGCATGGCTGGCACTTGTAGCGCATCATCATCACTTTTGATGGCTTCATCATAGTCTGAAGTGGATTCTGACCACGAAGCGGAAATTATGGAGGTACCCTCATCCGCTGAGGTATCAGCGTTGACATGGAAGATGTTGACCGTGTCGATACGCGAGTCTAGCTCTGCGGCATTCGGCCTTTTGTCCGCCTTGATGATTGGCGTTCTGATGGAAAGAGCACTCTTGCTGGTCATAAAGGCCTCGTTGTGCGCGGGTGTCTTCTTAAAGAACCCTGATAGTTTCTTGCGGAGCGGCCTTCTCCCTCTCGAAATCATACTCGTACCAGATCCTTTCTCCTTTTGAGGAGCACTGTCAGTTCCCGGAAAGAGGAGCTTGCGTGGCTCAGCGAGACCTCCATGCTTATGAGGGGCTATGCCAGCATTGAGGGAGCGTTTTCTGCGCTGCTGGGCGTCTGCCTTTACGGCGCTCCAATCCGCCATGAGCGTAAGAGCGTTCGATCGCTCATCTCTTGTGCTGTTGGCTTCGATAAGGAAATGTTTGGCTTCATCTATGTGAATATCCGCTAAGGTGAGCTGTTGGTCGTCTGTGAGCCTCTTTAACACTTTTCGATTTGGACCCTCTATGCATGCGTGTTCATTCAGATTCACAAACGAAGAGGAGGCAGAAGATGTGAGGGATATGCTATGATGGTCTGGTTCAGGGCGACGTAATACCCTTATGGGACTTTCCTGTCCGTTATTAGGTCGCACAGGTGGCGAGTAAAATTGGATATTGAGTGGATTCAGCTTTGCAGGGCTTTCTGGACAGGGAATTGGGTTTGGCACCCGAGGATCTGGTTCCTGTTCTTTTGAGCCTTCAGCAAGTTGCCAAAATTCGACTCGCCTGCATACATATCCCCAGATTTGACGTACCTTTCTGTTCTCGGGACACTTCATCATCGTCACTGGCGCCGCCATAGTTGCGTGAAGCGGCATCCGGTCCATGTGATTTACCTAGGAGGCTCCATAGCTGGGCCTGCTTTGTGTACCTTACCATTTCCGCATCGCCAGGTCTGTTGATGGCGGAATTCTTCTCACTGTCGATGTCGCCGTCATAGCTTTCCGAGCCCATTTTCAATGAAGCACAAGCACTTTCATAGGCCATTTCTGACTTAGGCTGCAAGGGGTCAACCGAGTTATCTTCGGCTGCATTCTCCCCTGTCATAGAAGAAGTTCCTCTCTTTTTTTGAGCCGTGTCTTGGCCCTTTGGCGGTGTGCCAGTCATGCAGTCGTGAAAAATTTCTTGTGTTGTCACCTCAAAGTCTCATGCACAACAAATAGGGCTATCATACCTTCTATCTCCATGCTATGTTTTCAGCGAGTGTGAGGAGCCAGATAGAGCAAAGCGGGCAGGATTTTATTACTAGCCAAGAAAGCTCGTCATAATGAAGTCGCTTGTGGCGAAGCAAAGTGTCTCGACAAGATGGTGAGATAATACTGGAGTGAGTGACACAACCGTGATGGTATGAGCTACTAGCCAGATCGGGTAACGGAACCCTGAACGATCACGCACGTAAGCCGGGCGGTCGTTTCATGTGCAATTGGTCTCATATATATCTCTCCGTTCCAGATGAAGAAAGCTTCGGTGTATCAGTCGTTTCTTAAGACATTTGATCTGAGGGGTTATATAGTCATGAAGCCCACTCGTTATATCAATCACTTCTCTTAATCATCTTGTGTTATGATAATGCAAAGCTGCTTTTTTCTCAGCGGGAAAAGCGAGCTAAATCAGTCCATCCACAAGATACATTCTCATACATCACCTAATCTTTGCACCTCAACCACTTCACCAACACACGCTCTCCGCAGAGCCAATACTAGCACCGCAGCAACCCGACGCATGTCGTTCACCCAACACCTATTTTCGAACTTCATCCGTCTTCTCAACCACATCCTTACACTGTATTACACGCTCACCAATCTCTATCTCATGATGATCATGACAGCTACCTCGTTCCATTCTGCCCTCTCGGCCTCGTTCTTGTATGTCGGGATCAAATTCCTTCTTGCAATCCTCGCCCTGTCTGCCTTATCAATGAGTTTTCGATTTGCGCAACATGGAACTGATGAGGTCATGCAAGAGGAGGTGATGCTGTGAAGGAATTTATGGTGCGGTTGGACATGGAAAAGGGTGGGATGTAGGCTTAATACGGTTGAGATTCTGGGGGAGCACTGTTGCAATAGGGAGAGGTGTACTAATACGATGGACTGTTGTGAGATCACATTCTAGATTGCGACTCAGCGCTTATCCAAAATACGTTGTAATATCTAATCCTCAGTGCGTGCTATTTCTGTCAGACGTCGAGCGGCTTGTGCGACCATGCAAGTAATAATATTACCCATGTAAGGCATATTTGACTATGTCGTCAATGCAGTCACCAGTACTGCCGATTCGTTGTAGGCCGTAAACTCACGAGAGATGATCCTTGAAATCTAGAGTGCCGTACAACCTTCTCATTAAAGTCCATCCAAGACTGTTCCTCTTCAGATCTTGAGCTACCCGTGACAGCTTACTTACGAGCCACAGAGCACATCATCAAGATATGCAGGTCCCACATGACGATGCACCAGTTTCCTGGTCATACGAATGGGGATATAGCGCAGGCCGCGCGGACTGGACTAAACGCCTTTCTTCATCCGCGCCGAGACTTCTCTAACAATGCTCATTGCACTCTACCAGACTCCTATTCTAAGAACTAAGACACCGAGAGAGTACAAACGTATAATCAAGTAACAAAATTCAACATCATCAGTGAATAAGATGATACCCGAAGAGCAGAGGCTACTTTGAGATTTTCGAAGATCTTCAAAGAGCAAATGCAACCATTTTAAACTATGTGGAAAGTATCAATATACAATTTCCTTGAAGTCTTATTCGACTCCAAGCGCAAGAAAGCGGGCACTTGCTGGTATATGCGCGATATGTTTTGATGAGTGATCGTTATCGCCTGCCGTAGAATAACGCTAATTGACACAACTCACGCGCGGGTAACTCGCGTTCTCAATCTGGCCAATCACGATTGACTACAACATATCACTGATATGATGTAGGTATTTACTATTCGGCTATAGCACTGTTTTCCTTGCCGATAACAGCGTTTTTGTATGACAGCTAGAATGCTTTTGATCCTTGGCTTGTCCGTCTACTTGGTCGGCGTCTACTTTTTCCGCCACCAGAGAGCGAGAAATTTGGAGAAGCGGTTCGGTGCAACTGCTGTATCTCCAAATCCTACGTTTTGGTGCCCATCTGATTAAGCCAACGCTGACCTGCCACTATACTCAGCGTGATGAATCATACCGAAAAATGACTACAAGCGATGCTCAAGCTATTCTGAAAGACCTTACGGAGCTGGAATTCCCAAAAATATTCGGGTTCTCTATTATCTTTGCTCTTTTCAAGACGTACGGTATACCGAGCGTCTCCTCACTTTGGGTTGCCACTGGACAGCTTGCAGATCTGGAAACGGCCTCTAAGCGGATAGCAGATACTGGAGTTCTTCTGCTCGAATTTGCACTAAATGCGCCAACGTCTGAGAGAGCAACAAAAGCTATAGCTCGCATGAATTACCTCCATTCACACTACCAAAGGGCTGGCAAGATATCAAATAATGATCTGCTATATACACTCAGTCTCTTCGCTCTTGAGCCGGCAAGATGGGTGAAGAAGTACGAGTGGCGGAGTTTGACAGATCTAGAGCTATGTGCATGTGGGACATACTGGAAGAGTATGGGTGACGCCATGTCGATATCATACGAGACCCTCCCTTCGTCTAAAGATGGGTGGGAACAGGGGCTGCGCTGGCTGAAGGAGGTAGAGGCTTGGAGCCTGGCTTATGAAGAGACTCAGATGGTGCCTGCCGCAACAAACATACAGCTGGCTGACTCTCACTTTGAAATATTATGTATTAACGTGCCACCCAGACTACGAGATCCTTGCAAGAAAATGATGTCCGTGCTCTTAGGGAAACGATTAAGAAAAGCCATGATGTGGGTTGATCAAGGCAACGTCTACATAACTTTACTTCAGCTTATATCCCAACATAGGTATCCCGAGGCATCCTCTCATTATTACAATGCTGTCAATGGAGTTCTCGGTAGCCGAAAGCTATTCCTCCGCTATTGCGCTTTACCGCGACCAGATTTCTTAAGAAAGCGGTATATTCCTTCCAATCCTGATCCTGCGAATGGGCGCTACAACTCTGTCGAATATTTATCTTTCCCCTGGTATATCAAGCCGACATTGAACAGACGCTGGGGTCCAAGGTCGTGGATCACTCGCCTTGTAGGTCGGAAGCTCCCAGGAGACGATGATAGTAAATATGCACCCGAAGGATGGACCTTCTCAGAATTGGGACCAGAAAACAAGAAAAACAAAGGCATGCCTGAAATGGACAAGGACCGGGTAAGGCTACTGAACCAGAGTGGTCGTGGAGGTTGCCCGTTTGCGCTACCCTGACCATGGCCATATTCATACATTCTGAAGGATCAGAAGAAGACAAGAGTAACGACACCGTCGTCGAGAACCCGCCTTGTTCTTGCCAGGCTCGAACCTGTAATTGCCGTACAGCGGTAAAAGCCACTGCTGGCATACTTCTCAAGTGCTAAAATTAAGACAGCATGCAATATGCCGAATAGCTGCGACACACAGCATATTGCAGCCATGGCTATTTTCTTCACAAATACGCAGAATCGCCAATGGCAACGAGCAATTAATTGCAGGCGCCGACATCCTGTCTCACCTTAGCGCCTGCATACTCCTTTCAGCCTAGCCCTGGCCAGCCGCCCCTAAACCGCCTTCATGAGCTGCATTGCAGTTCTATGTTTGTTTTATGGGTTATCAGCCGCAGTCATCTTTGTCTGCGTTATCTTGAACTCATATTGCATGCCTCCGGCGTTTGTTCAAAAAGTATGTTTTATCATTTTGTCTTCCACACTCCAAGCCATCTCAATCCTTGTGCATCAGAGGACACTCCACCCATATGATCATGAGGTACACCATCGCTTTGTCTGCGTCGTCCAATAATATTTCATTTCCTACTGAGCCAGGAAGACTTCGTCCTGCAAAAAAGGGGTGGGTTGATCAGCCGAATCAACGTGGCACTATCGACATCATCTGGAATTGCGTAATGACCTTGGCAATATGTCGCTGGGTCATGTTGCACCTCAACATACCTGCAAAGACTGATGGTCTCTGTTGTCTAATGCTTCGAAAGGCACGATGGCTGATGCTTGCCCTCCTTGCCCCGGAACTTGTGATGCTTTTCGCTTGTGGGCAGTGGGCTTCAGCCAAGAGATCTGTCGCAGACATGCAACAGTCGGGCCACGAAGGCTGGACGATGCTACATGCATTTTATGCCGACAGTGGAGGCTTCATGCTTGAGACTGCGGATTTCGTGTCATTTCCCATTACAGCAAAGCAGGTGCATTACCTTGTCCAAAAAGGATACATGTCGATGCCAAAGATCACGAAAGAAGAAATATGGGACAAGAGCAAAGCTGATATGTTTGCCAAAGCAATAGCGAGCTTTCAAGCGATTTGGCTTATAGCTCAAGTCATGGCCCGTGGGATTCAGCATCTTCCAGTGACGCTTTTGGAACTTTCTACAGTAGCTCTGATCATGTGTACCGGTGCTACGTTATTTTTCTGGTTCTGGAAGCCTCTCAATGTGGATACCCCGACGACTTTGGTGCTCGATGTCGCGATTGCGGCGGTGCTGCTTCAGGCAAAGGATAAGGCCAAACATCCTTTTCGGGACACACCCCTTGACTTCATTGAACCCATTATCTACACCTCGAGCCAGATGCCCTTGGCACGATTCTGGGGCGTTCAGGAGCGACCACTACCAAGGATCCCAAATGATCGCGACTCAAGACTTCACAACTTCCCCATTTCATTAGCCTTGCAATCCCTACCTCAGCTTTCTCTCTTCTCCATCTCATCGGCTGGAACTTTGAATTCCCCACCGTACTGGAACAATTCCTGTGGAGATGGACCTGCATATCCGTGGGAACCATATTGGGTATCGGATGTTTCCTTGAAGCAGCCAGCATCATGTATGATGGATATACAACCTCTGCTCTTATCAATTTGAATAGGTATAAGCTTAGGTGGCCAACCAATGTTCTCTTCTTTATCCCTGGATTTCTGTATCTGTCTGCGCGGCTCATCGTTATTTTTGAGATTGTTATAAGTTTATGTTTTTTTTTTGCTGGTTGTTTTTAGGTTGTGTAATGGTTGGAGCTACTACCTCAACTCCAAACGACCCGAAAGTGACATCTCTCGAGAGCCGCTCCCAAATAAGCTCCATGACGCTACAACGTTGCACTGGTAAATGTCATAGTGCTGCAGGGATTATAGTAAGAGTTCAGCTAGGGATGTTATTTCTTAGTGATCTGATTACAAGAATCGCATTTGATGTTTATATAAAATGTTTTGACCGAGTATTATCGAGCACTTTGAGGCTCCATTCAGGTACGCCGTTGAATTGCCGTTGAATGCTCGAATTTTCCCGTTCACGCCAGTATCAGTGGCTAAGGATATCGCATTCCATAATCTAGAAGAACAGCTTCGACTATGGTCCTGTGAAAATTCATGGGTTTTAGATGACTAGTATAAGATACTGATATACTCCTGCTAGATGATATCAAGAAATATCGGACACGTTTTCATCTGGCTATTCTCCCTTAAAACATTAACTCATCTGTAATATCCGCTTACACTGCGACTTAATTCTTCTTGGTAAATCTAGAGCGATACCGGACTCTCATTCATTGGTGATACACAATACGTCTAGAAGCCTCGCAGAAGATCTACGAATGGGTATGAAAGTCATAACCAGTTGCACATGGACCCGTCATAGGGAGCTAGGAGAGGCTTGGGTGCTTCAACTGCATTTCTACCGCGAGGCCGGAATTGCAGCAATCGGATTCTTATGATGCGAAGGTTTGGTATTGGAGTGGTGATTGGGCGTGTGGTGTGAAGCATTTACTTGATTACTTTCGAGCGTGTATGTGACCACTAGGTAGGATATACTGGGAATGGTGGAGTGCTAATGGATGGCGAAGTTGAGTCATGAAAGTAGTGGTGTGATGTGCACTGGCTTTGATATGTTTGGCGCGGCTTGTTGGTGTGGAGTAGTCAATGGAATGATTCATGTATCTCGCTCTTGCCAGGGGAAAATACGTGGGGGCGAGTTGGGGTTGGAGAGATGCGCATTTGTGGTTGGAGATGGAGGTGGGGGATTGGGTTTAGAGGGGGGTAGGAAATTGGTAATGGGTTTAGCTGATGCCGAGTGTAGGGTTCAGTTGATATGTTGTATACAATATGAGCTGTCATTGGTGTGATATTTAAACGTATTCACGTACCTACAAGATCTCCTTTGTTTTATTGAATACTCAGCGATAAGTTTTCCTTTCTGGGGGATAAGCTTTGACAGTCACTGTTTGTGTTTATGAGTGATGAGTAGGGGTGTGTGGCAAGTGCGTGCCCCAAGGCTGTATCAGAATTGATAAGTCGGTCTGGGGGAGATTTCAGCAAGAGTTTGCTAATGCTTTTTTGGATGCAGGATGTAAGGAGTTGTGTATGGGGAGAGGTGGATTGAAAGGGAAAGGATTTGGGAAGAATGATGGGGTATGGTGGTGTAGATTAGTTTGGTGGGTTTTGATGTTAGCATTTTGCGCTGTTCTTCTATTAAGTAAGTCCCAAGATATTAGTAGATGCAAATCCACTACAAGATGACTTGATTCAATAGCTCCTATCACTGAGTATCATGGCATGGTCACGGTAGACTCAACCCTTCCCATCTGACTTCACGCCAGACTCCTCAACCTTCTCACCACCGGCACCAGCACCATCCCCACCCCCATCCACCCCCCCACCACCCGCACCACCTCCCCTCCCCGCCTCAAACTCATAAAGAAACCCTACTCCCTTCCCCTCATCCCCCTCATCCTCCGGCGCAATAAAAAGCGGTCGTTCAGCCGCCCTCCCCCAAAACTCCAAACTCCTCCCGCCAATCCTCCCACTCCGCTCCCCCACCCCCTTCACCGCCTCAAACAACGCCCCCGCTTCCCCCTCCAACCCCAAAACCCTCAGCGAGCGAATAATACGCGTGATGCGCAAATGATTATGATTAAACCGCATAACCCAATTCTTAGCCGCATGATGAAAATTAACTCCAGGCACGATTTTCATCGTGCCATCGGGTGAGAATTGGAAACCGTAGAAAGTGAGCATGCGCACTAGGGCTTTTCGGAGCTGGGCGCGGAGAGAGGGGTCGGAGCGGAAGTGGTCGAAGGTTGGTTTGTCGATTGTGGGTGCGGAGGGGTTGAAGGGGGAGGGTTCGGGGAGGGGGAATAGGGTTTGGATGTAGTCGTGGTGGTGTTCGAGGTTGGAGTCGGGCCAGGCGAGGATTTGGGTCAGGGTGCGGTTGTTGGGGTCGGGAGCGCGGAGGGTGGGGGAGTAGAAGCGGACGAGGGGGGGGGTGGTTGGTGGCATTTTGGTGGTGGTGGTGGTGGTGGTGGTGTGATATTGATAGATTAGTATTATTTTAGATGGCAACGAAGGTAAGCGAGTCTGTGGGTGTTTATATGAGTGGGTGTGTGAACCGGTGCAAGAACAGGATGAGCGAGGGGATAGCGGTTCGAAAGGACGAAGTGAAAGTTTTCTGGGAAGTTTTCCCATAAAGGAGTCAAACCGTTGGGCACGGATTTAAGGATTCATGAGCACCGTAGTTTGTTGACGAGATGCATAAATGAAAATGTATTGAAGAGTGAATCCATCTAACAAGCAGGTTACTTTAGAGTTGTTGTTACAATACGATACAAGATGGAGATCCAAAGTGAACTCTTGGCATAGAAAAGCACATATTCGGTTAGCGTATAGCGGAGCGGGCCGTATCTAGCTCTATTCTACAGCAGGGATCAGCACTGATCCAAGGTACCGATACCGTACCCTCGTACCAAACCATCAACTTCCACCCCCCTCCCACCCACAAGCATGCCCACCACCCCACCCTGGCACACCCACCTAACCCTCGACCTCCTCCTCCACGTCCTAGCCACCACCCTCTTCCACCCCTTCCTCGCCTTCCTCCTCCCCCTCTGCCTCCGCGCCCTCGCCGCCCCCTACACCTCCCCCTCCTTCCTCCTCACCAGCGCCTTCGCCGTCTCCGTCTCCCTCTACCGACTCCTCGAGATCGTAAACAGACGCATCGCCTATGGCGTTCCGAGAAAAGTGCATTGGGGGAATGAGGTTGTGGTGATTACGGGTGGGGTGGGGGGGTTGGGGGGGTGTTTGGCGGAGATCTTTGCGCTGAGGGGGGTGGGGGTTGGGGTGTTGGATGTGGCTGTTGGGATTGGTGGTGGTGGTGGTGAGGGGGAGAAGGGGGGTGTGAGGGATGGGGAGGAGAGGGAGGGGGTGAGGTATTTTCGTTGTGATGTGGGTAATGCTACGCAAGTGGAGGAGGTGTGGCAGAGGGTTGTGGATGAGCTGGGGACACCTACAGTTCTGATCAACAATGCTGCTGTGGTCAACGCTCGGCCTTTCCTGCAGCAGACGATGGAAGAGGTGGAGGCTACGCTTAGGATCAATACGCTGAGTCATTTCCAGCTTAGCCGCTTGTTCATCCGTGGCCTACTTTCTCGTCGCGCTGGTGGCACGATTGTGACCGTATCCTCCGTTCTCGCACACCTTGGCGCTGCACAACTCTCGGCATACACGGCGTCGAAAGCTGCATTGCTTGCCTATCATGCTTCTCTCACTGCAGAACTTGCAGCCGTGGCGCCGCAGATTAAGACGGTGCTTGTTGCGACGGGGCAATTGGATACGCAGCTGTTCGGCGACGTCAAGTTGAGGGGATGGTGGAGAAGGTTCTTCGGACCTGTTGTTGGGGCTGGGGAGGTGGCGGTGAGGATTGTGGCTTTGTTGGATGCAGGATTGGGAGGGGAGGTGAAGGTGCCGACGTATGCCGCGTGGATTGCTTGGATGGGGGTGCTGCCGTTGGGGGTGAAGAGGGTGGTCAGGGGATGGAGTGGGGTTGACGAGCAGTTTGGACAGTTGATAAAACCGGAGCTATCAATGGACAAGGAGGAGGATGATAGTAGTGATGACAGCTCATCGGACGAGGGCTGATATCGTAAATAATCTTCCTTGAGTTCTTATCATTCGTTGAGCTTTTTTTGTGGAAGACTCATTCAGTCGTGATAGGTTCAAAGCCCTGAAAAGAAAAAAAGACGTATCCTCTTACTTACCTTTCTCAAACCTGCTGCTTAGCCATCCACTCCTCGGCATCCTCCTTATATCCATCCCTCCACCTACTCAACGGAGGCCGTTCGTTCACCATATCCCCCGCAGTCCAAAGCATCCTTTTCCGATCCTTCTCCTGACTAACGTCATTATCCGGACAGATCGCATAGAACACCCCGGCCCCCATCTTCTCTTCCAAAAACTCAGCAACCTGCTCAGGCGTCCACGCTCCCTCAGGCTTCTCCTTTGAGCCCCCGCCTCCTGTCATGCCCGTGAACGTCCACCCTGGGACGAGTAGATGGACTGAGGTGGGAGTTGCGCGCAGGTCGTAGGAGAGATGCTCGGCAAGGGTTTTGACAGCTGCTTTCGAGGCGTTGTAGGCAGGATTGCCGGGAGGGTTGGTGATACCTTGTTTACTTCCCGTGATTACTATGGAGGTAGGATGCGTCTGGCTGCGGAGACTGGGGAGGAAGGTGGATATCCCGTTTATGACGCCGAAAAGGTTGGTGTCCATGATCTAGCGTAGGTTAGAACCTGACAGATAGGGTTGAATAGGCAATGCGGGCTTTGTACCTTGTGAAAGTACTCCACATCCTGCCATCCACTGTTGAGCCCAATACCTGCATTGAGCATCAAGAAATCTATTTGGCCGAAATCCATTTCCACTTTTGCTCGTAGATCGCTCCATTCGGTGATTTTGACGACGTCCATAGCATATGTCTTGACGTTGGCGCCATCTTTGAAGGATGAGCTGGCTTGTGTGAGAGCTTCAGTGTTTCTGTCGACGAGGGCAAGTCTCATGCCGTATCTGCGACAGAGCTTAGCAACGGCCAGACCAATACCGCTTGCGGCGCCGGTGATTAGTGCTGTGTTACCAGCCTTGAAAACGGGATGCAGGGGCATGATTGGTCTTTGGTGGTGGAAGGAGATTGGACTGGTGGGGCAAAAAGTCGGCACCAAGAGTTTCTACATTTCGTCACAAGCCAAATCTCCCTTGCCCATTCAATGTTGCTGGAAAGTGTGAATATCGCAACATGTATGAAGTCATGGTATTGAATGACCGAAGTCATACTGCTCGATGACTCATAAGGCGTCTATTAATGAGGTTCAATTCAACCAGATATGAGCCACGGGCTTCTCCCTGATTGAAGGCCAATTTCTGAAACAGAGGCAAGTAACGGAACTCGTCAACTTATGCTATCAATTCCCTCATCTCACTCGTCAACATCCATTGTGTCGTCTTCCTGGTAGCCACATGAAAAGCTTGCAGCCGATGTACTTGTAGCATACACGGGACCCTTGCCATCAAACTTCATCTCCGGCTTATGAAGCCTTTCTAGGGTTACCTCCATTTCCTGGCTGATCAGCCTTCCTTCTGTCAGATCTTCTTTGAAAAGATAGCATCCCTCGCCACAATTCACAACGTACTGCTCCTTGCTCTTGTTCTTAAGTACGATTGCTGGATCTGTGAGTCTATAATGCTTGTCAATGTACCGGCCGTGACCCCGTATAGCAGCCAAAATGTCAGGATCGGTCCCCAGTCCTGTCCATCCCACACCAAGAAGGTGAGCGTGTTCATGACCTTCGCCGCGGCTGGCACAGGGCCGTTTGGCACTCTGGCTCTCCTCTTCCACCTCGTCAGGTGTTTCCTCCATTCTTGACTTGAGCTTTTCTTTGAGCGTATCGCCAAACCATGTTCCTGACCTGTTTGGTGGTGAGGCTTTCTGGCCGGTCATTGTGTTGGTGGCCTTGATGGCACCACCAAATTCGGAGTCAGGACTAATAGCAGGGGTTCGTGATGGAGGTAGCCCCATATCAATGTCGCCATTCTCGTCAAGAGTGGTTTGGATGGAAGATATTTCATTCATTTTGCGTTTTCTGGAAGAGTTTGGTGGCGATGAGGTATGGGGTGAGAGTGGTGATTTTGCCTTACAGTTGGGATCTGAGCTGGGTGGACTAGCCGGCATGATGGGTACGAGCGACTGGTAGCGATACGTGTGAGCGGACGATGAAGCTGAAAACAATGGATGATGCTGGAGGGATAGAAGCAATGTTGGTGAGTCTGCAAAGTCTTTGAGAGCGATTGGATGCATCTTGGCTAGCTGAGGTCCGAAAGGAACCGATGTCTGGAAGGCGTGGACGACGATGTTGCTTGTTGAATTACCTGGAGGAAAGAGTGTGGATGGGAGGAAGGACCAAACCCTGATGAAAAGACGGCGAGGTGTACAAAGTGAGGTATCGCAATCCAACTATCTTATGGAAGGGGCTATGGGAGCGAACGACCAGCCCTTCGAACAGTGCAGCCCGCCAATGCTGCAAAGGGCAAACGGCGCCATGGAGGCTCTTACTGTTCGCAGCCAATCAGAAGGGCCAATTGCTTTTTCAATCTGTGGGGTTGGCGGCTGCAGATCATCTGTTACGCCAAGATTTCAGGGTCCATACCCGAAATTGTGGAGACGACCCACATGCGATACCTTCGGTCATGCTCGCTACGTCGTGATGCCACATCTTAGACGATATACTAACACGTACTTATATGGAAAGATGTGATCTGAGGCGGAAGTCATACCTAGTAGCTTTGGACTCGCTACATAGAGACTACCACGGGTGGACGGGAGCATTGTGTTCGGAGGCAATGGGATCGCGACGGCAAGATCTCTTGGGTGATCTGATGTTGCTGGACGTTAGAGGGTATTAAATATGGCTTCTACTCAATGTTGACTCTCTACACTCACTTCATCTAACTTTCTCGGCTACAACACTGGTACTCGCACTTGGGATCACGCTCTTTGGCATTTGGGTAGTTGCCGCTAACCACAGTGGCGTATAAGGTCGGCTCATATCGCAATAATGTTACGGCATATCCAGTTGGTAGGACGGCGAGACTTGTCCATCCGGCTGCGACGATAGAAGGGACCGCTATCGAGCTTACTATCGATTTAGAAAATACTGCTGATGGTGCCACCACTTGAGCTCATAGGATATTCTTAAGGCATGACATGCTCATGGTTGAACAGCCAGTGACATCCTTCTGGCATAGGGCGGTTGATGGCCGTGTACTACTAAAAGAATGTGATGGGGTGTGGTCGCACCTGGACCTACTCAATGTTGATATCCTCTAGCGAGAACGAGAGGCAATGTATTCATGGACCTTTTTTCTCTCGACCATGAAAGTACCTTCTTGGTCAATGTACAATAGTAGGAAGTGTATGGCCATGTATTTGAGTAAGATCTAGGCAGGACACGTAACGCGGAGAGGATCAATCAAGAGACGTCCAGCGAAATGGACATATCGCTCGACGAAGTTGGAGGGCAACAGCGGACAGAAACAACTACGCCCGCGGAAGTCTAGGTCAAGACGGCCCTCGTGAGTGCGGTCAACAAAAATGACCCTTGCCCAATCTGTTTTTGGGTCGAAAATATTGGGAGCACAAATACAAATCCGCATTAGGGAACCTTGATCTTCGGTGGATGGTAGTTAGCACGGACATATGTGTTGTGGAAGAAAGCCAGATCTCGTTGATTGTAATACGCTTCACTCTGTAGACACATTGCCTTAAGAGCTACTCTAGGGACGTCTAGCATTCTGTAGACTGGCACCCAGAGCACTTGACGGCAGCGGCCTCGTCACTTCGAACCACTCAAAATCCTACCATCTTTGTTAGTAGTCCATCTCCACATCTGGACTCAGATTGACCTACTCAATGGAGTGAAGAACCACCTATTCTTCCCACTAGTGTATCTCTCTTCCAAAGCCTTCTGCACCGTCTTCTTCGCATCCTCCCTCTGGCTGACTTCCTTGAATGTATCATTCGTCACAACGCCCTTCAGCCCCTCCAGCTCCAATGTGTAGCGCGTGGGCATTAGATGAGTATAGTTGATTGTCTTGATGAATGGTTTGACCTTTGAGCGCTTGGTTTGGCGAGCTTTCGACATGCGTCGAGTTATTTGGGACGGGTAGCGCTCGATGCCGGCGACGAGAGCGTGTGGAAAGGGGTGTGTTTTAGAGCCAGTATCGAGGGGTTGGATGATGACGACCTGTAACGATGGTGGATCAGCATGTTTTCTCGATTTCACTGTAAATTCTGCATAGTTTGCTTCTTAAAGGTGCTCCGCTGCGCTCATACAAGTCGTGCGATTGGAAAGGGAGTGACTACCTTCTTGCCAGCATATCGACCCCGTGTAATGATAGCCACACGGCCGACTTTGAGGAACTTCATTATCGTTGGTGAAAGTCTATTACTGGATGTCGGCGACCAAGTTCGTCAATTTCAGTGTGGGCTTCACCAGCCCTACTGACCGAGGCAAGCTCTGATTGGCTACTGTAGCCGATGGCGCCTGCTTTCCGCGCCATTGTTTACTTATATTCCTGCTAGCCAAATCTGTCCATGACACGGCGCGATTGTTCAGTTCTGCTCCTTCTCACTTGCATGTTTCGAGTATCTTCGAATGTGGAGAGTGAGTCGCGTATCATCAATATCTCATGAAAAGTTGACTGAGCCATGCTCTTTTAGCCTCCTTCCGCGCGACATTCCTCGCTACCGGAATTGATTGAGACATAGGTAGTCAACAATGGCGTCGTCCGACAGAGAGGAGTCCCGCGATAGAGAGCTTGTGCTCAAGCATCAGCCTTCGTTCTCTGACTCTGGCCGGGCATCGGTTCCCATGTACGCAAGACGCCTTCATCGCATCATAGATGAAGAAGCTAACAGCAGTGCTTGGACATCGCAGGTGGGATAGCTCTGATCCAGATCGTGCTCCTCCTCCGTTGCCATTGAATCCTACCTCATCATCGCCTGCGTCAAAGCCGAATACCTCCAACAAAATTGCAGCTGCGGCTGAGGCTTTTACTGCGAAAGCTCGAGAAAGTGCCTATACCGTCAATCCGTCGCCGAGCAAATCTCCAGAAAAGTCCCTGATCAAGGGGCAACATCATAAGCGATTGCAGTCATTCCAGAACACCAATGGCAGCGTGCGGAACAGCTATGTAGATGTGCTAGGCTCTCTGGATCGTGGCAGGACGCCAGGCAGCTCCCCTGAACGCCTGCCGCGCACACCAGGGTTTGATTTCGAGAATCAGTCCCCTGCGAGGAGCCCTACTCGTCCTGGAACAGCTACACCTACACCAAGCAGCAAGCGACCTCCACTAAAAGCGATCCTTGGGGAGAATACCCCTACGTCTTCTACAATGCTCGCTCTACAAAATATGCCCACACCAAAAGAGACAGACACACCTCTTCATGACATTACAAACAATTCTACACCCACGATTCGTGGCTCTCACAACTTTGACGCCATTTCCACCCAGATCTTGAGCCTTACGAGCATCGCTACAAATCTGCAGCGTGAGATGGCACAGCTCAGCAGACGGAGCAAGGACAATGCAACGGACTTGATCAGCTTAAAGGAGGCTACAAAGTGTAGGGACGAAGACATACGCTTAAGTCTCAAAGACATTGTGAAGAACCTGTCCACGCACCTGCTTGAGCCAGAAGCAGGCAATAACTTACGCGTAACGAGCAATTACAGCCAAAGACCTGGTGGACACTTTCTAGACAACAAACCTTACATATCTCCCCCCGGCATGCCCAAAAGCTTCTCGCTCCCAAGGATCCCGAGCCCCAACAGCGCGCTTGCAGCTTCAATTGACCGAGAGATATCTGCATCTCCCTACAATGTAGATGGAGCCGCTAGCATAGCTCTTTTGGAGAAAATATTCCGTGAGATGGGAACTAAAGAAGGCATGGAGAAAGTGCTGTCTACCTTAAATGAGCTGCAGAGCCGCCCTGAGTCTAAGACTTCAGATCCCCTATTGGTGAGAAAGTTAGAAGAAATTTCGAACTTCGTGAAAGACAATTCAAGCAGCAGGGCCCTAGTCACTCGGAGGGACAATGGTAACGGAGCTGGAACCTCTTCCCCGAAGATGGGTGAGCTCAATTTTGATCCTCCTCCAAATCGGCCAGTCGCCAAGCGGGATATTACGCCTCAGCTTGCTAAGGCACAGGCGTTCTCGGGCTCCCGAGCGGGCGAGTCTATCATCAACGAGGAAATGCAGAAACTTCTGAAGAAAATCAAGGACAGTGTTACGGAGGGCGGTGGCATGACTGCTGAAGTCAAAGCACACGTACGGGAGCTTCGTGGCGAGGTACTGGGAATGGGCCGTGACATCGCTAGACGACTTGATCAGGCGGAGTCTACTAGTCAGACGAACAGAGGCGATGCCCATGGGCCTGGCCGCGAGGAGATTGCGCATATCGTCCAGGAAGGTCTTGCAGAGCTGAGAGAGCACATGGAAATCCTGATGCGCGAGAAGCGCCGCCAGTCTTCATCTTCCACGAGCTCACGACGGTCTGTCGATAACCAGGAAGTCTACACTGCTGTCAAAAACGCATTGAGCGAATATCCGCCGCAGCAGCAAGTAGCACTGCAAAATCCCGGATCGGGGATTGAACGAGAGGAGATCTTGGATGCCGTTCGCGAAGCATGGGAAGCTTACAAGCCTGAGATTGAATTGCAGAACTTCGGTCTTGAACGTGAAGAAATTCTCCAGTGTCTCAAGGAAGGTCTGCAAGAATACCAGCCACAGGACCAGTCTAAGGAACTTGGTGGTGCCAGTTACGAAGAAGTTCTCGACGCAGTCAAGGAAGGACTCCATAATTTTAAGCCTCCTCCCGTTGAGACCGAAGCCTCTCTTACACGAGAAGAGATCCTAATCACCGTTAGAGAGTGTCTCGAGACGTTTGAATTCCCGATGTCAAGCGTAAGACCCTTGAGAGAGTCAGAGATAACCCGCGAAGACGTTCTGGATGCTGTAAAGGAAGGTCTTTCTACGCAGGCCCCTACTTCCAAAGAGATCGAGTTCAATCGGGATGACCTTTTCGAGGCAGTGAAGGCTGGTCTCGAGGGAGCTCATACGCCGATGGGTGGGGTAGGAGAAAAGGTACTCGACAAGATGGAAGACCTCATTGATGGTATGAGGGTCGAATTCAAGCAGTATTCCGTTGCAAACGGCGGGGATACTGAACAGGTTCTTGACGCTCTGAAGGATGGCCTGGAAGTTCTCAGAGCGGATATTGAGACCTACGTCGACCGTGCAGCTGATGTGACCGGGAAAGATGAAATCATTGAGACGATAAGAAATGGTTTGGAGCATCTACGCGGTGACCTTGAAGGGAGCATATCCAATGCTCCTCGATCTGCGGACCAAGGCAATAGCGGAGAGCTGCTAGATGCCATGGAGAAGGAGTTCGAACATCTTCGACAAACCATAGCGACGTCAATGGTCCGCTCGGGAGGGATGGGTCCAGAGCGAGACGAGATCCTTGAGATTATTAGGGAAGGAATCTTAGAGGTAGGATTAAAACTTCCGCCGAATGTGTCTCCGGAAGCCAACGAGGAAACCATGGCGGTCATGAAAGAGGAGTTCGAACATCTTCGAGAGACACTTGGTACAACGTTAGTGCGGGGTGGTGCATCAGCAGACAAGGATGAATTGCTTGAGGCCATCCGCGACGGTCATGAGTCGCTCCGTGCCGAGTTCGAAGCGAAGCATGACAGGCCCGAATCTCTATACTCTGGTACAGGAGAGCTGCTCGATGCCTTGAACGATGGACTTGATGGTCTTCGTACTGACGTTGAGCGGATGGTTGATAAGCCTGTTGACATGACCGTCAATTACGAGATCTTGGAGACACTCAAGGAAGGTCTCATGAACGTAAGGGCCGACGTTGATCGCTTGCATGCAGCTCAGACCGAGCGAGGAATTTCCAGCGTTCAAAATGGCGAGGTAATCGTGGCTGATGGAGAAGTTGAAGGCTTGCGCAGGAATGACATTGGAAACTTGGAAATGATGATTACGCAGCTAAGGATCAAGGTGGAAGCACTGGACGATATGCCGCCACCCCCAACAGCACACCAACCAGTCGAAAACCCTTTGTCACTGGAGCATTTCGAAGCTTTGGAAGCGATGTTGAGGGAAGTTCAAGCATCTGTGGCCGACTTTGCTCAACGGGAGCGATCTGAAGTTGAGAATCCTGTCACAAAGGACGACACCGAAGCAATCGAAACTCTGTTGCGTAACACGAAAGCTAAGATCGACGACATCGCACCACTGGATTTCGAGGGTTTAGCCCGAGTCTCCCACATAGAATCTCTTGAGTTAATCTTGAACGAGACTCGAGATGTACTGGCCGACTTCGGATCTGATGGAGCTTCCAAGAAAGACATTGGTGTCCTTGAGGCTATGTTGCAAGAAGTGCGTGCTAGTCTTGAGGAGATTCGGGAAAGAACGCCGGGAGATGAAACTGGGAGCAGAGTTACCAAAGAAGATATTGAAGCGCTAGAGACTCTTTGCATGGATATCAAGACGCAGATAGCGGAACTCGAGCTTCCCCAGATTGAGACTCTACCGACCAAAGCCGAGCTGGAAGTGCTCAATGGACTTGTAACTTCACTCGGCGAACAGGTGACGGAACAACACGAACTTACAGCCCAAGCTTTCGAAGCACGGAAGATAGAGCATGGCGGAATAGGCGATAGGATCGAGGATACTAAGACCATTCTTGAGGACCTCCGAGAGGAGCTCAAAGCCAAGATAACGGATGGAAACCATGGTATCGAGGATTTGGCCAAAACACTTGAAGCCATGGGAGATACTATCATAGCTGCGGACGCTACTGCTACCGTCAACGAACTCATGGAGGTCGTGAAACGCGAAATTGAGACGATCCACAGCAGCTCTGCGAGCGTTCGAGAGGCAGGAGAACAGAATCATGCCACTCTCTTGGACAAACATGTGGAGCACAAGAATGCCATCATCTGTGATCTCAATACCAAAATCGATGAACGCTTCGATGAGCTCATGACAAAATACGATGATGCCCAGCTCGCGGCACAAGAGAAACAGCGTGTTGCGGAGGAAAAAGACACGGAACAGGCAGAGATTCTGCGGGAAACTAAAGCTACTGCTGAGGACTTTAGATTGCTCGTTGACGCTCTTGGCTCCACTGTCACAGACTCGTGTGAGCGAATGAGCGAGGACTCGAAAACAGTGTTCAGCCGTGTTGAAGAGGCAAGCTTAAAACTTGATGACCTTCTTGCTGCAGATGCAAAAGTAGAACACCAAGCAACAAGAGCAGAGGTTTCGAAAACACTCACAACCGTGGAGGCCGTCCAAGCACACGCCTCTGAATACCATCCTAAGATTCTTAAGGCAGTCAAAGATGTGTTGGGAATCGTTGGTCAGCATTACGAACATGCGCAAGTTGCGGCGGAAGAAATCAAGACCAGCGTCAATGCAATACCTAGTGCCATTCCTCTCCCAGCAATCGCTCCTGCAACTCCATCGCCAGAGCTAATCAGGGAAGCTCCTGTCCATGAGAAATACGACGATTCCGAAGTCCATGCCAAGCTTGACCAACTGGTATTCCATGCCACAGAGGCAGGTAAATCTGTGGCCGAAGTTGCCATGCTCGAGCAAATCCGGAAGCAGGTGGTTGCTACTGCATCTCAACTCGAGGCTTTCGTCATAACCCAACAAGCTGCTAACACAGAGACTCATGATACAAAGGCAAGAGAGTCTGAGGAGGCTGCCATTGCACTAGAGAAGAGAACCGCTCAGAAGGCAGTTGTAGAAGCCGATATCGTCAGGCTCTCGGTCCAAAAGGACGATCTTAGCAACGATGTTCAAGGACTACTGAGAGAAAAGGAGGACCTTGCTGCATTGAAAATGAAGATGCAGGCTGATCTATCATCCCTTGAGACCGCACTTCACATCCGGCGTGAAGAGCTACATATGATGGAGGCTCGAGCTGGCGGCCTAGAGAGACGTATACTCGACGGCGTACTAGATCATTCGCGGTCGCTGCTGACAACCTCGAGACCGCAATCGAGCCTAAAGGGGATGGACCTCAAACGAGTGACATCCTCTACCAGCAATGCAACGGTAACAACAAGAGCTACCAGCAGTGCAACAACAGTGCCCTCAAAGGGTAACAGCGCCATAAGCAGTGGTGTTGGAATAGCTATGAAGAGACGGCAGGCCCCAAGAGCATCAGGGACAAGCACTCCTACAAGAACCCCTGATCGACGCATCCTGAGCATGAGTACCTTAGGAGCAAATAAAGGTGCTTCTGCTGAACGGTCAATCGTGCTCGCCAACCCTGTGACTGCTGGCGGTACTACCAAAGCCAATGGCTGGGGTTCTGGAGGTATGAAAAGAAGTCACAGCGTGAAGTCCAGTCTGCCCTCTAGGAAAACAAGCTGGAACGGTACAAAAGCCGTTGGAATGTATGGGGATGCGAACATAGATGAAGAAGATGATAAGGAAAACAGCATGCTTGACGAGGTGGATGAGGAGGCTGATGGTAGCGAGGCAGGCACGGAACGAAGAACCAGCTACTCTGGCACTTACACGGGGACTGGAAGCTACGGAGAGGGGAGTACGGTCTCTGGTGATGATAAGCGGCTCAGCTATGAGGCCTCGACCGTTGGCACTGTAGGTAGCAAGGACTACGCCAACACTGAGGATAGCGAAGTCCAGTCAGAAGACGAATCTACCCATGAAGAGGAGAAAAGCGAGGGAGAGGAGGACTTCGATCTTGCGGAGGAGATACGCCGAGCAAACCTGGCTGCACCGAAAGGGGGTATCAGCAACGCAAGCGAGATGATAGTCTTTGGCCATCCGAGCGACAGTGGCATTGGGACCGACATGCCCACGGCGCAGCTCGAGGGAGGCAGCGACTATTTTCACAGGGGCTGAGCGTGTGTCTCCAAGGAAGTACATATGGTGGTAGGCTGGAAGAGGACCTTGGACTGAGGCTGATGACTTGCTTTTTGTGCTTTCGTTCTTCAGCGATCTTCAGCGGTGGTGTTTGAGGAGTGCAGGATCTAGCGAATAGGTGGTTATGCCGTTCTGGGTGTGTCTTTGGTGGAGAAGACTACGCTTGTCGGGAGTACAAAAGGGAGTTTTATAACGTACCGAATATTTCCACGGCAAAGAGATTTTATCTTTACATCGATTCGATGAACGTCCAAGTCCACAGCGTCGTGTTTATTGGGAAAGAGCATTGGTGAGGAGCTGCGAGAGTTTTGAGGGAGATACCTGAGAATTTTGTGCTAATCGACTTTGGGCTAGCTTCTCCTGATGCGCCATAGTATCGTCGCTGCTCCGTACACCATCACGGCTTGGATCAACATGAGATCGCTGTGGATATCGGTTATGAGTGGTAGTGATCCGGGCATCGTACCTGGTCTTGTCTCTTCTGATGGAGTCTTTCCGAAAGGGATGGCGGAAGGTATTATATGAGAAAGTTCAAGCGCGTAAAAAAAGGTAGGTATGCAGGCTGTCCTAAATGCTTACCGTGGAAAACGCAGACAACCACACTAGGTCGTCATGACCTACTTTACTCCCCTACGTATGTTCGACCCTAGTATCCATTGCAGTCATGTTCGGTCTCGATCAAGCCGATAGCGAAGATTATATGTTATTGTCTGCATTGCTCTATCTCTTCCTTCCGATCTCGCATCATCCCGGACATGGGCGTCCCACCCTGTTCACACACAGCTGCATCACCTTCTATCATCTCTGTCCCGGTACTGACACTACTTCCCCTCCAGATCGACGGCAAACGCCATCTGTTATCCTGCCAAGCTTGAGCCTCGGGAAAGTCGTCCCAATCCAATTCAGCCTCCTTGGCCCGCTGCCGTATCTTTCGCGTTCGGAAGAGCCAGACGGCCTGCGATATGAAGATGCTAGCTTCGATCGCTGCACTGCACAAAGTTAGTGGCTGAAACGCAAGAGCACCGCATCTAGCGAGGGAGGACCTACCAACCAGCATACATAGTTCCACCAAGGATATCAAATGTGTGTTGCGCAGCTACACATGCTTAAGCCCTGTTCTCAGGAGCTTACGATTCCTGTAACTCACCAATCGCCATCAACGAAAAGAAAGCTCCAAACCAATCGATCGTCAAGAACCAGAAATCAATACCCACCACACGGCCTCTTCGTTTCCAAAGCTCAAAGGGCACGGGCACGTATCCGATGATCAGTAGCACCGCCGCAACCCCCCCGACGAGAGTCACAGGCCACGAGACGCCACGGCGGTATGGACCACGAATCACAAGGATGAGTAGGACCTCCACACCAGCGAAGAAAAGCCCCAGCACAGACGTTAGCAGAACCGTTGTCCAAACCCGCCATTTCCTAATCTCACGACCAAAATCAGCAAAGCATTCTCTTACCTATCCATTCCACCACCTCCCTTCACAACCACTCTCACCACCTACCACCCCTACCCCACCCCTCCCCATCCCTCCCCAAACCCCCTAAACCCCACCCAAACCCCACCCCAAAACAAAAAACAAACTCACCGCCCATACCTCAAACACTGCCCCCAACTAAACAAACACAGCGCGCAAAAACACTGCGGCTGGATCTGGATCGGGATGTTGAAATTCTGCACCACGGCATAGACACCGAAGGGCACGCCGCACAGCGCCCACAGGAACATCATGGTGGCCGGCAGGCCCTTTGTCGATTTGGTGCGGTGGTTGCGGTAGATTTGGGGGGCGAGCTGGATGCACCAGAGGATGGTGCCGATGGTGCCGAGGATGTTTGCGGAGGTGGGGATGGTGGTTTGGGCGGGCATTGTTTTTGGAGGGGGGAGGGGATGGGGTTGTTTAGATGGGGGCGGGTGGAGGGTGAGGATGGAGGGTGGGAGGAGAGTGAATTGGGTGTTTATGAGGTGATATCTCGAGTGGAATCTGTACGTATGTTTGTATCTTCATACGTTATACAGCTCAACTACATTATGTTGTAGATAATTGTGGCAAAATGACGTACAAAGCCGAGGGACGGCCCACTAGTTTGGAGTCAATGAATTGGTTTTTTTAGTCTGGGTGTTTGGGGCACGACGACTCCAATTCGCGGACGGATATGCTATTGGTGGATGGTTATTTAACGAGATGTTGGTGAAGAAGCTGCTGTGGAGATCATCGAGTATGATTTATTGTGTATCTAGATAATCAGATTTCTCAAAATCACCTAGTGAGTATTTGTTCGTACTGATATGAATCGTGTCAGAACTTATAATCTACCTGAAATATGGTATCCAATTTCCGATCGCTGAGATAGACATCTGTACGCCCTAAGAGAGTTCATGTTCATCTGTTATGGACATTTGAGAAAGCGCAAATTGTGGTTGTTAGTCAACACCTCTAGTATCACCATATTTAACCGATATGTGGGATTGTCACTATCCGTATGTAACATGTCGTAACCCTGACTGATGATGAAACAACTAATCTTAGCGTCATGCAGTAAGTAGTGAATACAGTCTGTCTGATGTGTTAATCAGCATCACCTCCCCTCTCTCTAAAACTGATTGTAGCTTGCGAGCTTAATCAGTGGCTTTGTATGCTTTTCGTGTAGGTATGTATTCATAGGATCTTGTGGCCTTTTTCCGAAAAGGGGCTTGCGACAATCTAATATTATGTCTGGTGTTTTATCTGTATCAAGATGAATCGAGGTTGATTGCCTTTGGAGTTTGCATTTGTGACAGCGTTGATGGCTTCTCGTGTTGAGTTCAGTTCGGTCTTATCGTCGGTATGATCTATGACATAGCTGCTGCGAGGGTTATGGTAAGTTAGATTGCCTTTCGTCAAGGATGTCAGCGCATGGTGGTTAGACAGGGTGATCGATAGAGGCGAAGCCCACTGGAAGAAAACGGGATTTTGGTATAGATTTCGAGCCTCGGGAGCGCTTGCATTGAGGATGGAACAGTGGCAAGGGTTCAAAGTCGTCATTGGCAAGTTCAAACTCGGTGTCATCATTGGTTGGGTACCGAGATCGAAAATCTCTTTGTCCTCTGTTCCCGAAATTCGCAAGAAGAGGACCATCAGAGCTGGCAAGAGTACCGATACGGTAGGCCTTTGTCTCGATGATGTAACATCAATGGCAATGCTTTGTACTGTCACGATGACGTAGCATCACTCGCCGCATCAGCATTCGTGTTCGAAATGTAATGCAGTGCTTAGTATTGTCTCTTCTCGGTGGCGCACAAGACGTGATACTTAGTATTGTCTCCTTCCCTCTCAAAGAACATTTGACGAAAATGATACTATCACTTGATCAGCGTGATCTCGGTACAACATCAACTTCAAATGATAAACCACGTCACCTCTACAAGCATCCTTAGACTGCAACCATCAACCGCCAGCCCATCAACGCGATAGATAGAACGATCTTGCTCTACCGTACTTCCATCTTTCGCTGCACCTTATCCTTCGACACTCAGAGCCCGGGTCTTTTCAGTCACCACGATGATGCGTATACTCCTCCTCGCAATGCTCCTCGTGTCCTCCGCCTCCGCCCTGGACGTTGGGAATCCCAACGTGGGCAAAACGATCAATGCACCACCCGCCCCAAGTCCACCACCTCCACCACCTCCACCACCCCCCCCCACCTCCACCGCCAGCCCCAGAATCACCCGGCTCCGCCACGGATCTAGACTGCACCACGTACGAAACAGCCTCCTGTAGCGGAGGCTCCGCTCTGCATACAGGCATGGTACTCGGCGCCAACATTGCCAACAACAACATGAATTCTATCAGATGCAATCGCGATTTGCATGCCCATGAGCAGATCGATCTATCTACACACCCTAAGAAGAAAAGGGATGTCGAGAATGGGAATGCCTCGGAGCCGATCGATCTTTCGATGCTTCCGCAGCAGAAACGGGACGGTGGAGATGATTCCTGCAACTTGTACATAGGCAGCTTGCACGGAGGCAGCAACCACGGGCCACTGTCTGGATGTATCGCGTTCTCGAGAGCCGCCAATTGTTTGAATTTGAGGAGGGATGATAAGAAGTAGGGGCAGGTCATCGGTCCAGCCTTCTTGGACGGTTTCGTGTTGGGCGTTTGCTATCGCTGGCCTTGATGTGTTAACTTACTATTTGTTTTCTTGATAACCTTTCGCGGCACGAATCAGGGCATCCGGAGGATGTGCGGCTCCTAGGGTGTGCTGAGCTACTTTTGATGAGGTTGCGAGGGATAAGAGGTGGCAATGGTGAATTGTATCTTGCGTATTTTCTCAATGTCTATTCAATATAAAATCTGGAGCCTTGTGCATGGTCATTATGATATTTTCGATACTGACATGGGTGTCATCCCGGGGCACAATCTGCGTTCAATGACCGAAGTGTTTGAAAGCGTTCACGAACGAGGAACTTTAGCACCAACGTCGGTCACGCGGCAGGCATCCTGCGCAGTGGCATTAGATATGCAGCCCAACAGGGTCGTCAGTAGCGTGAGCGACGAATACACGCTGAACTCGAACTAGCGCAGACTTATCTTACACAGCCTTGAGAATATACTAGAGATCGTGTCTCCCTGATCTTACAGCCTGAAGGCCCCGCATACTTTACCCGACATCGGTATGCGCATGAAACATATGGGCTGAGGGCCTTGAGACTGGGCTCGTGAAATACCGTTCGCAACAGGGTGCGCTGAAGTTTTGAAGGCGTTGGTAGACAATCGAGCCGTTAGGCTATTGTAATGGAAAGTGACCGTCAAGTTATAATTGACTGCTGATAGTTTGCAAAACTCTGAAGAAGCTAGCCTTGGTCTTCAAAACGGAGGGAAACCTGCACATGGGATTGAGCCATCCTCCCCACATAAGCGAAGAGTGGAGTAGAAGCAGACTGTGGCTTAGGAGCAGTTAGATTATGTTCGGAGCAAGTTGTGCAACATGCACGAGCATCCTGACACAATGTCTGATGGATAAGGCTGTATATGCTATACGTTCATAGCGAATCATCGTGTGAAAAGGTGTGCTATTGCAGTCAGCATCGTTTCGGGCAAATCATTAGATTGTTTATGTGACTGATCATGCGCATTGAGTAAGTTACTTGAGGAAAATCGCGCAATTGGACTGTTGTCTATGGTGTATGTGCTGCTCCCACGGAGAATATTGTCTTCTTGAGGGCTTATTCAGGATGACGGGTCATGGGCGATGCAAGGCGTTACGAGAATTCGGAGCAGCCGAGTTTACCGCAGTACTTAATCAGATCCGCCGCGGTCACGAGTGAGGCCGAAGAATGAAGGCGGAAGCTTCGATTCCACGTGGGAAAGACAGGGCCGCGATAGTGCAAGGCATTCAGAGAGGCTCCTTCGTGTTGTCTTGAAGCATAGGATGGCCACCTCCTGCTGCGGTCGGTTGTTATGCGGTGCAATCATTGTAGTTGGATCTCGTGTTATGTTGTCGATTACCGGAGGTTCCAAACAGTGGTCAACGTCTCATGTCAGTCAGACCATGCGGCTGACCACCTCAAACCCTCCATGGCTTTGTAGGCGCAACTCTCTTCAAGACTTGCAAGGCGAGACTTCCACTTGAATTAATACCGCATCACCAGCTGCTGAGCGGAATGCTGGTAAACACGGCATGATCTATGAGGCTGTGTCGTCTCGGATCCTTTATGGAGTTCCATCTCTTCGATCCCTCTGATGAGCCATGCCGTTCTTGGCATGAGGGCTGCGCAGATCCATTGCGCTAGCTATATGGGGGGACCTCGGGAGCTATGTGCGGGGAAGCTTCTGTCTGATAATCTGACGTTAAATATCTCGTGGACGTCAGGACTTTACTTCGCCTGCCACACGGTATATATTCGCTTCATAAGGTAGCATCCTCCATATCCATAGACATCAACAAGTATCTTCCTCCACACACTCCCAACACACTGTCTTCTACACGCAGCATCCTTGCCCCATCCACCACCGCCTCCGAATCAGATTCCTACATATCTGCAGTGGCCAGCATGGACTCCAACGGCAAAGCGCCTCTCACCTCCAACGGAACCAAATTCGCCGCCGGCGCACCAGGCGCTGACAAGAGACTCATCAACGTGCAGCCGCCTCGTCGTGAGGACCTGCAGCCCGCGTACGCGCAGACACTGCAAGGCGAGAGCGAAGACGCCGGGTCGCACGGCTGGTATGGATCCATGAGTATGTTTGCCACTCCACTCCACCCCTTTCGATACATCCCTCCATAGTCCTATCACTGACCGAGTACCTACCCTAGTCAACACCCTCGGCACCTGCGTCGGATTCTGCGGCGCCGTCCCCTGCTGCATCGTCTGTCCCAACCCCTACAAGCCCGTCAGCCAAGGCAACGTCGGCCTCGTCACCAAATTCGGCCGCTTCTACCGCGCCGTCGACCCCGGCCTCGTGAAAATCAACCCCCTTTCCGAAAAACTCATCCAAGTCGACGTCAAGATCCAGATCGTCGGTACGTCTTTCCCCCCTCCCCCCTGCCCCATTTCCCCCTCCCCTACCCATCCCTCAAACCCACCCCCTCCCCACCAAAAAACTAACAACCCCCCCCCTACAACAGAGGTCCCCAGACAAGTCTGCATGACCAAAGACAACGTCAACCTCCAACTCACCTCCGTAATCTACTACCACATCACCTCCCCGCACAAAGCCGCCTTCGGCATCAGCAACATCCGCCAAGCCCTCGTCGAACGCACCCAGACCACCCTCCGCCACGTCGTCGGCGCCCGCGTCCTCCAAGACGTCATCGAGCGCCGCGAGGAAATCGCCCAGTCCATCGGCGAAATCATCGAGGACGTCGCGTCAGGCTGGGGCGTCCAGGTCGAATCCATGCTGATCAAGGACATCATCTTCAGCACCGAGCTGCAGGACTCGCTCTCCATGGCCGCCCAATCCAAACGCATCGGCGAGTCCAAAGTCATCGCCGCCCGCGCCGAGGTCGAGTCCGCCAAGCTGATGCGCCAGGCCGCCGATATCTTGAGCTCCGCGCCCGCGATGCAGATCCGCTACCTCGAGGCCATGCAGGCGATGGCGAAGTCGGCGAACAGCAAGGTCATCTTCCTGCCGGGGCCGTCCAATGTGGCGACCCAGCTTGCGCAGGCGGATGCCCTTGGCGAGGGGCCGAGTAGCCATGCGGGGAGCGCGGGGAAGGGGTCGAGTGGGGGCGATACGAGCGATGGGTTCCAGCAGGCGATGAACGCGAGGGTCATTGAGAATATCTGATGGGTTTTCTCTTGTCTTGATGAGGGTTGGATTTGATGGGTTGAATGGATGATGGATAGGTCGGGAATGGTGTCTGATGAAGGTTCTTGGTTCCATTATGATTCCCTCGTTGTCGGTCGGTCTGATACCCCAGATTGTTCTTTTGGTTTGGTTTAGTCAGTTCTAATGTCGATAATCGGGTTCTATCCATTCGGTACTGATGACGGAGGAATCAAATGTTCTCCTCTTTTCCCCAGAAGGGGTACCGAAGTATTTACTCTTCCCTGAACTATGCTGATGCAAACTTACTTTGAGTCAATCATGTCTTATGGTGAGATTGAAAACCTCTTTCCGACCGCTTCTAAGTATTTCTCGAGTTGCTACAAGCATGGAAAAGCATCCTGTAGAGATCATTGCATACTATCTATTTCATGCTTCCTAAAGCTCGTAACAATGGTTCGCATCAATAATCTATCTAGCTGTTGCATATCCACAGCCATCAGCAACATCAAGAGAAGAAAAGAGATTCTATCGCACGAGGAGCAATTTCAGTGGTATCATCCTCCGACACAACACCTTTGGCGGTATCTTGCCAACCGAACCCTGACCCTAGGAACCCGAGACGAAGTATCCATCCAGACGAGCGAGCAAGCTCACTTGCCAGACTTGTCCTTGGCAGTCTGCTTGGCCTCTGAGCCCTTCTTCTCGGCAGTACCCTTGGCTTCGGAACCCTTTTGCTCGGCGGTCGACTTGTAGTCATTGCCCTTCTGCTCGGCCATAGATTTGTAGTCGGAACCCTTTTGCTCCGCAGTCTCCTTGGCATGGCCAGCAGTATCCTTGGCCTCCTCTTTCTTCTGGTAGGCAAAGTCTTTGGTCTGCTGAGCCTTCTCGCTTGCAAAGTTCATAGCTGCACCGGACTTGTCATGAGCAAAGTCGGAAGCCTGACCGTATTTCTTGCTAGCGTAGTCGGTGCCTTCATCCTTCTTTTGACCTAGAAAGCTGCCCAGCCATGCCAAGGTATCGCTTGTGACGACAAGGCCGGTGGTGATCATTGCCTTCCCACCAGCCATGTACCCGTCGCCGCCGCACTTCTTGTACTCGCCGGTGTAGGTGTCGAGGAGGTAGTTCTTGCCATCACCCACGATGCGGAAGGGGAAGTATGCAAAGTCGAGAACGGTGCCCTTGATCTTCTCGGTGTCTTGCTTCACAATGGGGAAGGTGTTGTCGACCTTGGAGAGGCCGTCGGAGGCGAGGGAATCGGCTTTGGCAACGTAGGGGGCTACGTAGCCATATGGACGCTTCGCATAAGGGACGAACGGAGACACAAACTTCTCGTAGCCGGTATTGGAAATGTCGAGCGCTTTGGCACCGTAAGGGTTTGATTTGAAGGTGGAGATTGAATCCGAGACGGCGGGATAAGAGGTCAGGTGCTGCAGAGTGAGAGGTCAGTCAGGGTATTGAGAATTGGGATTGAGATGGTGTGGGTAGAAGATGGGACAGGATGGGTGTGGTGTAGGATTGAGCAATGACGGGAGTTTGACATACATCGATGAATTGAGACGACTTATCGCCGTTGGTCATTGTTTGAGACATTCTGAGTGTCTGATTGTGAGGTATGTGAGGTATGTGAGTCTGGAAGATGGGAATGTGCGTATTAGCTTTGAGTTGAATAACAATGTCGAAGGTGAGGAGTGATTGAAGAAGAGGAGGTGGATGGCAGCATACATATCTTAGTTACTCTGTGACGAGTGGATCTGGGTGGTATTGAGATTTTGGAGACCTGCAGAATTACCAGAAGTGAGCAAAGTGTTGAATCAGGTGGGATGTTTGTTGGAGTAATGGGAGGGTACTGACCTTCAGGTGTGTTCTGAGCTTGTGTTTGAAGTAATTGGTTGTGGGTGGTGAGGAGGGAAGAGTTGAAGGAAGGAGTGATTAGATGGGAGTGAGTATTGAGGATGAGGTACGGGGTACGTAGCTATCTGTTGAGAGCTCTGATAACAAAACAGGTTCAGTCGCAGCTGCTAGACCTAGAATTACCTTATTCTAGCGAATCCCTGCCGCTGTTGAAACTTCCACGCGCTACGTAAGGATTCCGCCGCAAATTCGGGAGCCACTTCCGCATTTCTCCTAAATATTCCTATGTACAGCCAATTGCTGGCCTCATTTGTTGAAAATCATCGACGATGGACAAGCCTATTCACAAAGTATGCCGTTATTTGGTGTTAGTTCCAGTTGCGGAGGGGTAAATACTCTCAACCGTTGTACAGAAAAGCATGCAGGGAAGTGGGGCGCAATCACTTTGCTTGAGGTTTCATGCGTCGCAGAAAGCCTCTTTGCGCCACAGGCACTTGGCGAAAACGTCTTCTGCCCTGCGACACCTCTGCACGGACGGACGCCATACAGGATAAGGCAAGGTATGCATTGGGCACTCGTGGGATTGGCAAATGCACGACCATTGTCTATTACTATCATCGAGATATTGAATGATTGTCGGGAGCAGACAGGATAGCGAGGCGGCATAAGGACGCCCAGTCCGCGCTGTAGGTATTTCTATGGTTTCGCCTGTCATCGCCGGACAGGACAAGTCTCCGTCAAGGTACACCCTTCGCTAGAGAATTTCCTTGCCATCTTGGCGGCCACCTTAATCTCTATCATCTCTCTCAGTTCAATACGAGGTGAGGAGATTTGAGATGTTCAGTCGCCCTGTTGCCTTCTACGGTTCCTACCGGACACTCTCTTTTATAGTACTGGGACCCATCCAATCGATGGCCGTCAGCTCCTTACTCCAGCATTGACGCTTGATTAGTGTACAAAACTTCCACAACGTTGCTGAGCTTCTCAATCGTCTCCAGTGCCGCGTCGTACCCTTGATCCCGCTCCGACTCATCGTACACGATCAGACACCCGGCTCCTTGGTCCAGCACTCCCGTGATGACCTTGTCCAGGATCATCTGCGAAAGCTTCTTCTCCACTTGCTGGGTGTCCAGCCCGACCATCTTGGCAATGTGCGCCATTTCCACCCGACTGAAGGGCTCAATCACCTTGATCAGATTCTGCTCCAACATGGCATCGTACAGCCGTCGGAGGTGGTTCCGGATGAAGACATCACTGCCAAGCTCGTACCGGTAATTTTCCAACGCCCTCTCGTAATCTTCCAAACTTCGATTGGAGTGTGCGCGCGCTACTGCCTTCATTGCTTCCAAGTTCTTCCCGGAGTACTTCATTGCCTGCTTAGATGTCATGAGGTGGTTGACGTCGTCCACGAGGTTCAGCATGATCTTGCATAATAGCATGTATTGCAATGCTGACGTTGCTTTTTGCGTTTCTTCTTGTGTGTGATATCCTTCCAATGCCTCGATGAAGTAGGAAAATGCGGTATTGAAGTCCTTGTCTTCCGCGTGGAGCATACCGGATTGCATGTCGAGCCCAGCCTGCAGTAACGGTGGGGTGTAGACCGAAGCTGCCGACGTTCTCCCAGACGTAAGGGCGGCACGTGCTTTTGGTTGATTGCCGAGTGCGTGGTAGACTCTGGATTCAAGGAGCTGGACCTCGACGAGAACGAGTTTATCGTCAAGTCGCTTTAGCTCCTTCAGAAGGCCGTTAATAAGAGTGAGCGCGTCATAATATGATTGCTTTTGCATGTATAGAGAAACGAGCCGTGTTTCGAGGTTCTGACGGAGGAAGCTGCGGCGTTCGGAGATGGCCCATTCTATACATGACTTGGTGACAGAGATCTGGACATCGACGGTATCTGGAACTGCGGAGAATAGGTCGAGCAGCTGGCGCACTATATACAGTCAGCGAATCGAACGTATATAGTTTAAGACGAATGATGTACCCAGCTTCGCTGTCTTTGCCTTCGTAAATGATGAGAGTGAAGAGGTGCTTGAGTTCACAAGCTTGGCTAGCTCGTTCGTCTTCCTGGTATCCCGATACGACTCGCCGAGAGCCACCAAGGCCAACTCATATTCACGTAGAGCGGCTTCGTTCTGCGCAGGCTTCTTTGCAAGTATGTCTTTGTAGATAGCTTCGGCTTTTATTGGATCCGTCTTCCCAACTTTCCGAGCTTCTTCTATCCTAGCTGAGCTTGTGGGTGGAGGAGCCATAGAAGGAGGCTGAGCTGGGTTACAACGGTCAGTGTGAATCGCTCGGGGCGAATGTACGTTAGGATTCCTTATTTGATGTTCTGGAGCTTGCCTGCAATTGTGCGCTAGCCGTTGGCCCAATCGGCAAAACATCGGTCTACAACGGCCAAATTCCGTTCCTTGGGCCACGAAATCTATGGTGATAACATTTTTTTGTTTTCAGCATGGACTCGCTTTACGAAGGGGCATATTAGATCAGTGGCCTAACAGAAACTTCTATTTTCAATTCAATGGTCCTTGTATTTAGACTTTTGATCCGGACTGCAGAGCTTCTATCAAGATGGTGAGCCAAGATCCGTTCAAAAGCTCGAGAACGCCTCCATACATGGAGCTGACGATTATTTAGAAGATAAAGGCGCTCAGCAGGCCTTCGGCCTCTCAACAGGCACCTGGCTCAAGCGTGTCGCGTCAGCCGAGAAATCTTGATCCTTCACTTCACCCCTTTGAACGTGCCCGTGAATATACCAGGTTTGTACTTTTCGAAGTTATCCTATATTCCTTGCGCAGATCTTTCAAAGTATGAAGATTTATACAAGTCGACCTCTTATGCGTGAGATTAATCACTTGGCTGATATGTTGACTCCGAAATTGGCAGAGCTTTGAATGCTACGAAGCTCGAAAGGATGTTTGCTGCCCCATTTCTTGCACAGGTATGTCAGATATTGAAACGGACTTTCGTCTCTCCGACATCCTGCCGAATAATGAAGACCTTTCAACGAATCATACATGCTTATTGGTAAAGTGCTAACTCCGTACGGTCCAGATGGGCAAGGGGCATGTTGATGGCGTCTATTCGATGGCGAAAGATAGTGAATCGCTAGCAAGATTTGCCAGCGGCTCTGGAGATGGAGTGGTGAAGGTGTGGGATCTAACCAGTCGTGAAGAAATCTGGCAGAATACTGCTCACGAGGGTATCGTAAAAGGCCTAAGTTGGACGAAAGACCACAAAATCCTCACCTGTGCCAGTGACAAAAGCGTCAAAGTTTTCGATCCGTACAACACGTCCTCTGGGACACCTCCACTGGCCACGTACCTTGGAAGCGCAGCTTTCACAGGTGTCTCGCATCACCGATCTTTATCAAATTTCGCGGCAAGCTCCAACGTGATATCAATCTACGATCTCTCGCGTTCCTCTGGAATACCTATACAGACGCTCTACTGGCCTACGTCTGATAATACGATCAATACGCTAGCCTGGAACCAGAGTGAAACTTCCATCATAGCTTCTTGTGCAACTGATCGATCTGTCGTCCTATACGACTTAAGGACCTCTTCACCTGTGTCTAAAACCGTACTGAGCATGGCTTCGAACGCTATTTCGTGGAATCCGATGGAAGCATTCAACTTCGTCGTGGCCAACGAGGTATGCCTTTAGACCTCGATGAAATTGTCCTCGTATTGATCGTGCCTAGGACCACAATCTATATATCTTCGACATGCGAAAGATGAACCGGGCTCTCAATGTTCTACGAGATCATGTAGCAGCCGTAATGGACGTAGAGTTTAGTCCTACAGGAGAAGAGTTGGTATCAGCGAGTTACGAGTAAGTTCCTTGCAGCCCTACTAGAAAAGTCTCATGACACAACTAATATTTCTTACGTAGTCGTACGGTCCGTCTCTGGAGTCGAGACACTGGCCACTCTCGTGACATATACCATACGAAACGAATGCAGCGTGTCTTCTCGTGCAAATGGACCCCCGGTACGTAACCTCCAAAGCTATTAACCTTCCTCTAGTCGCCTCATTGTCAACCCCTTTCTGAGGGCGTTCAAATCATTCCAGACCAACGCCATACTATTCAATGTCTAGTGTCTAGCCCCGTTCACTTGATGCAAAGTAATTGGTGTAAACCCCAATGCTAATCAAAATCACCACATAGACGCGAAATTCATCCTCTCCGGCTCCGACGACGGCAACGTCCGTCTATGGCGAGCCAACGCCTCAAAGCGCGAAGGCATCAAGTCCGCCCGCCAGCGCCAGAAACTGGAGTACGACGACGCCATCAAGGAGAGATACAGCCACATGCCCGAGATCCGACGCATCAAGCGGCACCGACATGTGCCGAAGCAGGTCAAGAAAGCTGGCGAGATCAAGGCTGAGGAACTGGCGTCGATTAAGCGGAGGAGGGAGAATGAACGTAAGCATAGCAAAAAGGGGCAGGTGCCGAGGAGGCCGGAGAGGGAGAAGATGGTGCTGGCTACCGAGCAGTGACTAGATTCGACCGTTCCCTCGGTTTCGTCAATGAGAAAGGCGTGAGGACTTCTCTCCTCCCAGTATATCAACAGACCGAGTCACGGCGCCATATATCCACCAACAAATTGCAGTCGCAAAGCAACCCCACATCAAATTCACATAAAGGTCAATACCATACCCCATCCCCCCACCCAAACCATCAACAAATCACCAACACCCACCAGCCCCATTTCAGCACCGCTCCAAAAACTCACTCGAACCAAAACAATCCTCATGACCCCACAACAGGAAACCGCAAACGCAAGATATCTACCTCGTCCTGAGAATATATATTGGGCTTGAGAGAGAGATAGGTGGAGTCTGCATTCGCGGAGAAGAGGCGAATGTTGCGATATATACTATTGAGATGATGTGCGACGTGTAGCAAGGGGACTAGGGAAGGTGGTGGGGGATTTGTGGTTGAGGGTTGAGTGGTGAGGAGGTTTGGTTGAAGAGGGTGTTGCTCGTATAGTAACTTGTAGGATTGACCGCAGTTGATTGCTCCATAGACGGGAATACGAAAAGGGAAATGATCTATTCAGCGTACCGCTTCAAGATGACTGAGTTGGAATGAAAGGCAATGGCCCTTTCGTGTCTATTTGCAGCAGCTATGGTCGTTGTTTCTATGGAAGTCATTCATTGACTTGATGCCATATACAACACATTCCATGCACTAAATCCTTCACAGACACTTTCCTTCCCAAATTCGGATCATAGTCTTCCTGTAAGGGAGACGAAGGTGCAGCTACATTCGACAAGCGCGCCGTCCAGATCTCGTCTAGGCTTCGCTATGCGAAACACATCGAACGCCGTCGAGCCGATGAAGCTCAGCGATGACTTCCTGCCTAATCATCTATACGGTCCACGCCTTGCAAACCGAGCCCCTCGCACATCATCACCAATACGCCATTCATTAGTTCCGCCTATCTTACAAACCCACCCGCATCTAAAAAGGCCTCCCACCAGGCGCCTTCGCGACCATCAACCCTACCCCCTCCCTAACCTGCTCACTGCCCCAAACGCCACTCCTCCCACCCCTCCTCCACTCCCCAATCAATCCCATCCCCATATCCCCCTCATACCTCCCGCTCTCCCCAAGGACAATCTCCAAATCCCTTGCCTGACTCCCCATCCACCTCCTCGTAAAAGCCACCGGATCCTTCGAATACCCATCCAGAAAAGAATGCTTGCGCTGCGCGGCGCCCAAGGCTTGAACGAGCAGCGCGAGATGGTCGTCGTAGGCGGCTAGTTGTTTGAGTTGTTGGATGTTGGGTGTGAAAGGTTGTGGGGGGGTGGCGTGCGGGATGCGGAGGGTGTAGATTGTTGGGGTGGGGGAGGCGTGGTGGGAGGGGTCGACGCGGATGGTGTAGGGGAGGGAGAGGGGGGGGAGGGGCTTGAGGTGGGGCATTAGGAGGGTGGGGACGTGGGGGAAGAAGATGGTGTCGCGTTGGAAGATCTGTGGATGGGAAATGCTTGGTTAGCGATGATTTTGGGGGGGTGGGGATGGGCTTACGGTTTTCAGACGGTCGTCGCATTGAATCATGCGCTTGTCGTCGTCTTGGGCTATGCCCATCGCTTTGATATATTCCCATATGCCCATGATGACTGAAGCGCGATCGTCTTCTGTCGTGTCGAGGACCGCTGCTAGTTCTTTGCTTAATTGGTATCGTTCGGGCAGCTCGTCGCGGTAGAAATTGACGGTGCAGTTGATGTTTTCGTCACTCTTCCTTTCGAATTCCAGGCAGTCAAAATCGGCGGCGTCAGGGAGTGTTGGGTTGCCCGGAGCCTGTGGAGGTTTCTTCCATTCTACCTGCGTCATGCCGTCCGGCTGCAGGTTCTTGTTTCTGTCAAAATCTACAGTGATGGCCTTGAAAAAGTGCGAGAGCTTCGTTCGTTGCCGTGGACCTGGTGGCTTCTTCGATGGAGTAGTGGCAGCACCCTCGCCGTCCTGCTGCGTATCCATGCCGTCCTTTTCCGTCGGTCGCTCTCCGTCATCGTCACTATCATCATCACTTTTGTGGTCTCCTTCATCCTCCTCAATCAACCTTCCCTCGATCTTGACCCTGTATGTAGCCTCCACACCCATGGTGAAATCGAAGGCATTTTCATCGATCTGGCTCCCCTGCCACGGCTGATTCTCCACTGTGTTCGATATCCATATTTTCAATGTACTATATTTTTTGACCGCATTGTGCAACGGGTCCTGCTGATCGAGTCTTTTCCTCATCATCACAGCGTCCATTTTCCTCTCCACCCCTCGCAATTTCTTATATTGTTGTACGCCATCGCCTACGATCAGATCCTCAATACCTTCAGGTATACTTTTGTCAGTAGGCTTCTCAGAGCGCCGTTTGGCCCGTGACTCTTTGTCAAGATCATGCTTAAGTTGCTCATTTTGCTGAATATGGTGCATATTGGCTTGCTGCTTCGAATGGGAAACGTGAGGGACACTCGTTGGAGCTAGCTAAGTGAGCGCGCCGTTGTCTACCAGGAGCGGGGATGATACCTTGAGATCTCCTTGAGGACGAATGATGGGGTGGTCTCTGGGGCATCTGTTGATACGTGCCGGGGTACTGGCGCTGCATGGCAGGATTCATCGTGGCGGCAGCGCGCTTGCCGGGAGGACGATGGGAGAGCGGGTCACAGCAGATTCCTTTGACAGATCGGCGTATCAAGTTGCTCTTGCGTGACGCGGTTGGGCGTGGTCGCTAAATCCAATCACCGACTGGTGTCAGTCACGTGATTTAGCTCTGTGGCTTCTCTGGAAGGTGTGCCGAAAAAGTTGCAACTGTCTAAGCACCGCCGTAAACAAGCAAACTTAGGGCTCGTGCAAGTACCTATGTTCTCACTGATCCCCCAATGCTGTAGTTCCTGAACTAACAAGCTCCACAGCATATTGTCAGGTTGCCACGAACATCCAATCACAGGACTGACTTATTCTACTGGGTATTCCAACGATCACCCCTTACAATAATGCATGACTTTACACACCGCCTATACAAGCATTCGTCGCAGTATGAAACTCTTGGTGCGCTTGTTGATTGCGTGGAGAGTCCTTGCGCACTGTCTACGTTATTGGGTTGATTCTACTGGTGGGAACATAAATTATCTGATGACCCACTGATTACCCAGTATGAGTTTTCTTCTTATATGACTCGGGCTGCCACCGAAGGCATTGAGTCGCTCTCCTCAGGAGGTTCGTACTGTTAGTTGACGACGCGAGTATCACATCTAGTCAGGTCAATTACTTACCCCAATGGGGAATTCTGCTTTGTCTCAGATGCTATATGAGCTTTGTCTCTTCTTGTCTCTTTTAGCATCTTCATCGTGTCCTTGTTCTCGTCCACCGTTCCTTCTGTCCTTGTTCGGCTTGTTGCTTGTGTCTTGTCTCATTGTCCCTTCCCTCCACGTTATTTCCTTAGTGAGCCGTTAGAAATATAAACCTCCAGGAAACAGCGCTATATGTTCCAAAACATATCACCGGTCCAAAGTATCCAAAGTAAGTCACCCCCAACCCAGAACAATCCCAAAGTACACCACCCAAACAAGACAGAAAAAATGCACATTCCCCTCCCTATCCTCCTCTCCCTCCTAACCACCACAAACACAACCACAACTCTCACCCCCCGCGCCCGAAGCGGCTGGATCGGCGCCTTCCAAAACGCCCAATGCACCGGTCCCGACGCCCCCGGCGACATCAACCTCGGCACCGGTAACTACATCCTGACGCCCAAACACTGCTACAAATGGAGTCCCGTCGGCGGCACCTCCTACATCGGCATCAACTACGGTTCGCAGTGGAAGCAAGTCACGGAGATCACGTTCTTCTCCGACGACAGCTGCAAGGTGGTGAACGGGGCTCACGCGTCGGTGTTTCAGCCGGGGTATATGGTGGGCATGAGTTGCACGGCGGCGAATGAGAATAGCAGGAGTTTCAAGATTGGGGGGGTGAGTGATTAGGGGGGTGGTGGGTAGGTTGGTTGGTGGATGTGGTGATGGGAATTGGGAGGGAGCGAGATTCGTTTTGGGTTTGTACATTTTGGTGTTTGCCTATCTTTTGCAATGCGTAGTACCCGTCTTGCTTTATTGTCATTCTGTAATTCTTTCTTGGTTGTTGTAACAAAGCTGAGCGATGGTAACAGTACAAAAGTGAGACCGTGATCATTGATAAAGCATGAAATTTCCATAGTTCTCATTACCCAAACACCGTGCAGAGTCTGATTACAACAGCACCGTAGCCACGGACCCAGATATCACCAAGAGGGCGATCCATCCAATCTTACCGGCTTCCACACCGGTCGCACCTCCCTTGAGACTCGATGGTGCACCCCCACTACTTCCGCCGGCACCTGATGTATTTGTAGCCCCGGTCGTGCTATTGGTAGAGGTGCTAAGTGTTGTGGAAGCGCTCAATGTCCCGTTGATACACAAGCCGTTACCGCCGCCTTTGACGCCTTTGGCAACTCGAGCCCAGGTGTTGGTCACATTGGTGATGTCAGCCGGCATGTAGTAGAACCTGCAATTCGCGGCGATGCCGCCAGAGAATTGCAATGGAATCATACTAGAGTCGTTTTGAGCGATGTTGTCCAACAAATTGACAGACACGCTTTCGGCGCGGGTTTCGGGAGTGATAGGAGGTGGTGAAGCTAGCGATTGCAGCAGTCTCCGGGTTTCATATGACTTAGCTGATGAATTCCCTGTGCCGTTGACTTGTAACGCAATAGCCTGTGAGGCCCAGTTCTGTAGGTCTGGAAGAGCGAGGACTTCCCCGCCTTGTACGCCACCGATGACTGCCATCGGTTGATTGTTAGGACGTCCACCTACGGTCACGGTTTTGACGCCCCCTTGGGATATCATTAGATTGGAAAAGTCGGCACAAGTCGATGAGCATTGACCATCGGTCAGCTGATGAACATAAGTTAGCCGAGCTGTTTTGTACCAATGGTAGATCTGAGTATGAACTTACCAGTGTGATAGCATCGCTCGCGAACACTTGGGGTGGGACGATTGAGGTGTTACTAGTGAGAGCGGCAGTTTCAGAACTAGAGTTCGAGGTGATATAGTTCCATGATCCAATGTTGGAGAACAAGTCGTTATATTGCTTTAGCGGACGATAGAACTGTTGCCAAGAGTCGAAGCTTGGACCGTCCTGCCCTCGAAGTAATGTCTGGGCATTGAAGACAGAATTGGTGAGATCAGTTGGGTCATCGCTCGGTGGAATTTTCGAAGCAATTTGCCCGAGCGCGTTGGCAGCGTCAGATCCACGCATACGGACTCCAGAATATGGGAGTACGTTAGGAAATAGCTGTTGAAAGAGCGCGTACCCAACATAGACGAGGCCGCCCGGATTGTTGCGCACGTCAACGATCAGTCGTTTCTTACCGGCAGATGCACACTTTGCAAGAAATGTCGAACTGACCTTCAAGAATTCGATACTGTCAGTGAGATCCGTAAGATTGAACGAAGCAACGCTCAACACCGCGAGATCAGAATTATCGGTCCCGTTCATAAAGTAGCCAGATATGTAATTTTGATAGGACTTGACGAAGGGGTCCGGATAGTTTGGTCCAAGGGGCAACGGAGAGGGCAATACCGATGGCGAGGACGGTTTCTTTGGGGAAGCAAATGATGAATTCGACGATGCCTTCAATCCTGCGGCGGTAAGAAGCCTAAAAAAGGATTGTCCGTCTGCTGGTATTGCTGTCGCATCCGATGCACCAATTTCAGCCGTAGCGCTGACTACAGCAGTAGTGCCATTCTCAAATGTGCAGGAGGTTGTGTCACTATGCTGAGTGAACAAGCTCTCTTCGAAGGACCCACTACCATTTTGAGTGCCAATAGTGACAGGATTATAGAATACCGAATTGTACAGAGCGTCAAGATCTTGCATCTCGCGTCCGAACTGCGTTATGGATTTGATATCTTGACCATTGATGGAAATCACAGCAGAAGGAGTGAAGTTGGCATTGGAAACCCCCCCAAGATCGGCTACGAATGATATTAAAGTCAATCTTCTGACCGGTAAAACATGTAGAACAAGAAGACTCACATCGGACGTAAATCTTAGGTATTGCGACTCCATCAAGCGAGACGGATACGAGTGAGATACCATGATGATAATGAAAAAGTCCAAGGAGGAAGGGTTTATAGGCGAGATGCCCGTCATTAGCGCTATGCACGAGGTTATAAAGGTCGAGCTTTTGCAAGGTCTAAGTCAGCAATGTCTTGCAATATTGGAACGTGAATCGTATTGAGGGTATAAATCTGCAATACAAGGCGCTGTATGTACTTTATAGCAAACTTTGCAGCTCAAATGACGATTTCGACCCCGGACTGAAGCATGGAATGGTACGAACCTCAATATCGTATTCATTTGTGTACTTTCCGCTGGCGATGGCGGTGGAAATATTGTTCAACCCCCCGGAAAGATCAACAGCGGGGAGAGGGTAGCCTGGTGGAGGGTTTTTGAGGTAGGCAAGTGTACTTTGAAATTGAACGAGATCCTGAATCCATGCTACTTGTTTGGTGTCTTTGCTTTGGTCGTATGGCACGCTTTGTAGGCAGGCATAGACTTCGGATGGTTTGAGAACTGCGGCTGTAGCTGTAGGCTAGTTCAGTACTTGTATTAATGCTCATGTGATTGGAGTTCAAGTAACCTCTTGGATTTGCAGCCATATAGGAAACCGCGTGTGAAGAGACGACCGCACAGGGCTCTGGATCTGTCTTGGTCATTGCAGGAACCAGAACATTATTTCCTGTTTGAGCCGCAACCACAGCTACTTCGACAGCCAGGGCCGCGAACGTGATTAACCACCTCATTGTGTATATCGAGAAACAGAAATGCTGTTGAAATATGATTATGACTATGAATGCCGAGAATTTAGATCAACGAGTGAATCACAGGGAATGAGAGAGTATTTGAACGGCCTTGATATAAGAGATTAGGACGTGGTTGAGCACCCCAAGCACAAGTAAATTATCAGCTTTATACAAGCGTCAATTCCATCGTTTCAAGGCGACCAGGATGGATTGCACTGCGCCATCCCAGAGTGTCCAAGTGAGAACGGGCAAACTAGCTCGTATTGAAATGTGTCGATGGATTTGTTGCTTCCCGTTGTTCCTACCACTGCGCTGTCAGCAGCAAGTCATTGGAGACGTTGTTGGAAATGTGTTGTATGCTGCACCATAGGCGCTAAAAGAAGCTTTGGTACAGCCATATCTCGGTTCCTATTTTAGCAAGCTACTTCATCGTTCCTTGTCTTCTCTTCTCTATAGGCGTGGAGGTGCATAGCAACTATAGAACGAGCCAAGCGATCCTTCACAACACGGTAAATGATTTCAGCTTCTCAGTTCCCCTAATTCAACTTCTCCCGCAGGCTAGCAGGATTATAGTGCTCGACCAAATACCAATTTATGAGTTGAGCAAGTGACTTGCTTGGGAATCAGAGTCAGTCTGCAATTTTAGACCTCTCGGTATAGGGCGAGGATACAGAAGCTGGCATTCTAGATTGTTGCAGCATCTCCACAATAAAGAACACTCCATGCGGATAGGGCCGTTTCTGCATTTAGCTGATGAAGGGCTGAAGTTGTAGGATTCTTTAGTTCTCACAGCGGTTGCGGAGGGATGTCGATCCTCCTCAGCAAGAGGCTGAGACCAAGAGCCTGGCTGTTGGTTCTTGGGGCGGTGCTCCGATACTCGGTGACTTTCATTACCTAAATTACTCTTAGATACAGTAGACCTAACGGATGATCTATACCGTTTTAGGTATAGCGTAGCCTTCAGATGGAAACACCCTCCCTACTAGCCTGGAGCTACTCACTAGCGGTCCATAGCTGATCACGTCCTAAAGCCCTAGCCTCACCCGCAGCCTTACGACGGAAACCTCCGAGTTAAGGGTAGATTCAGAAAAAGCTCTGAACAGGAAGCTGCCACTTGACCAAAAGGCTGACCAGTAGTGTGGTGTATTAATACCACACTATGTAATAACCCACATCTAGGACGAGCCCAGTCTACTGGTTCCAGAGAAATTTAAATGACTTATGGCAATAAAGGCGGCGTGGTCAATGGTGACAACGAAAGTGAGACCGTCCATGCTTCTTGAACTTATGGAAAGCTATCATTGGATATAGACACGACCATACAACATAAAAGACTTAGAGTGTGTGAAGCCCATGGCTTTTGCGCCTGGTCCTCCGCCAGATCTCTTGGAGTTCAGATCTGTCTTGGCAATAGTATACCGTGTGCTCCTCGACAACACGCCTACCCAATTGGAAGGCTGAGACCCAAATATCGAGCGGTATATTACATGGAAACATTACGTCTATCGAATTTCTCCCTTACAGAAATCGACGAGCTCATCATGAGGAGTCGAATGATTGGGAAGGAAAAACTGATCAGACGTTTTGTTAATAAACATGTGTACGTTTGAATGCCATCCACAATTGTAGCTGAGCAAGCCTGTGTACCAATATCATCTCCCCCTCGAAATCAACTCTCAGCATCCATATCTATCATCGTACCAGTCGTACAGTGAACATGTTGCATATGCCACCATGCATAACGAGACGTACCGTGTGCGACGCAGTTCATCCCGAAGTGAGTCCAGTCTTCCCTTGGCAACGCCTTAGCGCGAGGCCAAGTTGGTCGTGAGATCGTAGTAGGTAGATGGCCGAGGCTGATGGTATTTACGATTCGCCTGTTTAGTGGTCAGACTTTTCTGCGGGTCGCTTCGTACTTTCTGCTTACCAAATCGCATCAGAATCGTCAGTCTTGCTGACGATTGGAGATGTTCGTCAGAAGAATGATTTCACCCTGTGGTACAGTTGATCTCGGAGTTCTTGGTCGAGGTTGGATCCAAAGCTTCGCTGATCCCTCGATCCAATAGGCAATACCCAGTCCATATGCCATAATCATAAAGGAGCCGCAAATGATGGAGACGATAATCCAATTTGGGCGGTCAGCAACGTTTCTGAAAAATAGAAGAGGATAGGCAAGAGGCAAGCTGAAGTATAGCGAGACCTGGAACATCACAATCGACACCACATGATCTTTCAAGTAGTAGAGCTGCTCGGGATGGTAGATAAGCGTGGTCCTGGCTCGTGGAAGGCTCGAGCAGATCATAGTAGCCGCAAACAGCATTGGAAGAATGAACCACCAGCACAGATTTCCCCACGTCTTTGCTGCCTCGTTACAGTCCTCTGGCGTGCTCATGCTAGGGCAGAAATCCACTACCCAGGCAGTAAGCGTACGTAGATAGACCGCCCCACAGGTTGCCGCCGTCAACTCGCAGGTACAGAAAAACCAGCCAGCTTGTGTCTGCACTTTCTTCCATTCGGCAGTGTGACTCTGTCCGTGTGATCTCGTGGGAAACATTGTCGATATGACGAAAAAGGCCAGCAGTAGCATATCGAAGGCCAGTACCAGTGAAATAACGAGCACGATCTCAGCGTAGTCGTCCATGCTGTTCGAATGATATTTCGAATAAACTGACCTGGCGGAGGTCTAGATGTTAAGAATATATCTTGAGAGCCGTAATGAAATTGCTCGTAGGAGAGTTGTGGCAAATACGGTGACTTTTTCCCAACGTAGGAGAAAAATTCCGATTTTCGTGAATCTGGGGATCAGTTCGGTTTAAGCCTTTTCAACGGCCTGGACAAGCTTAGGGAATACGGCTCCACCTTAATGAATTAAATTCTCATTGTGGGAAACTCCTCTGCGGCTTACCCAAAATAATACCATATTAAAGTCCAGTGATGTTCTTCGCATCTCAGTCTTCTTTACCAACCTCACCAAAACTTTCATAACTTACAACACAATACTTACGCTAATCTACAAAGAACGCCATTAACGAAATATCGGCAGCAAGACATCAGGGTTAGCAGCATTGAATTGTGCTTTTGTGCAGAATTTGACAAGTGAACAAGCTCCTAAGGCAATTATATCGAGTGAAACCAACTCAGGATGGCGCATCCAAGATGTGGACCTTTATTTGTCGGCCAAGTACTCTATGGAGAGTCTTCAAAGACAGAGAATAGAGAGACTTTCATGCTTCGCGGTGGGGGCTTGTTAAAGCAAGGCAAAGCTGCCACCAGAGACGAACGTGGCAAGAAAAGAACTGCGCGAGAAAAGGCCATCTCATGGCTTCTTGAACGACTTGGTTGTAGGAGAAAGAACAATAGAGCGGATGGATATAAAGAAGCGAGAATCAAGTGGTATAACGGACTGAGGTGGAAGAAGGGTGAGAACAGCAGACACACAAACGCTGGATATGGTGACGCATTGGACAGGGAAGATAAGCGCGACAGGTACGTGAATACCTGGCATACTCTTAAACGTGGACCTTCCCTGAAAGCTAATGCAGATTGAGCGCGGTCTCATATTCGAACGAGATACTCAACGACATTGACAGGGAGGCATACATTGGACGTAGGATGAGTATCGGTAGTGTCGAGAGAAACGACGCAACGATTTTGTTCGGTATCCTGGATGAATTGAAAGATTTCAATGACCCCACGAAGACCAGGGTCAACTTAGGGCGATTGCAGAGACATATACTCGCAAGATATGGAGACAGCAGATGACATGGGTTGACCGTACGATTGATGATGATAGACAACATTTGTGGCTGAATCGCCGGGCTTGAGATCTGCAGCTGTATTCTATTCTATGTTGTCAAAGCAAATGGTATGTCTGAGGCGAGATACTGACGGCTATCGGAATCGAGGACATATGATTAGTACGAAATTACCATACATCTCATTGGATTCGTGTGTCAGGAAGATGAGTGCCACGGAAGGTATTCTATCTTCGCACGCTTCGTTCCCGAAATCTAACTGGCCAGCGGCCGCGCTAGTCCTACCTTCGCCTCCTCTTCCAGAAGTTCTAGCTTCCACAATGTTTCAACGGGAAAGCACGGTCGATAGTCCACACCGCGAGCGCATTGGATAGATACCTCCATTAAGTGTGCTACGACGTTAGTGACATCAATCTTATGATTGCTCCTCCGCACCAAGATCTGTTTTGGCAGTGGCACCCGTTTGACCAACAGCTTCCCTAGGTCGTATGACTTCGTGAAGAGAGACTCAACTCCGGTCTGCACGGTACCTGTTGCAAAGCAATCGGCGCTCGTTGCGTCACCGGTACGATTACGGGCAAGTCTTAGCCTACACCGCTCCAGGCGTAGCTGCAGGCTGATTCTTCCTAGCTTCTCTATGCCCCATCCACCAACCACGGAAGAACACGCATGGGCAAGGCTGCTCCAGCCCAAGAGAACATACGCTATGATCCTTTTCTTGCTACAAGGCTTTGAACATGCTGCTAGGTTACCCATGCTCAGCTATGATGAAAGGAGAATCCCCTGCCTGGAGTAGGCCTTCTGGAGGAAGTTTGCGGTGCTTTTGCATGAATGCAGGCCCTCATGACCGAGGAGAAGGACCGATGAGAGCCTCGAAGCTACTCAGATGTGCCAATTTGGGATCAACGACCTACAATAACGTTCACTAAGACGCTGTGTGGCCTCGCGTACGTTGACAGCCACGTCCTCCATGCTGAATCCTCTGGGAGGATCGACCTTACCACCGCATGTCGCCTTGCAAACTTTGTGCGAATGGCGGACCAGAGGCGGACCAGAGGCGGATTCCTCTCCGGCTTTCTACTTCTGGCTATCTCGCCTGGGGACTGCTGTTGATAAGGACTCCTTCCGGAGTTTAGCAGTTCGGAAGGTTTTGAGCCTCTAGCATCAAACCCCGAGATGGCTCGCCAACACATAATATCATGGGGATGGGTCAAAGCGGGAATGGCGCTCATCCATCCAATCAAGGTGTGCCCTGTCGAAACAAGCTCTGTGGGGGTTCCGCGAAGCTAGAAGAAATGTATACCACACTGTTCTAGGACAGACATCATTAGCGAGAGAAGCAGCTGGATTGAAGATTTGATGTTTGGGTGTTGGACCATATCCTTGCAGATACAGACGGCGAGCGCTGGCCACGACTCCATTGATACTGCGGATGCAGCTCCGAGTATAGCAATTCGGTGCCCAAGTCCCGTCGTCCAACGTCTGGCATTATCATGCATTGGCCAATTGCTGCATTCTGCACGTCGTTTGGAAGGCCGTCCTAATATTGAAGCAGCGTATACTCACATGGACCATAGAGATCGCGGGCGGAAGAGCCCAAGGCTGTCTCGGCCCCACGAGACCCCCACGATATGCAGCTACATGCGGCATTACAGATGAGCTTCCTCTAGTGTTGCAGACAGTACTAGATCATGAGTCTTTGTCCGCACTCTTCACTTTTTGATTTCGTATATGCCGTCCTGCGGCTTCGGTCTGTATAGCATGGAATAACAAAACCGTCATGATGTTCATTGGATTCGTGAAAACCCCTTCTTACATTCCTGACATATTCACATGAGCTGCACGGCTCGTTGGCATTTCTTCACTTCACTTCGGCCGATCTCGACCCGATCGTACCACGTCAGTTCGGAGATCGTGGTCACGCGACCTCCTACTTCTTCATCACAACTCTCACCAACACATTTCCGAGAATCGACCCAGCATCTGCTACTTACAGTCCATACACGCTTCAGCATACACCAGAATACCAAGCTCCTCAGACTCCGAGCCAAACCAGAAAAACAGCAAAATCGTCAAGGTCCATGCCTCTATCTGAAGCATTATGCCTTCACCACCTGCTCTATCTCTACAAACAAGCCACTCGGCCTCGATCTCCGACTCCACGGATCATCTAAGCACAAGCGTCTTCACCACCAAGTGGACGGACGAACAAGAAGCCCGCTTGCAACACTGCCAAGCCGAGCTCGCAAAAGCGCAGAAGCGTTGGTCAGCAAGCCAGGACTTGTGGATCGAAGAAGTACGAACTTCCACCTCCCCTCACCCCTTTGGCTGGGTACATGCTAAGTAAAGTACCGCATCAGTACCGCTGCTTACAAAACTACCAAAAACAGGTCGATCATCTCCTGGACCTTAAGAAAGCCCATCAAAAGGCAGTGAAGAAGAAGCAAGAAAGGCAAGCAAAGAAAGCCGTTGGCATTTGGAAAAAGAGAACCTGGACGCTATCAAGGACCTCGAGTAGGATCGACACTCCAGCCATTTCTCCCACCACCACCACCATACCAGTCGACGACACAGACGCTGATGACGAACATGACGACGAAGACGATGCTGTATCGCCTACTGAGCGAAACGATAGTATGCCAGATGTAAGCCCTCCCTCCCCCCCTCACCCTCTCTCCCCCTCCATCTCATCCATCCATAACTAACCCCCTCTAGAACCCTCAACCTACCACCTCCCGCAAATCCTCCCTCAGCAACGCCGTCCGCCGTCTAAACCTCGCAAACATACGTGGGAGGCGAAAGATGAGTCGTGGACACAGTCGAGTGGCGAGCGGAGCTGGGACGCTGAGTGTTGAAGGTGGGTTTGAATTTGGGTTTGAGGAAGGGGTGGGGGCGGAGGGGGGGAAGAGGTGAGGAGGTGAGGTGAGTGGTGGTGGTGGTGGTGATGGAGTTTGGGGGTGAGAGTGGCAAAGGAGGGGAGATGCGTGGCGGTGGTGGTTGAATTCGGGGGGGGGGGGGGGGGATGGGGAGGAGATGGGGAGGGGATGGGGAGGGTAAGAGTCAATGAATTGGGGGATGGTGATGGTGGTGGTGGTGGTGGGTACTGATGTAGGGTTTGGCAGTTTGGATGGGATGAGACGGGATGGGTATTTCATATGGTATCTGTCGTGTCCCCAATTTTCCTTACAAGCACACCACTGTCATCAGTACATAAATTACGGTTTCATTATTCTACAAACATATCACGAATCAAGAAGACGTTCAATTCCAAAACAATAGCTACAAACATGGCTCAACCCACCAAACGCGGTGAAAGGTATCTACTCCGAATCCAACCCGTGCACCAAAGCCAGAATCATCCAATTCAACACCCACCCTAGCGCAGCTCCAGAAGTTTCCCAACTCCAACGAGGTACCCCATCCAAATCCCAAAAAAGTCCTACACCCCATCCACACTCCGACCCCATCCCATAAGCCCAAATCGCGCCAGACAAGACGCCCAAAACCCCCTCCCGCCCCCTATAGCCCATATTCTAGCAGGCACTCGTCTCAGAGATTTCTACCGGGGTACGAGTGCCAAATTCGCCAGGATATGGGATAAACCCAAGTCCTCAAGACAACGTCAACGTTCCCAACGGCAACGGCCAATCCTCCCTCTGCACCTCCACATCCGTGCTCCCACCACTATCATCATCATCATCACCCTCCACCTCCTCCTCCTCCTCATACGCATCATACTCATCGTAATAACTCGCACTTCCACCCCCAATACCGACCGCGATGCAAGAATTCTCCGACAACGACAACGCAACACCACTCTCCGCGCCAGCTACCACAGCATCAGAGCCCAATGGCGCCAGGCGATCGTCCTCGGAGACGTCTTCGAGACCCCACACCGTACTCGGCCGTCGGCTGGACGCGACGCTTCCTTCCCGTATGTCGTTGTCGGAGACAATACTATCATGTCGCACCGCCGTACTCGTGTTGCTATTGCGGAGATGTGCCAGATCGTCCAATCCCCACCCGGCGGTTTTGTACGGGTCGACGTTTCCAGCTCGGGTACTGCCCGGTCCCATTTGGACCGATGCCACAATGTATGAGACGCCTGTGGACGCATCGTCTGAGAAATCCACTTTTGGCTTGACGGGTCCGAGGACATGTTGCTGCTTGCTGCTGCCCTGCAATGTCGGGATGCGGTATTGGGAAGCCGGTTCGGGCTCGCTCATGGAATCGCTCGAGCCGACGCCTTGAATCACTTCGGTTTCTTCCTTGATGTTGCAATTACATTTCCTCCTTCCAGACAATCCCCACTCGACCCATCCGGCTATTTTATGTTCCATCTCTTTGGCTCCAATTCTCTCTTTTGCTTCCTTTTTGATGCCTAATCTGCAGATTTGTACCACCTCGACGACAGCGCCCCAGAACTTCATGTCTTTCTTTTCGCGTTGTCCGGCTTCCTTTGCTAGCATCCCTATCCATTTATCGACCTGTGTGAGGTTCTTATGAAAGGACGAGTCGGGTGGAGCATTGCCGCGACCCGCTTGGCGGTTCAAGCGAGATCGATGCGACGCGAACGATTTAGGCGTGTGCTGGAGGATCTGCGAGAGGATAGTCAGGAGGATCGCTGTATGCGAGAATATGTCAGAGGCGTAATCTCGTTTATTGTTGAAGGATGAGGAAGATACGGAGCTCCCACGCTGGATAGGTGCCAGAGTGGTGATGAGTGCGTTTCGAGGCCGTGCGTTTGTAGAAGAGCCAGACGATGCGGATTTCGAATCAGTGCGGCTGAGGGAGAACTTCGACGGTTTTACATCTTTCGGAGTGGATGGTAATTGAAGCGCGACTTCGGGATTGGGAGGTGCGCGCTTGGGTATTCGACGCGATGTGCGGCCGCCGCCCGGAAGATATGTGTTGAGAGGCGTGGTCTCGTGAAGGCAAGGCTTGCGAAGCCATCTCTCGGGGGCGGAATAGTCGTAGAGCTCGTTGCTGTATGGTTTGTTCGAATCGTCGGTATCGAGGGCTCTGAGAGCGCTGAAGTCATTGAAGAAGATGGAATTTCGATGGTCGATGAAAATGGTAGAGGGGCGTATGGACTGATGCGTCAGACCTTGGTCGTGGAGGTACGATAGCGCGGAGGTAAGGCAGTGGACCCAGGTCAAGAAAGTATTCCTGCGCTCATGTTTCTCCAACAACTTGAAAGCCTTTGGCGGCTCATCTAGAAATGCCCGGAGCGTCACTTCGGCTGGTGGGGAGAGAAGTATGTAATTATAGTCGTCTTGTGAATAGGTTGCCCAGATGGACACAAGATGGGGGTGTTGAATGGTGGCTAGGGCTTTGAGATGCAACACGAAATGGACTCCATCGATCCCATTATCGCCAAACCTAGCCACCTTTTTCCTCGTATAGAGAACCTTGTGAACATGGACTTTGTCGGTACTGGCCTGGCTGGTCGGAATGCCCGGTCGCTTGGCTACCGGTTCGACTGGGACGACTTCCCAAGTACCGTAGTCGACATGGCTCCCAGGCTCGAGTTCTTGTACAAGGTAGTTGAATTGTTCGCGGTAGAACTTTTTGTCCAGTGTCTCAGATTTGCCGCCAAAAAGGTTCAACTCCCAAAGAGCATCTTGCGATAATGGTAGATCATCATCGGCGAAGGAGCGGTCAACGACCTCGAAGATCTTCTCAGGAACCCCGATTTGGTTCAAGATCAGGAAGACGCGCCGACTCTTCTTCAGGATCCATTCGAGATAGGTATCGTCCGTCAGGCCGTCTCCGAATGCTGGTACGCTGTGTAAGGTCTCCAAGTATTTCTTCGACCCCAGCTCCCTCTCAATATATTCCGATTTGACAGTGTCATTGATCCTCTCCTCAGACCACCAAGCAGTCATAGTCGACCAGTCGAGACCATACTCGAGCTATGGACCAAGTCAAACAGAGCCTGGACAAGGCAGCGAGCGTCGTCGTGCCAATGGCAATCGGGGTAAAGGGTATTCCATATTGGGAGGACGAGCTGAGAGCTGTGGGGGACGGTCGACTGGCAGGCTATGAATAGCTGAGGCTGGAGAGCGCCATATCCTTAATGTGGGAGATAAGGTGCATGATGTATCAAAGTAGGGGCTTGTATCAGTTGAGGGTAGAGTGTGAGGGACAGCGAATGAGGAAAGTGTCTGACTTGCAGGCTGACAGCATGGAGCTTGACTTTATCGATCGCGGCGATTTGCTCGTGGGACGGCTTTTCGCGCGGCTCGAAGCCAATAATCCCATGCACGGTCAGCATTGCAGCTTGCTAGGGTCCACACAAGCCGCACGTAGATCCCAAGCCCTCGCTTTGAGGGCCAAGCTTTACCTGTCGATATAAAAAGTGTAACGTTCCGAGAATCGGAATTTCTGTGCACTTGATGCCATGCCCTAACACGGCGAAGCTGCTTTTACTCGGTGTTTATTATTAGTGGAACGATTGGAAGAACAGCCGGGCAAAGCGAGTTGGCCATTGACTCCTGGAACAGAGTCACCCGCATGCTGGCTTATCCTCAAGCAGACATGGATACCAATAAATGGCTCAAGGATGTGACGTTCACCACACGGATTGGCGTGGGGATACTGTGTAAGAACTAAGAAGTCTGTGATAGTGGCATGAGTACGTGCAGGGTACTGGGATGCAAGTCCCTTCACCCTCTCAAGTCTCGTCGGCATCCTTCCCACTGTCTCCCCGTTGCAAGGTCCCGTCCGTCTTTTGCGTTTCGCTTTTTCCTTCCGACGGAATTAGGTGATTAAAGGTCATTGGAGCCTGGAGCTTGGATGATTGTTTCTACTACTACTATGTCTCTGGTAGCGTGATCGATGGTGCAATGGTGGAAGGTGGTTGGATGAGCAGGTCAAGATAAGAGGCTGTCTAACCAGAGAGGAGATAGCGTGATCGCTCCGTAGTTCCCCACTTCTTGGATCGGTAACTGGACCAATCTCACGCTTGGACGCAGCCGTTGGTAACGGTAAGCTATCTCCAAGTTCCAACATGGACCGTGTCAGATTATCAGATATGCTCGATGCCACGCGAGAGAGTGAAGTCAAAGCGGTGAATTACAGCCTTACAGAGCCTCCTTCGTCACGACGCCCATACCATCTAATGCCATGAGACTGTCGATGACTTCCTAGCATTGACTTCCTAGCATCCGCTACGTTGAACGTCTGTCGTATAGTTTAGCTACGACCATGCGGCTACGATACTTGACCCCCAATCATGCTCCAACATCCTACCCATCTGCTTGCATGCCGACGTGCTCCCTTCGACCAACACGCTGGTGCAACGGTGCTCCAGCGACCCCGAGTACTGTCCTTCCAGCTTTGTGCCGCATGGATTAGGATCGAAGGTCCTGTGTGAGTAGGTTACAGGCAATGAAATTGTCATTGTCTGCGTTGTTAAACGAGGTCTCATCCAGTATGTTGTCACCAGTTGACGTTCAATTAGAGATGTTGATACACGAAAAGCAATATGCAGCGGAAATCTCGGCCCGTCCCAAAAAGGAAAGTTCTGCGTCTGGCTCGGCCACTGTTGGTAGAGCCTTGGGCAAGGTATCAAATGGATTGCATGTGCTGCAAGATCTCCATCGGACTGTGTCTATAATTGTCTTCATGCAGCGTCACGCGATGTCCGTTCACGGAATGCACGACCCACTGGATGGGCACCCGCGCGCTTTCAAGCAGCCAAATTTGGCGACCACCGACGCATGCGGTACGTATCAGCAGGCATTATTTGAGAATTCCGGCGAGTGGATGGGCCGGACGATGCCATTGCACACGCCAGCATGGCCGGGGTTTGATGTTGAGACACACAGCGTCCTCAAATAAGATTCGCAGGTACGTCGTAACAAAGGCAGTCACAGGTGATGGCAAGCAGGGTGACCACCCTACCGTCGTCGATGGTACGGTCAACGTAGGCAGCCTTGTCCCAGCTAGCCTCGATGCCTATGACTCCTTTGGCTATGGTCCATGCAGCCATTCCTCTGCCTGTAACAGCGCAACTCAGATACGAGGACAGCTGCTTCAGACCAATGTGGTCGTTGAGCTACCGGTCGGTACTGGTGTCCCTATCAGCAGAATCAATTTACTTCCAGGACATCAAAAGGGTACAATAGCGCATCGGCAATCGGATTAACCCTTTCATTTGAATTGTAATCGAGAATGCCTCAAATAGCTCCATGTGTCCCACTTGTGCGGACCGAGAGCTACTGGTGCGGGGTAGCAACACAACAGCATATCTATAGCCGAACCATGCAGCAGACGCTTCATGAATAATTCAAGTCGAGACACAAGCTTTGGCGTCGGAAGTTGCACAGGTATTGAGCATGTTGCTCAGTCACCATCTATCTCCATCATTGGAATTGTCTAGCAATGAAGCCATCTATGTCGCAAGTGAAAGGTAAGTCGAAAGAAGTGACGGCGTGAAGCAGATGGACGACATGAAAGGAAGTATATGTAGAGTGAATGAGCCAACCAAACATGTCCTTATCTGGGTATTCGGGCTGTTGGGGGAGAGTGATTGACATAGTGCTGACCTGGTGAAGAATTTGCTCATGCGTGAGTCAGGTCGATAATCAGTCGAAGCGTGCTGTCTTTGTATTCCGGAGTGGAAGATCCCATATCTTGCCTCGGCATTAATCTAGCCCCTGAACCGGATGCTTTTCCAAGATATGGGATAGACTGGTCAGTACAGCCGACCCAGGAGCCATATACTGGTGCCTCAGACGGAGTCCTAGGATATAGGGCATGTCTGAAACTCTCATGAAGCGTATCAGTTGCGAATCTAGGTATGTGAAACCTGTAAATTGCCGTTTCTGATTGGCCTGAATTTCTACATAGAGACCAACTTATCGTACTTCTATTTCCATACTGCGAAACCGTACCTTCAACTTCCTGTCTCAATCATCCAATCGACATAACAACAGATGACAACGGTATATATATATATATATATATTACACCGCAGATCTCTAGTAAGGACTGCGACTGGTCTTGCTTGATCAGTACCGCTCTCCTTCTCGCATCTCGAACATCATGACTCCTCCACCGTCCGAGCCAGAACCACCGTCTGACCTAGAGAAATAAGCATTCTTCTATGCGGAGACTTTTCTGAATTGCCTTATAGACGAGGTAAGTGACATCATCGACCACGATTCAAGAGTGTTAATTTTCTTTAGGGCAGCCACTATATCACCCAACTGCCGGCTTCTGGATTGTTATTACCAGTATAATTCCGTATACTACAGAAGATCTTCCGACATTTCGAGCAGGGGTCCACGAAGACCCACTACCACCGTGTGGCTATAGCCAGGATCAGGTTATGGCCGATGACGGCGGCAGGCCTGAGGAATCTTCAGAGGCCCACGTAAATGAACAGTCAACAAGCCACTTGCCCCTAGACATAGTCACAGGTGGTGGCGACGAGAGTCCTGCTAGAGTTGCGGAAAATTGGGGAGATAGATCAACATCAAGCCACTTAAACCAGGTTTTGATATCACGGGAACTCTTGTCCCAGAATCTTACACCACCGAACCAGACTCCGCTTTTACTTGATGGCCATGACGAAACGGCGTCAGCGGTCCCTCAGAAACGTGGAAGACCGCCTAATACCTTAATGAACGCTTCCTCTAAGAAAGTCAATATATACAGCAAGTCGTGGGGAGCCATACTTACGGTCGAAGAGTTCCAGCTAGAGGACGTCTTCCGTGTATACCTGACTGCCGATTCCAGTGACGATGCGGCTCGTTTCTTCGAAACTCCTCCGCCACCACTCGCTAACCTGGACCGATAATACCTGGCGGAATTTCTCCAATTCTGTTATGCCATCGATAGGATGCCGTATACCGGATGCTACCTACGCAGTCTCCATCCGGATGTTTGATGTCAAGCATCGGAGAGAGCTGCACCTAAAAGAACGCCATCGCTGGCTTGCGGAGAGTGCAGCCGTATGTCCATATTTGACAATCGAGTATAAATGCACCGAAAAGACCGGCAAATCCAGCGACGCGAGATACCAGAACACTGCGGCCTCCGTCCTCTGGCTTCATCAACGTAAGCAGATTCGCCAGGCGCTGGGTCTCACTTTGGATGACTTGAAACATTTCCCCATTACGATCCTTGACTCTAACTACACCATATGGGAAGCGCGCTTCCGAGATGGTTTGTACCATCTGCATAACCTCGTCCGCGGGGATCTCACAGCTATGGATGACCTTAAACACTACATCGAATGGAACAACGCAATTCACACTTGGGGTCTCGGTGCCAATGCCTCGTCCTTCAAGAAAGATATAGTGACCCTTCTTGAACGCGAACGCGATCCGCAACCACCGCCGACGCCCCGCAGTACGCATTCGCCTGCAGGTGCCTCTTAGATACCTGACGTAATCTTAATCAAGCGCAAAGGTATCGAGGAAAGGAGACCTGAATTGTCTTTGTGATGAGAGATGAAATTCATTGGTGTATGTATACTAGGTCGAAAATGACTTTACTCTTGTTTTGTCAAGAATATTGTTTTAGCAGTTGCGGGGAATGGCTGATTTTAAGCGATGAAAAACGACATTCACGAATAAAGTGATGCTTCTCTAGCAACTAAAACAAGAGAACCTCCTCCCATGAATCAATTTTTGGCTGATTGTCTCCTTCATGAAGCTGCAAACTTGCCTTCGCATCCTTGTCATCTCAAGAACGGACCAGGAACTGTCCAGCAAGGCGGTGCGAAATGATGCAGATTTCATATTCAAAAACTTTGTCCGAGGAAAAGCCTCGCTTTACGACACAATTGCGACTGGACCAATAATGAGTCCGCCCGCTCAAACTCACGAGATTTTCCGAACGCATTCAATGTCAGAGGCTCCGATCAGCACTGGCGGTGTAAGCAGCAAACGGGGTTTTCAGATATTAGACAGCAACCATGGTAGCACAAGGTCAAGGCTGAAGAGCCCATCCCATCTATACCCAGTGCCCTACCCTTTCCCAACGCCATCCAAAACGACACGTACTGCGCCCTTTCCCAAACGGAAACAGTAGCCACCGATCCTGAGTTTAGGGCGTTTATATATCATCTGTCGTGCAATGGTACAATTCTGGAAAAGCTTGCAGATGAGCTGTTGTGTATAGCGAAGATGGGATTGTGGGCTGGAGAAGGGTAAGGCGGGAATGGTGCATGGCTGATGGTTGATGGATGGCTTAGTCGTGGGTATGGGATCATCGGTTGGTGCGTATGGGATTGTGGTATAGCGTAGGTGAGGCTGGATGTACTAGGTTGCTGCGTTTGAGATGGATTGTGGTAAAGAAATGGCAATATGTTTTAGGTACCATTGTGTTGCAAATACCTAAGCCAGATTATTGAAATAGTCTAAGAAAAACGAATTGGTATTAAAGAGCCATACAGTCATAGTGGTAGAGGCGTATATGTAAAGACATGCACATAGAAGTCCATAATGGATCTTAGTGCTCTTCGCAATCTGGGCTGCGGCGGAGTCAGATCCCTATGGATTTCAATGCTGCGAAGATGTCTTGGAGCAGTATACCGCTTGTTGAAGTGGAGAGCCAATACGCTCTGACTGAACACATCATGGAGGACTGTATCTCTAGTTCGCCGTTAGCACTCACAAACATATCATCGCCAAGCTTGATCGTACCGATGTCCCGATCGCTGATACCAGTCCTGCGTATTGTTTCACAGCAACGGTGTGTAAGGTCTTTCTCCAGACTTGTGTCAGGAAACAGATCCTGGTGTGTAGTAGCAATCATCGAGCTGGAATCGGGATTCTTTGTCAATCGTCATCGTGGATAATCACTCCAACGTCCTCTGCGACCTTAGCAGGTAAATCATCATCATTATGCTCATCGTCCTTATCCGGAAAGGTCAGAGACCCATCAACCCTATCCGTAGCAATCTCATCATTGCCATCGCCCTTGGTAGTATCCTTGCCCCCTTTCTTCTTCTTATTCTTCTCCCTCCTCTTCCGATTCTTCCCCGTCTTCTCCTCATCCTTCCTCCGCTTCTCCTCCCTCGTCTTCTCAAAATCCTCATCAGCCTTCTCCCTCGCCACCTCCTCATCCATCATCTTGATCCTCTCATACTCTCTCCTCCGACTCGCCTTGTAGACGTGGAATTCACCGGAACCTGCACCCGCGCTAGAACCCTGGACATTGGCAACGATCTCGGGCGGGGCTAGGGTCCTCAGTTTCTTTGTGAGATCGGTGCTTGAAGGAATTGGGATGTCGCGGTCTGGTTTGGCGAAGAGAGCTTCGACTTGGTTTGCTTGCTGGGTTACTGGAGTTAGGGCGCGGCGTTTGAGGGGGCGTTTGGAGCGGGGGTCTTGAGATGTCGGTATGCTTTCAGGAATTGGTTCGGACATCGTGAGGGCGGGAAAGAGTACTTGATCGTATGAGTGGATTGCGCCAGAGCCAGAGTCAATACCTTGATCAGTAGAGATAGATCTACTGGCTGGAGTGTTGGAATTCCTTGGGGCTTGGCACGATAGCTAGCGCGACGAGTAATCTAGCTTAGTCATCCATCAGTCACCAAATACATGGCACTCATTGGTATCTTGATAATGTGCTCGAGTTAAGCACTTCCCTGCTAATGGACCGAAAAACAGCTCATCGTCGTCATGGTTGACCCATTGTATGAGCTCCTAACTCCCTACTTTGACACTTCAGCTTCCCAACGCCCCGTCCCCCGCGTCCAAGACCATATTACTACTCGATATCTGAACCGATTGTTGACCCTCCCACTCGCCTCCCTAACCACCTCCGAGCCCCAGTCACTGGCCCAATCATTACACACTACTCAGCTTTCCCTACAGTCACTTTCAGCCAGATCCAATGCCGCCATAACCGCTTCCTCAGACCATCTCTCTAGTCTTCAAGTTAGTCTACCACAATTAGCAGGAGAGTCAGCAAGTTTACGAAATGACATACCGAAACTCGACGAGCAAGCAGTGGCTTTCTCGAAGAGATTTGGCAGGGGTGCTGAGAATGAGGTGCTGGATCGGCGAAAGAGAGCGCTGTTAATGGCACGGAACGTGGATCGATTATCTGATATATTGGATCTGCCTACGCTACTATCATCTGCTATATCATCGTCGACAGCTCAGGGCGCCTCAAATGCCACAAATTATGCGTCAGCTTTGGATCTCCATTCGCACATCAAGAGATTGCACCTTCTGTACCAGGACTCTGCGCTCGTCAGCTCGATATACCAGCAGACTGAAGAGGCTATGCAAGAGATGACATTGAATCTAATTGCGAGTCTACGATCTCAAAACATAAAGCTGGCGACAGGTATGAGGACAGTCGGGTGGCTTAGGAGAGTAGCACCTGAACTGGATGGAAGCAACGGTAATAAAGGGGGAACTTTTGGTGCGCTTTTCTTGGTCTGTCGTCTCGGGACCCTTGTCTCGATGCTCTCAGCCGTAGATCCCTTACGAGACCTCGCCGATCAAGAAACTGCATTACGATTGCGTGATGCTGGCACTAATGTAAAGAAGAGCAATACGGACGCTTGGTCTGTTGGCCAGCAAACAGAACGATACTTGAAACGATATATTGAAATCTTCCGAGAGCAGTCCTTCGCTATTGTATCAATGTACAAGAGTATTTTTCCTTCAGGTCCAGACGCTTCCACATTGGATGACTTAAGCCTGAAATTCAATTACTTAGGCCATCAAAACTCCTCACCACCTCAGTCTGTTTCGACAAGTCAACATGAGGATCCTCTCTCGCCGTTACCCTCGGCTCTCTCGACATTTCCACTTCATCTTGTCAGCCTTTTTACAGCCACCCTGAGGCAATACTTTCCGAATGTTAGAGACAAATCTTCGCGTGAAAGTCTACTAACACAAGTGCTATATTGCGCAGGTAGCTTAGGAAGATTGGGCGGAGACTTCAGTTTGCTGCTCGCGGAACTGGAACAAGCAGATGACAGTGACGATGATTGGGAGGGAGATGGAGAGTGGATTGAGGCCATGAAGAAACACCGGGTCCTAGCTGGAAGACTGGAGAGTCTAGCAAGCGGCGGAAGCGTTCGCAGTACCAAGGAACTGGGAGAGGCGCTGAAGTCACCAAGATGAAGCCTAAGATGTGTATAGAAGAAAAGAGGAGCGATACGCACATATAGCTATGCTGATTCTATTCCTCTTCACTCTCCTCCGAGCTCTCGTCGACCACCCTCCGCTCCGCCTCCCGATTGACCCCGTTGGCTTGTGCATAATCTGCGTCGACTCTCACACCGCCATTCTCCTCCTGCTCAGCTTCACTCATAGCTTCAGCGATCAAGCCTTGCTCCAGTTCAGCCGCAAACGGATCAAACGCATCGTCGTCGTCTTCGGAAGCGATACCCGGCGTTTCGATTTCATCCCCTATCGCTCCCTTAGTCTCAACATCAAGCCCTCCGTCGCCGAGATCAATCTCCTCAACATCCGCATTACTCCGATTGTCGGCCTCTATGTCGCTGTCGCCTCTCAGAGAAGGACTCATTGAGCTAGCAGCACTGCGAAGACTGATAGGTCCATTCCCACGTCCGCCCTCGTTTAAGACACCCAGGGCAGACCGCCACGGTCTTGCATTCGCAGTCGCCGAGTCGCCCATATCTATCGTCAGGACATCGTCAGCTTCGCTCTCCTCGTTATCGGCATCAGCTTCTTCGCGCGGATTAGGAGACAAATGTCGAGGTCTATTATGAGAGCGGCGTCTGCTTGGTTTCGAAGGCTGAGATGGACGAGGAGCGGCTGTGATCATTGGCGATGAGCTGATATTATGGTTTGGAGTTGGAGAGCCATGGAATGAGGGCTCGGGGGAGGGCGATTGTCCCATTCGAACAGACTTGAGGAAATGGCGATAATCGTAAGGGTTGTCGGGATCGGGTTCTTCAGCATCTGGCTCCTGGCTCTCGCCGTTTTCGTCAAAAGGACCGTCGTCGTAGCCCTCTTCTGCCTCTTGTAGGCCGGTCTCTAGCTGGGGGTATAGGGCACTAAGGCTAGCAGCGTCAACAGTCGTAGGGGTGCTGCGAAGATTGAAGCTGAATTCACTGTCAATTCTGTCGAGAGTGAACGATCCATTTCCGGAGTTGTATATCAGAGCCAGAGATACTGAAGGATGCTGTCCGCCCTTGTAGACGTAGCTATTTTCATTGTTTTCGTCTGTTAGAGAGAGGTTGTAGCTGTGCTCAGGGCCACGAGAAGAATGGGTGATGATCGCGTTGGTGGAGGATGGGACAAGCTTCGGCTTGTGATTGACTACTTGCAAATCATTAGCTCTTTCACTTCCTCACATTGTGTGTAGGAAGTGCGGATTACGTTGAATGTTGACTTTACGCCGTTTGCGTGGCCCATCTTCGCGCAGCAACCGTTCGCTGATGGAGAGGGGATATTTTGCGGGCTTTAATGGATCTATTGGTAGACTGGAAGCTACCGCGGCCATGTTCGAATGCTATAGAGGCTGTACTCCAGCAGAACTATTTCGGGGGATGTGTGGAGAGATGAGACAATGAGGAACAGCCTTTGTCACGCTTCTGTCAGGTTGCGGGCGCCGGGACCAAGCCGCTTCGGGCCCTGGGACTGGGAGACAGGAGCCTCGGAGTACTCCGTGGCTCAATTGCCTTGGCACTTGATAGAATTGATTACTCCAGCTCTTCTCTGCCACTTCATTGGTCAAGCTACTCCTGAAGACGCATCAGATGCGTTGAGCTAGCCAATCGAAGGGTAGTCCCCGCATTGCGAAGACCGTGGGATGACGATCCCGCCCTCGTAGGGCAGAGTCCAGCACGATGGCCTTCCCGATAGAGGGGTTGGGGGCGGCGACGGTGATCTTAGTAGGTGAAGCTAACTGGGAAGGCTGGGATGGAAGGTAATATAGACCATGGAAGTCTATACTTCAACCCTCCGTTTACGTACTGTGTTCATCGGTATGTCGTTCAGCGCAGTACTCTATCGTTTTCGCCTTCGTTTTTGCTGCGAACTTCACAGACATGTAGGTTAACTGTCATTGATGCTTCCCAATGGCGTTCGTCCATTCGTCGCCGTCAAAGCCCAAGGACGGCCCTGTGAAAGTCGAGTATGAGATTTCTTCAAGCCTTCTCCACCCAAGACCACGATCACTAACAAGGTTTGCAGTATCGTATGCGTACCTGCAATTGGCGCCGATCCCAGGAAAACATGGTCACGCCAGACCGACAGCGCCGGCTTGGAAACTGAGCGTCTCGATTACAAACTTCATGATAAACTTCTCCCGGACGCTCAGGTCCACCTTTACGATCACCTTACACGGGAAGAGCGGAGACTAGAGGTCAAGCCTTCACAAGAGCTGAATGACCAGGCACACAAGCAGTCGGCTGAGGAGTTCGCCAAAGCCGAATTACAACTTTCAGGTTACGGTGTGGTGGAATGGGCAGACCGCTTTTTGGACTACGTGCAGGAGTATCGCCGGGCCCGCATGACCGACCAACGGCCTATTTTGTTTGTCTGTCACAGTACAGGAGGCGTCGTTGCCAAGCAGGCGTTGAGCAGGAAACCGGCCGAGGGTCAGAGCGATATAGCGGCTGTTTGCCTTGGCGTCACCTTCTTCGCGACTCCTCATCATGGCCCGAGTGTTCTGTCCGAGCCAGAGTACGTGCAGACCGTGCAAACCCACCTGGGCCTTAAATGGGAAATGTCTGAAAACCTGCGACATGACTTTCTTCTACGGAACACAGACTTGGAAACTCTTAACTACAAGTTCGCCGTCAGAGTTGTCGGGGTGAAGATCTACAGTTATGTCGAAAGCAGCGATACCGATTTAATAGTGTTGTCTACCAATGACTCGGGTGGTGAGACGTTGACGACGGTCAGGTTATGCATAGTGGACAGCCGCTCGGGCAAGATTTCGACGGCGGAAGTACCTATCGAAGATGAGGAAGTCATCCAATTGAATACCACCCACGTCGGTACCCCACGGTTCGTGGGGGAGGAGACTCTCTACGAATACTATATCGACGAGATTGCTAGCTTTGTGAAAGGTTTCAGCGCGAAGGAGAGCGCTGCGTACCACGCTCTTAACGATGACATTATGACTGGAACCGAGGTTGACGTTCATCAATTCTATGAAGTTGATAAGGAAGGCGGGCTGGGGTCCATGAAAATCTTGTCTGCTCGTCCTTGCCTTCGAACGTTCCTTGAGATTGGGCCTTCTCGGTGTATGGACGAGAGGCTTCGGGGGATGGATACTGAGGAAACTCCCCAATCGAACGGGTCGATCAGGCCCACGATAGAAGTTAGACCTGCATCAAAGACAACCGCACCTACTTTAACTATAACAACCACAGACACTGACGAGTCATCTAGTGATGCTTCAAGAGCTGAGGACAATCCCTCTTTGATTGTACCAGCACTTCCACCACAAAAGAACATACACACGAGACGCCCATCATTGACCATGCACGAGGCATATCTAGGATCCCCAGGGCATCTGATGCCAAAAACTACCAAGTCAGTCCAATTTAGTGAAGACACTGTCAATATGGACGAAACGGTAATGAGAGATATTGATCAATTTCGACGGCCGCAAAAAAAACACTTGTTCCCCCTGCCTAGCCAATCTTCAGGTCGCTTTAAATGGATCCATGTGCCTTTCACCCACGCGGGATGGGTGCCTCATATACTGACCACCATATCCCAAGACAAAGAAGATCTTAGCCTTCATTCAAAGCTTTTGATGGACAAGATGTGGTTCTCACAGCATAACCGCTCCCGTCATGCTTCGCCCCACGCACAATTCGTGAAACCTAGCGTCAAATGTCTTCTGCCCAAGAGTGCTGAGCGAAGCCACACTGATGGAAACATGACCCCGCAGAGCGCTACGGATGACATACAGCTTGTTGTCTATTTGCCGTATCTCCATTGGGATAGCTTCGACAACCTGCAGAAGCGAGCTGATATCATTAAACGGAGACGGAAGCAAGTTCATGCTCGCCCGATCGCAACAGATGTGGCCCGAGGAAAGTCAATGGAGCACAAACTAATCTGGCAGCATCTGACTTCTGACCGACCAATACACTGCCGAAGAACGCTAGACCAGTACGGATATCCTAGTCTTCGGAACACATCTGTGCGGGATGGCGATCAGGTATTGTACAAGCGGACCAAAGCTGACGCAGACGCTCCACCACCAAAGGAAGAGAAATTGAAGCATAAGCGTCGACCATTAGGACGAAGATCCGTAGCAGCAGGGGCCAACATCGATCCTACCACTGGAGCTTTACCTGTAGATGCGGATGCGAAAGTTCTGATGGTGGACCAAATGTGGCTCTGGGTTATCGACAACCAGACTGTTGTCACCTTCTTTCCTCCCAAAGAGAAGGAGGAAAATGACAACGGACTTTCGAGAGAAGGCGATTTACGAAGTGAGATTTACCAAGATGTCAACGGAGACTATGCTAGCCAATGTGTGGATCCCTATGATTTTGCTGCTCTGGCGGTCTTTCACGCGATCAAAGCGTTGCTTGAACGGACCACAGACCGAAATTTACAGGTGTTCCGCATATTCGAGGAATACATCAGCATCTTGACGGAACAACAAACCTCCAGCTTCAAGCATTTTCGTAATAATCACAGATTCGAGAAAGCCAAGGACGTCAACGCCCAATCACACATCGATAATCGCAAAGATCTGGACGCACTCCTGGAACTACGCGACATTGAAGACGAACTGAACACCATTGACAAGTTGATCAAAGAGCAACAAACCTGCATTCTTGACATGCGCAATCAATATCGTGATCTTAATGGTTACCACGACAAGGGTATGAATGGCTTCAACTTTCTAGGAGAAGCCCAGCAGTTCCTCAATGACCACAAAGATCAGCTGGATGCCATGCTCAAGGGTGCTGTTGCTGCCCAAAGGGCTTTCAAGGACCTCCTCGACATGAAGCAGAAACAAGCCAACATCGTAGAAGCCCACCTCGCCCGCGAGCAAACCGAAGTGGCGGCAGACCAGTCACGTTCCGTCATGATCTTCACAATTTTCACAATTATATTTCTTCCCTTGTCATTCTTCGCCTCTGTTTTCGGTATCAATTCCAGAGAATGGGCCGGAGGGAACTACCTTCATCTAGGTACCATTTTCACGTACATGTGCTCGATATCTGTCGCTGTCATTCTTATTGCGCTACTAGTGGCATTCAACAAATTTTCGAGGCGAGTGTCTCGACAGTTCTGGAAATTGGTGGCAATGCCTCTATTAGCTGCCCTGCAACGGTTTGGTATCATGAAGCGGCATGCCACCACCATCCAGGAGATTGCAGTGGGGCTGGATCTGGAAAAGCAGGCGGCTGTTGATAGGGAACGGGCGCAGGCAAAGCGGCTGTCAACGATTTCTAGGACGTATTCGAAGATGAACTGGGAGGATGAGTTACGGATGCATCGGCAGAGCTGTGTTGGTTTATAAACTTGGGAGGTGGTTGGTAGAGCTTTGTAGGTTCATAATTTTGGGCGGATGGATATGGAAGCAATTGGATACCCATGACGCAGGCAGGAATGTTAATGTAACTTGTTATATAATGAGACGGCTGTTTGGGTATGATGACAGAGCTAATGGTTGTTCTCTTTCTTCCCCTATAAAGTGACGGCAATTGGATGTCTTTGTACCACCTTTGGGTTTCTGACCTACATACTACAACGATGATTGCTCACAGATGACATCTTCCCACAGCATTAAAAACCTTCGCACCAGGATCAGTCCTCGTACGAAAACCAGAGCCATTCCCAGTAACGACTCCATTCTAAACGAAACACTTCACTCCCTCACCTCACCTCCATCCTGAGTCCTACACCTGCATCAGGCAACAAGCACACGTCACACAATTTACCACACAAGCACACATCTCCCCGTCCCTCCTAAAACACTTACTTAGTTCTAGACTTTAGAATTAGATTACTAAGAATAGTTTAGAAAGCAGTTATTTGCCTAATAAGATGCTTTATGTACCCTTTAGGGCTGGGGTTCGACCTATGGCTCGCGTCAGGGTACCTTATGAATCCATATATAGATCTCTTTGCATTGCTAGAGTTTTACAGTAGTACTACTTAGTACTAGAGGGTCGCTATCTTAAAGCGAGATTAGACGTATATTTAGGTTATTATAAGCTTATAAGGATCTATATAGTATTAGTTAATATATAGTATAATTACGGAGCTATATAGATCCTAATTAGGAATAGCCTCTAACGCTAGGTCTTAAGCTTTCTTTCTACTAAATCTAACTATCTAACCTATATATTATTAGGTAAGGAAATCTTAAGATTAATTCTATAAAAACTAGTATAGATTAATATAGATTAGTATAAATTAATACTTCTACTTATATCCTAGCTAGCCTTAGCCCTACCTTTATACTTACTATTCTAGATTTATAAATATTATAACTCCTAGAAAGGTTTATATAATCTCCTACTATTTTTATACTAATTATTATAATTTTATTATAATTATATATATCTTTATCTTAGAATCTCTACTATTTATATATATTAATATAATTCCTTATAAATATATTATAATCTATAATACTTTATATAGTTCTTAAAGAAGAGCTTAATACTATTTATATAATACTTATATATATTAGTAAGGAGGTATAACTTAGAGATATAAGTAAAAAGAAATTTATAGTTCTACTCTAAGCTAAAATAGTTATTATAATTAAGAAATATCTTATAAAGACTAAGGTAATTACTTATATAGATCTACTCTTAGATATTAAGCTCTATATAGATAAGGGAGAGGAAGATATTATTAGTATAAATCCTTATAAGCTACTTAAACTCTACTAATAGTTATAGGCCTAGACTTATAATTATAAACCTAAATTAGTTCTATATTATTCTTATATAATAATTATAAAGACTAGTAATAATAAGTATATTAGTTATGCAGATAGTAGGTGGAGTTTTCATCCCTTAGCTGGGTTTCTCCCCGAACGACAGGTACGCTAGGCGTACCTCCTGAAAAGTCTACCCTCATTAGCTTTAGCTAGCATAGGAGTATAAACAATCAATCAATTAAGTATATTAGTTATAAGAATAATAATAGACTATTTTATACCTATAAGAATATTACGCGTATTTATAATAGTATATATAATAACTATAATATATTTAGAGAGGGTATTAAGTATTATAACTTTATTCTAAGTAAGTATAAATTTTATATTAATCCTTATTTATCTATACTTATACTATATAGATAAGGTAAAGGAGGCTTATAAATATAAGAAATTTAAAGATACTAGTATATCTATTTATAGAGTCTTATAATCTATCTACTAATCTATATAACGTCTTATAAGAAGTAAAAGACTAGTAAAGTTAGTTAAATAAATTATAAAGAGATATATAGTAAGCTTATAGATATATATACTAAGTAGGCGGATCTATATAACTACTTATAAGAGCTTAAAGGGCTAAATAAAGTATTAGGGGATAATAGTTAGCTATACTAGCTTATACTACCTCTATACTAGTCTATAATTATTTATACTTAAGGTATATAAATAGTTACTATTATAAACTATATAAGGCCTTTTAAAGTCTTATAAATCTATAAAGATCTATAAATATAATTATATCTATAGGAATAAAATAAAATAACTTATATTAGTATATTACTAAACCTATATAACCTAATAATAAAAATAATTTAAGAATTAAAATTCTAATTTAATTAAATATAATTATAATAATAATAATAATATAAACTTAAATAAGTCTTATATCTTTATTAAAAGTATTAACTTTAATAGTAACTTAAATAAAAACTTTACTTATAATTAACTTTATAGTTATTCTTCTTAATAATAATAAAATTTCTTATAACTTTAATAATTCTAATAGTTCTTAGGCTTATAATAGTTCTAATAGTTTTAATAGTTTTAATAATTCTAATATTTCTAATAGTTTTAATAAGTTTAATAATCTTAATATTTTTAATAGCTTTAATAGTTCTAATAATTCTAATAATTCTATAAATATTAAAAATATTTTAAAACTTAATTATTTTATAAAGATTAAAAATATTTTAAAACTTTAATTATTTTATAAAGATTTAAATATAAAAAGTAGGAATAATTTTAATAAAAAGCTTAATATATTTAACTAAATTATATAGGATTTAAAAGAACCTCTAAATATATAATATTATTTATACGCCCCCTTAAACTTACTAGTAAGAGGACTAAAAGTCTCTATATATCTCTTATATAGGATAGTATAATATAGAGCTAATTATAACTAAAATATAATAAAAGTAAATTTACCCTAATAGTAGAAAGTAACTAACCTTAAGATTTATTAATAGTTATTATAAAATAGAGTTAGACTAGAAACTACTTATATATAAGAAGGTAAGGATAGTTACCTTCTTTACTAGTTAGTTTAATATAAGGAATTAAGTATATCCCTCTATCCTAGTTTCTACTAAGGATCTAACTTTAAATATACTATTAGGATAGATATATAATAATTAGGTATATCCTATTATATATACTTTTATTTAGGTATAAGTTTTATAATAATATAATTAGAGCCTTAACCTTTAAGTATAATTAGGAAGGGGGAAATCTAGATAGTTCTAAAGATTATAGGAATTCTAGGCTAAGTCTATTATTATTATTATTAGATAATAACTTATTAGCTAATAAAAGGTATTATATAATTTTATATAAACGCGTTAGGATCTTATTATTTAAAATAGTAATAGAGTTATTTTATAGGGATAGTATAACTCTACTCTTAAAGAAATCTAGCGGTAATGATAGTTATATAAGGGAGGTAGTAGGAAAGATATATTCTATAAAGGTATATCTATTTATATCCTAATTTTTTACCTTAGGGGGAAGAGCTATTATCTTATATATTAATATATTATATAATATCTAGCCTATCTACTTTATAAACGCCTAGTTATTAGATCTAGTATAAAGCTATATATTTTAATATAACCGGAGTATATTTAGCTTTAACTAGATCTAGGAGTTATAGAGGCTAGTATTAACCTATATAGCCTAATTACCTCTTTAAATAATAGGAGTTATCTATATAAAGTTACTACTTATAATTACTAGAAGCCTATTAAATAAGTTATTACTCTTATAAATATTATATAATATTATATTAACTATAGTAAAATTATTTTTATTCTATATAAGTACCTTATCCTATATAATTAGGGCTATATAATAGAGTAACTCTATTATATTAAATTATATAGGGATATAATAAGTAGATATATTATTATAAATAATTAGGATCTTAAAAGTAGAGTAGGATATATAACTACTAGGTAGTAATATTAATATAATACTAGTAGAAGTAATATATAATATAATATATCCTTATATATAGAAATAATAATAAAGAGCTTTATAGAGAAAGGTCTTCCTAGTACTTATAGCGCCGTATATAAAGAAGTCTATAGTTTATAGTAAAGTTATAATAGCTATAAGGATAGTATTATAAGTAGAGTATTAGTTAATATTTAACTTTAGAATAGTAGTATTATATAAGGCTACTTACTCTTTAGTATTATACTCTAATTTAGATATAATTAGAAGAGGGTAGTCCTACTAGGACTATATAAGGAGGGGTATAGGTAGATTAAAATCTCTAAGCCTTCTACCCTAGATTTATAACTATTTAGTAACTAAGAATAACTTATAATTAAGATATATATTTATTATACTAGTAGGAATATCTAGAAAGTCCCTAGTAATATAGTATAGTAAATTATTATAGATATTATAATAGAACTTTTCTTAAAGCTTAAGGGGCTTACTAATATTATTATAAAGAAGTATAGATATAAATAAAGAATATAAGGAGTAGCTAGAAGAGTAGTACTAAGATTCTTTAAAGTATATAAACTATTTACTATTATTATTAAGGAGCCCTAAAGTAATATATATAGCCTAGAAGGTTAGATATAAAATACTATTAACTATATAAATTACTTTAAAACTAGAAGGCTTATAAATAATAATAAGTAGGACTTATAAGTAGAATCTCTCCCCTTATATAACTCTATAATTATATATACGCCTAATTATATATCCCCTTTATTAAGGTATCTACTACCGCTCCTCTTTCTTACTATAATAGACGTAGTACTTAGGAAAATTATAGTATAATAGATAATAGCTATTAGAATATTTAGTATTATATTATAAGAAGTATATAAGTATTATTTTAGCCCTATTAAGTACCTATAAAAGGTCGGTCTTATTATTATAGAACTATACCTATTACTAACTAGGGAGGTATAAAGTAAGTTATATAACGGGAGGATCTTTATTATAGTTATAGAATTTAAATAGGTTCTATATAACCTAGTATAGACTAATATAGCGACTATTTAGGTAGCGTATAATTTTATCCTAGTTATCTACTAGCTTAAGAGTTATATAGTTAGCGCCCTTATAAATATACTTATATATATACTTAATAGTATTAATAGAGGCGTAAACCTTAATATTAATATATATTATATACTTATAAGTTAGCTAGGGATTATATAGGACTACTTAGTAATTATCTATCTTAATATCCTATTTATATACCTATTTTATCTATATATATCTATCCTTATAATAGTAGTATATAGGATAGCTATCTTTTATAACTAATATTTTAGGCTAGAACTTCCTTAGAAAATACTTTAAATAGATCTACTTAGATCTACGCGGTTTCTTAATTATATATAGTAACTTAGGATTCTAGTACTTATAAGGGCTATAAGTTATTTACTCTTAAATAATTTAATATAAGGAGCTATTTAGATTAATAGTAGGATTAAGTAATTTTATATAGATTAAGTTATTGATATAAAAATAGTCTAGGAAGCTATTATCCTAATATAAAAAAAGGAGGATATAATTATATAGAAGACCTCTTTTCTAGTACTTAATAATCTAAATAGTACTAAGATAGTACCTAAACTAATCCTTAAGGTCTTATAATAATACCTTTTTCTTTATATAAAAGATATATATAATAATTTCCGCCTAATTACTAGTAGTCTAATTATTAAAGATAGTAGTATTAATTTTAAGCTAGTATAAGTTTATAGTTATTATTATAAAGAGCGTTAGCTTCTTATAATAATATTATATAACTAGGGAGTCCTTATAATTCTATACTATAGCCTAATTACCGCTATTAAAGCTAGAAGGTAGAATAGTATAATATTTAAGAGTATCTATATAATTATTACTAACTAGTATTATATCTTCTACCCTTTAATATAATTTATTATAGATAGTATCTTAATTCTTATAAAGGAAATTAAGTCTTTATTAGTTAATTATAATAAAGTAATTAATAATATACTATTAAAATAGCTTTCTATTATAAAGTATTATTAAGTATTAACTAGGATATTAAAAGAGGTAATAATATAACTACGCACGCTTAGAGTAATAGATAATAGTATAGTAATTATTATTATTATATAGCCGTAGGGCCTAGTACTAGCCTAGATTCCCTTATAAAAAAAGGAGAATATAATATAATAGAAAGTACGCGGTATTATTATAATTAATAGTATAAAAAAGCGGCTCTTTACTATCCTTATAACGTTTTATAATAATAATATTATAAAAATAATAGTCCTTATACTTATTTAGAATAAAGGCAGTAACCTTTAAAGTAGTTAGTAGATTTATATACCTCTTATTAGATCTAGCCTTTATAATTAATTAAAGGTAAGGGTTTAAAACTACCTAGATAGGCCCTATTATTACCCTTACTTACTTAATTTACTCTTATATAATAGTATATATATTAATAAATAGGTTATTATAAGCCTATATTATTCTATTAAGTTCTTTAAAGAGGGATTATTAAAGATCTAGATAGTAGGATAGTTAAGATATTATTATAAAGGCGGGATTATAGAAGTATAGTTAGGTAAAGGATAGAATTAAGTAAGTACTAGGCTATAAGGGGCCTTATAAGTAGTAGAGTTCCCTATAGATTATAAAAGACTAAATACTAGTATAGCCTTATAACTAGGTATCCTATTAATATTTATAAGATATAAAGGTAAGAGTATTATTATATCTATAAATATATTTTAGAAAATACTTAAAATATAATATACTTCCTTAAAGTAGCTCTTTTAGGAGTTATAAGGGCTTAGGTAGAGGAGTAAGTATACTATTACCTTATAAGTAGTATATTATCAATAGTATAAGGCCGGCCTTATACTCTTCCTTCTAATATAAAGTAGAATAGCTAGAGTATTATTCTATTATAAGCCTTAAAGTATATATTTCCGCCTTATAATTAGATATTAGGCCTTTTAAGCGCCTATAATTAGGTATAAGACTAGTAAAAGGGTATTATAATTAAACTTAAGGGCTTTATAATAAGCTTTATAATAGAGTTTATAATAGGAGAGGAGGATTATGCCTTTATATATATAATAGAACGGGGGGTTCTTAAGGTAGGAAGTAACTATTTTATAGCTATATATTAATATTTAAATTAGTAATTTAATTATAAGACTATATTTAGATTAAGTTCTTATAAAGTAGGCCTTTTTTACCTAGGGACCTAGAGTAGGTTAGTAAAGAAAGGGATAGAGTAGTAAGAGTTTATAATACTTAAAAATATAAGTAAAGCCTTAATATAAACTAATTAGGGGCTAAGAAGTTAGTAGTAGGCTTAATAAACGCGTATTTTATATAGGTCTATTATAATATCTATATATAGATATATAGATAGATATAAATAAGAGAGTAAGGATATAAGACGCGTATAAAAGAGTAATAGTATAAATAGGAGACGTAGAAAAAAGAAAAGTTCCTAGGGAAATTAGATTATATAAGGTATATTACTTGGCGTAATAATAGCTAACTAAACCTTAAATAGTCATAGTACTATATAGACTATATAGATGATTCACACTTACAGTAGTAGCATAGCCGTGACGAACGCCTGCCTAAGGTTATACGTTGCTTGACCCCGCCGAATAACCATGACTGTTAACACGAACCTTTACTTGTACCTGCTCCTGCAAAGTCCAATACGATGGACGAGTTGCGAATCCACACACAAATTCACAGCCACTACCAAGTCTTTGACGCCTCAGGCCAGTTGCCATTCAGCATCGTCTTCGGCCTCTGTCGTCGCTCACCAGCTGATATTGATCCTCGGCCTTTACTCTTCGAGGTTGCAGGCTCGGTATTAGATGTCATATTTGCGCTAGCACATGGCTTGCTCACCCTGCACGAACAAGATCCTGGAGACACTGAGCAGTGGGTTGCAGTGGATCTTAGCCGACTGAATAAAGTTGCCGCGAAAGAGGTAAATTGTCTTTCCCTACCATCCCCGGTCAACAGGACGGAGCACTGGAGAGATGCTTTCACCGTGTATCAGTGTCATATCGATGTTCATGGTGAGTTGGCATCAATACTAGAGCTGGGGAAGAAGCACATCATAAGACTAGCAAGCGAAGATCTCGGCGTACAACGGTGGGCGTATAGTGATCGAAAGCAGTTCGTCGACAATGATGGGAAGCCAAGCCATGATTCCGTAGCAATTAAATTGGTTAACAGCAAATCCACTGCTGGTAACGCGACATTCACGGTCGCAAAGGGCCTATCCTGGCCACCAAGGATGGAAACCAGAATGCGTCTTTGCGAATCTTCTCCATCCTCCAATTCCGCACATGCCGACGCCAAGCCAAGAGGTAGCACTGCCTTGGAAGTCTCTGTCACCAACACTGGTTCCGACCCTGTCACTGTGCAGACGCGGGGACACCAGCGCTTCCTGATCCCCTGGGGTCCTTTCCAGCCCGAACCTGGCGCCAACGACGATCGCATGAGAATTATCGACGCCATGCCCCATAAACCGCCGACGTCCAGTCTGCAGGTTGTCGATTCAGCGACAGGGAAGTGGTCCGGGGCAACGATCAGCGCGGCACTGGCCCGTTAACAGAATCCAACGCTGATCGACGGCCAAAGGCCGAGGACTTGGTGACGTTGAAGCCTGGAGCTCCGGTTATCAGGGAACTTGATATCGGAGCGCTGGTGGATGGGTTGCCGGATGGGCAGTACAAGATTCGGATGCAAGCAAAGGGTTGCCGGTGGTGGCCTGGAAAGGAGGGAGGCGAGGATGGGAGGGTGCCAGCGCATTTATGTGGGGCGATCATTCCCCCCCTGATGCTTGAGTCGCAGGATGAGGTAGAGCTACGCATAAGAAATGGGAAGGTAGACAAGCGCATGTGAGATGCCGCGAGTAACATCTCACTATGTTAGCTCGTCCACTTCCTTTCTACCTCTCTCAGCACCTTGTGCCAATTCCAAGTCAACTTGAATGCCACACGTACATCCCCGTCACTTAGTATTGCAAACGTCTCTTTATCATACTGAGACCATATTACTTCTCGTATGTGTTGACTTACTCGCTCATATGCTGCTACACTTATGACAAATAAGGGCCACAGCTTCTTCAATGCGCCACGGGATGTCCTTGGTAAAAAAAAAGGTGCTCGTCCCCCAAACCTTCGCCCTCTCATACAAAGAGGTGCACGAAATATAGTTCACTAGCATTACTATCGGAAACAGATGGAAAAGGAGACTATAGCAATTTCGTGCAACGCTTCTGGATAATTCTGCAAAAAGGTGGCAACCATAATCACTAATCGGCTTCATACGCGAGCAGCGCTACAAGGAACATTAACAGTGGAAGAACAACCCGCACCGATACCAAGCCCAGCTAGACCTGTAGGGACAGCGGCAACGGCACCCACGACAGCGCTCAGCATACCGATGGCGATGGTATACCGAAAAAGTGCAGTGCCAGCAATACCGTTCCCGTCTTCCCACTCCACGCTCGCATGCATCTGGCCTTCCCATCGCGTTAGTGGCCAGGCCGAATTTTAGCGATGATTGTAAGTTCGGGGTGTATATAATACACATATATACATAGATATCGAGAGAGGCGGCGGTGCTTTCCCATGACCATTTGACCATCCCGATTGGCGTCGTTAAAACCGCGGCAAATTTCAAGACTGCCTCATCCAAATTTGTGCAAAGATACCACACTCGCATGGTGGGGTACCAAAGGTCTCCTAAATTCCAGGGGTAGGTACCCTAGGAAGGCATATTTTGCCGCTAGGACTTTTATCATTCATCGTTGATGGCGACATTTAGGAGGTCTACAGGGTGCGCGCCTGTGGGGACTCATGCGCGGGTGTCTGATGTTTGGGGGGCTGAGGTGCCGGGGGCTAATGCGCTGGGGACAGAAATGTTGGAGCTGCTGTGTACGGGACCGTAATTCATGGGGGGCTGATGCCTCTAGGGATTAGGGGACCGTTGCTACTTTACAATCAGGGTGTGGTTGTCTTGAGATTTGCCGTTAGAATTGAGAGCAGCGCCACGTGCAGCTTTTAAGGAACTGCTGACGGCACCATCAAACGACTTGTAGTTTGCAGACGACTGTGATTGAGTAGATCGATAACGTCCAATCATGAAAGAGAGCATATTGACGGCGCCTTTTGATCGTGTTAAAATGCCCAAATGTTAGTGATGGAATAGGAACTTCCTCTTTATTCTTTGTATAATAAAGAGTCGGAGGACCCAGATGCATCGTAGAGACATCCGTTAAGGCCTCAAAGCGAGCCTCTGCGTGTTTTGGGGAATTCCTCTTGTCTCCTTCCGTGAGGTCGTTCCGACTCATCAAATTCCAGAAGTCCATTATGGAACAACACTTCAGAGGCTTATAAACAGAGTGCCAACTCGACATAGGGAAGTAAGGCAGGAATCCATCCCGTGAACTCCCACATGAGCTCGTACTTATTCCGTTAACGTCTATGACGGTCAATGCTCAACGAAGATACTGTGCATTGTAGCTCCATCAATGATCAAGACCCAGACGAGGAATACGCGAGACTGAACAACAGCCATAATCATTTCCAACAAATGAAGACATGCCGGAAAGTGAGTACTTTACTGATGTGATCATCGAATCTTTCATGAAGTCGAGGTCCTTGCTTTCAGAGCTCTTTCGCTACCAAGAACGGTCGTAGAGCGTGGGTCTTCGAGCATCATAAAAGCAGTGAACTATGCGCTCAACCGGAAAGTGAGCTCCACCAACCCTGTGCCTTTTCTCTGATTTGCGGACATATGTCCCGTCGAAATTGTAATACTACAATCAAATCACCCAATCTCATTCTCATTGTAATTCCTGAGAATAACCGTCTCTTGTGGTCAGAGGTTTCATATACTTCCCTCGTAGATAACGTGCCTAAGCAGACAAAATCAACTTCATCTGACTTATCTTAGAGAAGAGGTAAATTAGATAGAGTACAAGAAAGGGATGTGTGTGACAACAGCAGATCTTTGAGCATTAACGTTCGCGCTTTCTTCCAACAGGATCAAGACAGAAATTGATAATCAGATCGAGTAGAGTTCTTTTGCCGGCTGGCCTTTGATATCAAGGAGACCAAGTACCGCGATCATAGAATTAGATTAAATAGATCAGCTCTCAACTTCTTCAATTATCTGCTTCTTTTACATAGTGAGAATGCGGCGTGATATTGATATAGCTTCAATCAATATGCCAACACAAAGAGGAAACCAACTTCAGCAATTACTAACAGTCTCATAGCGCGAGAATTCTTGGCCCGTCGGCGCCCTTCTGTCTCTGGCGATGTGGTAGGATATATTCTATAGCGGTAGATATCGTTTAGATGACCACTGCGGCCTTGGTAGCAATCCCTTGAACGATGTAGTAATCTTGTTCAGAAAAGGGGAATTCGTGGACTTGGAGCGGTCGGGACGAAGTTACGTTCACCACTGTATCCCGTAGTGATTATATATGTAAATGAGAGACATGAGACATGATCTCTGCCGATGATAAAGAACTCAATGAAGACATCACTCCGCCACAACCTATGCCGTTAGCGCCCAGAAAAGCTTCACTACTTTTCTTCATTGGAACTAGAAAGGATCAGCGTCGATATGATGTGAGATGACGACAAAATTCCGAAAGAATCTCAATCCACCATCAAAGGAAAAGGAGAAATCATTGATAATTCCATACCTGCGTGACGCCATGCGTAGCCCCATCTACAAATTCTAATATTGCTGTAGTTTGGATTGGTCCTGCTTTAGATCGTATATCCATGGCGTAAGATGTGATAGGTAAAAAGAATTTCCATATGGTATCAACCTCGGTTATACTCTAAGGCATCCTTGGAGAGCCTATGGCGTTTATACCCTGGTTATAAGCCTGCAACGATACAAAGGTCGCATTGCGAAGAAGGTACAAAACAAGGACTATATCAGAAATACCACCCTCGATCATGGCTGCCAACTTTGCTTTTGCCTTGATACCTTGCTCCGTTTCCCACCCGAAGACTTCAGAGATAATGGAAACTGACACCAATTTATTCCCAGAAGACGTGGAGCTGAGGATGTTCTTCCTCTCAATATCACTTATATCCGCTCAAGCTCTTGATATAGGTACAGTGAAGTTCCATATCAAAATGAAGGACCAAAAGCTCTCCGTAGCACATCAATTGGCTATCTGTATCACTTCGATCGACCTGACCTTGAAGAGACACCACTTATCTCTCCGCACTGGTGGTATACTGTTGTAGGTAGACCGCTTGTGCTGCTGGTGGCGTTACGTGCTGGATACTTGAAAATATATGTATTTATAAAGCGCGTTGGATCAAAGTATGTCGATAGTGATAGATTTTCCTGCTCCGGATTATGGGAATAGCTTCACTAATCTCCCGTCATTTCCTGGTCTCAGCTGAGATTTTGAGTAAGTTCACTGCGGCACCACGAGGGGCTCCATCTCTCCTGGCGCCTTCTGTGCAACCTGGCTATGCGGATTACAGTATGTTTAGCCTTGGCAAAAGAATATAAAACTAGCTGGCTTGTAAGAATTGTCTGTACTGTTCATATGTGATTAAGCCATGAGATTTGTTCCGTTCGATATGGAGTTTAAGAAGAAATGATAGAATCGTAAACCAATGTACCTGCCTTATTCCATACATCAGAAACGTTAGCTCAGCGTCATCCCACAGGTCAGTTCAAATCGATCCCTCTGAACGCTACAAACGAAAGTTTAGAACCGCTCTAGATCTAATCAGGTCAGACACTCTGGGGCATTCATCTGCGAGCTGACAGAAAGGAGTAATCAATGCCACTGCTCGCACGGTGATATCGAATCAGATGCTGGGACTAACGACCTGGCTCCCGCCAATCTTTCAGCTCATGATCAACAGTCAGTAGTAAGGTACCCTGCCGCGAGCACCAAGAGGTTACCGATAATCAATCTCCACCACAGATATCAGACACAGCATTTCTCACCAAACCATTCCCCGAAAACCAACCTCCATGATCTTGAGACACTTTAGGTTCTCCACCTTTACATCACCGCAAGAACACACTCCCGTGCGTATTTTATAGCATTTGAGATGCTCATGATAGTACTATAGGAGAAGGATCAGCGTCACCAGAATCCACCCAGAAGTGGAGATAACGATGATAACGCTAGGTTCTCCTGCTCTCGAATATTTGACTTGAGTAGAGACTTGTGCGCTCCCGCAGTTGTATCGTGCCAGCCAGTGATGAGATTATTTTCGCGGAGTCCAGGACGTGGGAGCGAGCTGTGCAAAGAAGCGAAGCCGGTTGGTAGTGTTGAAATATACTACAAATACCACAATAAGATGATTCAAGCGTCTTGGCAACTTTTGCCGTTCGTGCCGTTTCAACAGGTAGGTCTGTTATTCCAGACTCCGACTCTCCAATGCGGCCGATCAGCTTCACGTTTCATCATACATACAGATATCAGTATAGTTATAAATATGACTGTAGTTCCGCCGTCTCACTTGGTTTTGGGAATCCTGAAGGTTCTGCGATCCACTGAACACATATCGTGCTACCCAATGATTAAGACTTAAGCTGAAATTCCGTTTGAGCGCACAGCCTAAGGTATGCCAAGTTCTCCTAAATACAGTCACGAAGGTCTGTATCTTCATTCAATGATCGTTGTATTTAAGCACGCGCAATCTCGGGAGGACGACGATACTCTCGATACCAATCGTTCCAGTCCCGCAAAAGGACATAGAAACTCACCATGACAGACTGATACTCGACCTTCATCCATCCCACATCCCGTAGCTCTGACCCTTCCACCGGTTCCTCTCCCTTCTCCATCAGATCTGCAGAATCAGGCTCCCAGTACTTCGAAACGAGATTGACGAAGCCAGGACCTCTCGCTTCTGGCGCCGGCGGTGCCTCTGCATGGTGCACCACACTCTCCAATACTTCCGCATCAGCATGGATGCAGTATCTATAGCGCAGGGCCGCCGCTGCATTGGGAGTGCCTTGCTCCGCATCCGGCGCAGTCGCCGCCCAATTTCCGAACCTTTCTCGCACGGCAGATTTGCTGGCACCGTCAAGGCTCGACTTATCTTCGAAAACAGTAATGTCGAAGTTTTCCAGCATGTCTAGGCCATTGTAGCATTCCAGCGCCCTTTCAACCTGGTAGCGCAGACGTTTCAATAATTCTAACCAGTCTGCGTCGCTTTCGTAGTCACAGCGGTAGATGACATAGCCCCATTTTTTATGGTTGTCTTCTTGGAAATCTCGCTCGATTTCGTCGGCGGTGTTGAGGCGAGTATCGTATTCGGGTGTACGTTGAGATGTACCGCGTTGATACATTGTGCTTTGTGATGTAGTGATTGATTATATCATGTCCTTTGAAATTCTAACAAATCTTTCTCGAGGGTGATACACCGAGTATCCTGGATGCGAGGGGTTTTTGGAGAGACGCTACAGGAATCTATAAGATTGCTACAATAGCCTCAGTTTCTCAGACGATTTGACGAGCTAAGGTGGTGCCCTATGGAATCAGCTTCCGCCACTAAGCCCCTTTATTCTGTTAAACAATTACGTGTATAGTATATGACAATGCCTGGTCTAGGAACTTTAGCATATGTGAGAAGAAGTGGAACATGCCGTTTCGTCTTCTAGTTGTCCTGCAATTGATGAGAATTGTTGAGGAGGATGAAGGATGGGGCGGTCTGCCTCCAGGAATTACCTCACACCTATACAAAGAAGTCGACTTTTTGAACCGATCCTCGTTATCATTTATTATCTATTACCTTACTTATCTCTATAGTATTTTCCATCAATGGCATCCGAGCTCCATCAGAGCACTGTCGCAGATCTATCGGTATCAAATTGTATGGCCATTGTAGCGCTTCACATCATAGAGTAGGCCAGCGTACTCCTAGTACGTCACATATTGTGTCAAAAGCGATAACGTCGATGACGGGATAACGAGATTGCTGAGTAATTTGCTAACAAATGGAGATTTCTCTATCACGTCCCTATCGGAATAGCCAATTATGTTCGGATGGTACAGTACCCCGAACCGAGTGGACGAGTTATCTACCATCCTCACCATCACCGACACGAATAGCCCCTCGACTTTGGCAAGGTTGGTACTTGACGACAATGTTGTTTCCTCTATGTACATTTGGGACGAGTCTACGTGTGTGTCCGGCTCCTCAAGCCAATTCTTCAAATTAGATACTCGCATCAAAACTCTTGAGCAACAAGCGCTGGGTGAATTCCAAAGCCTGAAATACTTAAACATCAGTTTCAACAAGGAGATTCTTCTTAAAACTCGTTTTGTCGGAATATTTCCCCCTGAAAATTGACCTACTAACCGCCACCCCTTGCTCCTCTGCTTCGTGGTCAGCCACCATGTGCTTCTCCAGGAGGTTACGGTTTCTGTATGGTAGATTATGGAGGTAATCGCATGTTATTAATTTCATCCAGCATCTGCTCCAAAGCCCCAATTACCTGTCCATAGATATGCGGAGTCCGGCTAGGATCAGCAGTGTGCACAGCCACGAAGGGAGCCGCAGCCCGGTCAAGGGCCGCTCCGGCCCACACTTGCGCAAGTCGTTCGACTTCTCCGAAATAATCGTTTGTGAACGCATCCCTCCACGCCACCAGGTTTGGCGTGTTCAAGTCTCGCTCGATGTAGCCGAACTGGAGACGGACCTGCTGACCGACCATGTTCCATCGTGAGGTCGCTTGGGGTGTTCTGAGATATTCGAATGTAGCAAAACCCTGGTATGCAAATCAGCCATCTCATGGTGAATTCAGAGGCAGTTCACCGTCCGGGAACTCACTGCTCGGATTGCTTGAAGCAACTCGTCCGCGTCCCCCTGAGTATCTCTCTGTACTGCCCTATTTGCCAAAGTAGTGATAAGGTCGAGTCCAGTGGGTTCCCTGTAGTACATATCAGAGTCAGCGTTCACCATCCGAAGTCATTTCTGGCCTTCGAAACCTTCTTAAGGCATCTAAGAAGATACAAGACAACAGTAACGCTAGCGAAAAGTTGCACTCACCTAAGCGCCATTATTCGACCTTTGGCCCCATTGATCATTGCATCGACCGCCATGAGGGGATCAGGATAGCTGTCGGATCCGAAGCTCTCCATGACACGTTCGTTTGGGTTGTCCGGTCTGAGGCCGTTAGGACCTCCAATTGCAGGCTCCCCTGCCAGAGTAGCATCGGAAGCAAGCCATTGATTCCTCCAGAAAGGCTGTGGGATGACTGGAAGATTTGCATGTTGCCCAGACGGTAGGGTGCCACTCGTACTTGCTTTCGCGAAATGAGTCATGATTTGTCGCTAAACACTGGTGAGCAACTTGGCTCAAAACACTAAAATGGTCACTCATGCCAATGGGTTGTTCGGCCTGGAACCCCGTCACGTCCGGTCTGTTTCCTCGGGGAACATTCCCGACTTCGATCGCGGGACCGACACAGTATCCAGGTCTAAGCCGGAAAACCCGGCGGAGAATATTTATACCATTTTGCAGGCCAAATAGTTCTCCTATTGCTGGATATGCAGCTGCTATAATTCGTATGCCGACGTTGGCCCCAATATCGACGTAGTAGGTTTGGGGTTGGCCACGTTGTTAGAGCCCATGTCTTTCCGGATCCTGCGAAGCTGGAGTCGAATCTCGCTTCGTAAAGTCGTTTGCGCTTTCATCGTCGTCATCCTTGGGGCAGAATCCGGTCAGAGATTTGCACAAATCTGCAGTGCAGCTTGCGGGTTTGGGAGGAGCCTTTCTGACGGCACAGCAAGCTGCTTTGGTTCGGGCCCCTATATCGAGGAGTTTTAGCCTTGATCCCAGGCGTTCCTATGATGTAAAGGACGGACAAACTCACAAGAACATCCTCCAATCTGCGAGCCCCCGTATGGATCTCTGTCCACTTCCACCTCATTATCTTTACACTTAGCGTTTGCGCACTCCTTAGTTCCCCTATTCCCTTGCTCCCAGCGATAATCGCTCAATTGGGGAGGGTCAGGACAACAGTATTGTTTGTAGCCGACAACACAATCAGAAGCACTTTGAAAGACTGATAACTTCGCTATCAAAAGGCTGTAAGGCAGGCGGAATCTTGGGCTCCATGCCAACACTTTTCAAGTACTGTACGATCTCATAAGCACCTCGCACAGCAGCTGACATTGACGATAGGATGATGGCTGTAAAGAGACGGGGGTCTAAACTCAACCGTACTTAGAGGGCTTGCGGATGGAGGAGTACTCCACACAAGGCTAACAGACCCCTGAGATTAAAGCTCTGCCAGGACGGGGGATACGCCACGAATGGATCGGTTTAGTAGCTCCTTCGAATGATTTGGTAAATTACAGTAGTATTTCAGTTGCCTGTAGCGTAGATAGAGGTGGGTAAGAACATTGAATCCCAACTGAGGCGGCCTACGAATGAAACGAAGAGCTGTTTTCAAATCTTCAGCCCCGCTATCAGGAGGGACATTCTGTTTATAGATCAAGCCACTTTGCTGATTAGTGCGAAGCCTGCTGACAGTAACCGCCCAAGTGGGTGACAGAAATGTTGGTACACTCACTAGCGACTTGGCAGAGAGCCCCTCATTAAATTCCTCCTGAAACTGTTGAAGATTTTACCCTTACCCACCTCTTTATTTACTACTATACAAGTAGCATTCTTACCTTAGCGACTCTAAGGTATCCTAGATAGTGACGGCTAGGTAACAGTCTATTAATTGAGAAATATCGACAACTTCATAGATATTTAGTGGGTGCTCTCTGCCAAGTCGCTAGTGTACCAACATTTCTGTCACCCACTTGCCGCCGTACCAGTATAGGAACATACAGGTGATTGGCTTTTACAGAGCTGCAAAAGTAGGACGTACCTCGTATAACCATGGACGGTGCAAGGCAGTACAGACACCCAGCGCGTCCGTAGGATCAGCTCCAGTATTATCTAGGGTCTTCTGGAGACTTCTGATCAATCAGCTCTTTGAAGACATGAATTTCTAGGCCGTCACAATTGGAGTGGTGTGTTTCCAGCCTATGAGGTTAGTTGTACGGTCTTCCTCGACCCCCGCGCTTAGGTAGGGTGATGGGAAGGGGGACAAAAGATATGACTATTTCACGCCACCTCCTTCAGGTCCATGTTTCGCAATTGATGTAGTATCAACGCTGGAGTCGTAGAGGTAGTGCGACGGATATATATAAGAGGGTCCTTCGATCATGATGAAGTCGAAGGAGGTGCCTATGAGTATAGCAGCGAGAAGTTTGACTTCCGCGCCGCGCTGGGAGACTCCCAGAACTAATGGCCCCTAAACAACCCGGCTCTCCGACGGCGGCCAACCCTAAGAGTATTTCCAGCCCCCAAGGCACCAAACGAAGAAGGACATTGAGACTCTTGCTCCCCTGGACTTTCACCACCCTTGTCGCCGGCGCAGTCTACGCCTTGGTGAAAGTGTACCATACCAAAGGCGTCCTGACACCATCGCAGAAGGATGCATTTAATGTTCTATCGACAGGGTTATTCATATTTCTCGGTGCAAGCCTGCTGGTTCGCTACAGCTGGAGGGGGTTATGTATCAATGGATTTTCACTAACACTCTGGCAGGAGACCATCAAAGAAATCGCTAAAAGTCTGCCTCAGTACATCGATCACTTGCGGCTCGTGCCTTTTGCGAACACGCAAATGCGTATATTGTGGGTAAGTCATCTTTTCCGGCCCGCGATCGAAACATTTTCTCCCCCTAGATCATTCAATTACTTCTCAAACTTGGTACGATACCGGCCTAGAGTAGACTTGAAACCTCACAGCCCTTTTCTTTTACTCTTACAAATTACAAGCAATCGTGAAGAAGATGCTAACGTAGTAATACAATAGCTTTTGGCTAATTATGTGAGTTGTTCTCGACCCCTTCGCGGCTTTCAAGCTCACTCTCGGCAGATTGCTTTCGTCGCTCCGGCCATCCTAAGTCTAGTATTTACGCTGGAAGATGGACGAGATTACAATGGCACATACTTCCAAGATGGCCTACCCATGGTACCAGACACCAAGTGCTACTATCATGGTCGTGATTGTACAACAGATCAAGTCGCAATGGATCAGCTAGCCCATGCATATGGCGAGACAACCTTAGGGGCCGAGTCAACCGATCCAGACAACTGCGGCAATTTCACCGACATCCAAAGCATCATCGACTCGAAGAGAGACTATCGGTACTATTGTCGCCGTACTACCACCATTCAAGAGTTCGGCATCCGCTTCAACGAATATAATATCGACGACACTCGGAGGTCTTACCCCCATTTCACCGATCGCGTCATCACCGCCTCGTCCGGACCATGCAACGAGTACCCCCAGGTTGGCAACCCGAAACGAACCACCGTGGGAGACCCGAACAGGGATGGTACGGATTTCATTAGCGCTTTCAATTACACCTACGCCATTAACACTACGAGTAACGGCAGTATCAACATCCCCACCTCTGCCCTTGGCATGTATGGTACTACCTACATCTACCGCGGCGTTAACGTTACCCAAAATGAAACCCAATACGGCTACAGCCATCGAGGGCTTTGGATGTGGGTATTCCGCAGCGGGGGCCTGAACCTAACCCCACTGTTCTATGAGTGCCCCATCACTGTTCACCCCGTCACCCACATCGTCAACCCTGCGCACAATATCTCGAATAGCATGGCTCGCGAAGCTGCCGCGTCCATTGCCCTACAAGGCCAATACAAGTTCGGGAAGCAGCAACTGGTGTTCACGCAATGGCAGTGGTACGCGAATCGGTAAGTGAAGCCAAGCTCGTGGTGTTTTCTCCCACAAATCGGGTTCCACCACTAATCGGTTCCTGACTACTCAGACATACGTGGAATATTCAAAACGACACCACCAACAGCGGCGTAGGCGCCAATATCGCTGAACACGCCATCGTATCGCTGGCCGAGATGCTAGCGAACAACCCGAAGATCCAGACGCCAGGAACGGTGCCGTATCTCGGCAGCAAGCTCGTCGTGGACTGGCGGTCCTTTGCCATCCTTATGGTGGGCATTATCGTGTGCGACAGCTTAGGGAGTGTACTAGGATTAGTGGCTATATGGAAGGGTCCTAAGTCTGAGTCTGGCCAGTAGATAAAATTACAATGCGAGGATAGCGAGTGTGGTGGGGAGGATGAGAGATTGTAGGGAATAGCTCGGACCGGTAGAGACGAATCTCTGAGTGTATGATACGCACAAGCAAGATTGAGAATTGGCCGTCGCAGCATCCGTCGCGCAAAGAAAGGAGGTCCAAGCCTGCTCTGAAGAACGTCGAGAGTAGTTGGAAGGGGGGGGAAAGGGGAAGAGTCACGGTACGACCTACTTCAGCGTGAGCTGAAACTATATGACTGTCCTGACATTACCAATTTCTACCAGTACTTAGGGCGGTTTTTGATGTCCAACACTTAGTCCTAATTCGGCTAGCATTCTCGGCGTATAGTGTTAGACATTAAAAACCGTCCTGAGTACTTCCTTAGCGCTAACTCCTACTCCCCTATACACCTCCGTGCTCTCTTACTACTCTTTCACTACGCCCCTTTACTCCCTTTAGAGCGGCCCTACTCCCTTTCCTAATCGAAAACGGTAATATTAAATCCTGAGTTCGTGGTATATATATACATCCACTTTGGAGGGAGAGGAAGCAATGGGGAGCTATAGGATTCGGTAGGATTCTTACGTGGCAAATCAGATCAATCTCAACGAGGCTGAAGAGACCATGAAAGCTGAAGCGAGGAAGACGCGCTGAACAGAGTAAGGAAGGATATCTTTGGCGGCAATGAGTCCTTTAATCACGATGCTGATTGTTGTATCTCTGACTGCCCAATGCAGTGCCCGTGTCATGTTGCCGTTCCAGGTTCTGCAGACATGACTCGGTCCAGCCATGAAGGATTCAAAGTCATCAAGCGTCATGGTATTTGCCTCTGTGACCCCCCCGGGACAACTTTCTCCTATGCAGGGTGTACTCTCGCGGGTAAAACCCCTCATCAAGGTCTAGCACTCGTGCGCCTCGCTCTTCGCGTTCTCACTACACATCGCTCCTCATTCTCGAAACATTATTACTAGTCGGCTTTCGTTATTCCTGAACCTGTAAAGGTGGACCCCTTTAACTTAAATATTTTTTCACTCAAGGCTGCACGATGGCAAACTTTCGAAGCCTGAATGCTATCCTGGCATTCTACTTTAGCTTCACGTGGGCACAACATTTAGACGGAACGCAGATGTACATAGGATCTCCGGGGTTGAGCGAGTCTTGCACAACGGCTTTGAACACCAACGTTTCCTGCCCAGGCGCTCTTGCCATCCTATCCACAAGGTAAGCATTCCCATCACTACATCTGTTTCAAGCGCCTTGAGTCGTGGCGTTTGAAGTGTCCCGGCGTATAGCTTTGGCTCACTCTCTGGCTAGGAACACGATTCTAGACGTCGAGCAGGTCGATGCACTATGTGTTGACACTTGTCATACTTCTCTAGAGAACGCAAGAAGTGCCATTAAAGGAGCATGCACTGCTAGTACCGATGTCGTTCTATATAGCGATGCAGAATATCCAGGTCAGCGTCCGTCTCCCAGAGCTAACACTATATTTGATCGCCATTGCTGACGAATTTCCCAGCCACCTATATTGTTGACAATCTCCTTTTCACCTACAACGTTTCGTGCAGAAAGGATAGGTGTGTCTGCATCGTCGAGTAATCCCCGTTCAATACTTCGACTGACATAATGCCAGTAAAATTGGCGCTTTCTGCGATCCACAATTCTTTGCTTGGTCAAATCAAACAAACCTCACTTCAGCACAGAAGTAATGCTCGGACTGTTGGCTGGGGGTCCAAGCACTTCAATTGAGCAAGCCACTTGGTTACGATGAAGGACTTGCCAGCAAGCTAGCCTCACTGACTTCCAGCTGCAGTGCTACTCGCTACGGGTTCACAACTCCTACGGCCTTTGCGTCTCCGTCAGCCGCGGGTTCCGCCACATCAGCGTCATCAATGGAGACCGGAACGGCGGCTGCGCCATCATCAACTTGCCAAGCTTCATATACAGTCACCACGACAGATGACTGCAATGCCGTCGCCAAGGCGCACAATGTTTCGACATATGACCTCTTGCGAGTCAACAATCTAGACCTTTACTGCTCCAATTTCGGAAGTGTTGTGGGCAAAACGCTTTGCATCCCAGCGACATGCGATACGTACACTTGGCAAGCGCAGGACTCGTGCGACGGGCTTGTGTAACAGTTCCCTGATATCACCGTAACGCAGTTCCTGTCTTGGAATCCCATTTTCAACCTGCTGTGTCAAGATAGCCTCAACTTTATTAATTATGAGGTGTGTGTCAGGTAAGCCGGCCATGAGTATTCATACTGAACCTCAAAAATCATCAAATTGCTAGTTCAGGCCAAATATAGCCCTCCTAGTGGTTATCTTCCTACCAAGCCTACCGGAAAACCCAGCAACGGCAATCCTACAGTGAGTGCTGTGCCTGCGCCGACGAATGCTCTGAATGGGTCAAGCAAAGCCTGTGGCAAATGGTACACGGTAAGTTGAGAAATCTCCTCCTAGTAACTGCAAACCTTAACAGCGATCTCGTACATTGTCATTTATATTTAGATATCAGAGCGAGGTACGTGTTCGATCGTCTCCATCGCAAAATCTCTTCCCTTATCCGAATTCGATACTCTAAATCCGGAGCTTGACAAAGGTTGTACAAATTTACTCCTTGGGTTAGCTTATTGCGTAAAATCTGCTAGGTAGCACTGTGACGGTGTCACCGTCATCAATTTAAAATGGTTCGCAAGGAGTGCGGCGGAAGGCCTTCTAGCAATGATACATTGATACTTGTACTATCATCCCATCTCAGCCACTTTGGCATCCGTGTCGGCTGTAACTCGGTATGAATCCCTGAGACGTGTTGACAACGTGTTCGTCATGTCTTTTCGTAAATAGAGTACCTAAGGGTAAGAAGATAATTATCGCCTCTAAAAATTTGGCAAAGATTGAAGTTGTGGACGCACCCGGCATCGCACCGGGGACTAGTTCCACTCCTAAGTCCAACATCAACAGCGATGTTGCTTTGCGAAAGGTGTATTATACCACTAAACCATGCGCCCAGGGAAGGTTTTGATGCGTTCATCGTAGATTATATATTCAAATAATCCTCTTGAGAACAACACGTGTCAATTGTACAATTCTGGTGAGCTACCCCATGTCCGTCCTAGCGAGGGTGCGCTCTTTACTCTATCAAATTCCATGTCATCTCCAATCACCCTTATCACTCATATCACTCATGAGTCCAATCCACATTCCCCTCCATCCAGCCTCAGATCGAAGTACCTTCGGTATCTATAAACCATGATAGAAGAACTTATCTCAACTAATCTATCCACATCTACCCTTCCAATATGATCAATATTGATAATGCTAAAATAATTGCTCCTTATCAATGACAATTCCTCTATCAGAAAACTATGCAGCTACTGCTACTACTACTATTTAGACCTTACCGTCAAACCAAGCCGAAAAACTAAGCTTCCGCATCGGTTTGATATATAGTAGCACCCACCGTTACCGTTCGTCAGCGTGTCTTGGGGACGATCAATGTACGTTACTTTCAGGTATTGCTAACTTGCCTGAGTGGCAAGATGCGTCGAAAGTGCATGGAGCGATTCAGGTAGTCCGGAAAGGAAGCAGGCTAGAAAGCAAAAGCTGAGCCAAGTAAGCAATATTATAAGGTAGTGTTGGGAAACGAGACAAGCTGCCCCCTTTGCTCCATTCTTTGCTCCACTCTTGCTCCCTCAAACTCCCCCCTACTCCCCCGTCCACCCTCGTTCACAAAAAGTACAACAATCTTCCATACTAAGTTTAGGATGTACATACATACATACATACATACATACTATATCCCTCCACCTCTATATCCAACCCAAAACCCCTTTTCCCCTATGAACTCATAAACTCACAAAACAACCTACACAACACCATCCCAATAACCCCAACTTCACCAAATCAAATCACAGCCACGCCATATTACGCATACTTCATACCATACCACCACCAACACTAACACCAAAATCCATCTCCTAATAACAGAATAACCCCATAAAACCAAAACAATCCACAATCTTAACTCTCACTCTCAATCTCCGCGCAATGAAAACTCATATACGGAGATATCAGTAAGCAGCGTAATACCCCACCAAAAGCCCATGAAATCTACTATCTTTTTCACCCCTATATCCGGGGGGGGGGGGGGGGGGGGCGGGGGGGGGGGGGGGGGGGCGGGGGCGGGGCGGCGCCCCCCCCTTCAACCCTCTCAAACCCACCAAACCCACCTCCCCAGTCCCGCCAAAAACCTCAATAGTAATCAACCCCTCCTTCCAACCTCCAACCTCAGTACAACAACACACCATGCACATATCACGCACCCAAAAAACGTAGTAACTCACATCAACCCCCCCCTCATTCTCAATCCCCAAAATCCCATGAACAACGAATCAAGGTCAATGATCAAGGTCAAGTTAACTCAAACGGGACAAACAAAGAAGAAACGTCAATGGCAGAAATTCTTGAGCTGCCGATATGACGATGTGTTCCATTTCTCGTCTCGACTTTGAAAGATCAGATCAGATCAGGCAAACAACGCAGCACAGCGATGAAAACAAAGAAACTACTCCTATCCATTCCCACCCTCATCCCCGTCCCCATCCCCACTATCCTCCCTACCACATACCCCATACCCCATATCCTATACCCCCCCAAAAACCCAACAACTCAAAATACCTACCCATCGCTCACTTACTCACTCACTCACAACTCATCCCCCGCTGATCCAAATATGGAAGAACCAGCCCACAGCAAAACTCAAAATAAAGCCATCGCACCAGACCACCGATCCCGCGCCGCAGCTGCAGAACAGAACCCAACAAGCAAGAATTTTCAACCTGGGAAAAGTCAAAAGCACATGATCAAGATGCATATGTACGTTGTACCCGCAGGTAAAAGGAAAGAAAAAAATTAATTTGGATGGGTGCATTGGCAAAAAGGTTTACCGAGCTTGCCGAGAGGATATGCATACTGCAAGGACGCTGGAGCGCATCATCTCCATTGGGTTTAGCGTACACGTACATAACGGCTATCCATATCGGGTCATCGCGTTACATATGCCCGCGAAATTGAAGAAAAGAGAGTCCAAGGACGGTTGCATTGTCAAACTCCCAGTATCATGGATGGGAAGAACCAAGGTTCGATCACGTCCTTGACCATTTTACTGCGAATTGACATCAGCTGCACGAGTCATGAAGATAGAAAAGTCAAAGCGTTGTTTTCTGCAGGGACCGGAATCAGTCGTTGCGACTCCGCACATAAGAGAAAATGCTGTTTCATCTCCACCCAAAGCACAAGCATGCGCCGCTCGCGGCAGCTGGTGTGCATAAGCCATTCAAAGTCTCATGATCCCGAGGATCCAAAAATATGTTACATCTGAAGTGAAAGCAAGAATGGAACGAGTAGTACAGATACATTGAGTCCAACCCAGCCCCCGGGGCTTGAGAAATAATGAGTCAGTCGCGAAAGCTACCAACCACACGCAAGATTCATGATGGCATACATGTCGCATGAAGGGTATATAAAAATAGCCAACCAGACGGAATACCAGATGCCCATGTATATTTCGTATCCCCACCGTAATCTCTGGCTGGAACGTATGATTTAAAGGCCCCGTTCAACAGGCGTCGAATGAGAAATTAAGGAGGCCGGGTCATGGCTCTTGTTTGGGACTGCTTCGGTCGCTTAGGTCTCGGGAAACCTGCCTTATCTCCCTCATCTCTCTGCTATCCGATCCGGCCGGATGATTCTGACGGGAGTGCCGCGTTTCAGAGGGTGCCGAATTTCTGCCACTTTCGGCCTCTGAGAAACTTTGGCGTCCGCTTCCTTGTGCGGCACGGGGCTGTGAGTGAGATGAGGTATCACTTGCTCGTGAATGTCTACGCCGTCGGCCTGACGTCGAGCCCGAAGAAGGTTGTCGTGAAAAGGACGGAGAGGTGTGTGAAGACGGCGTCGGTGCAGCTTGATGTGATCCTGTCGCTTTCCGTTTCTTGGGCGAGGTTGTGTAGTCGGACCGTAAATGGGACCCAGGAGGTTGTGTATTAGGTGACGTGTGCGCACTTTTGACTGCCGGGGTGCCATGAATGTCTTTGTCTTTGGATTTCCCCTGCGAGTCTGGAGGCTGCCAATGATGGAAATAGAGCCCAGGTGATGATGGCTGGTCTTGGTTTTGAGTTGAGAGCGCCTGCTGTGTCGGATGCTGCATACTCATCGGTGGGGCAGAGGTTCCCAGTGGAGCTGCATGCATGTCCCCAGTGTTCAGACGAGACAAATTCGATTGTGAGGTCGTTGGTCGAGGATTTGATGTAGGTGGAGCTGCCTGTAGAGGTTGAGGGGCCCGAGTTCGCTCACTGGGAAGAGTAGCATGAGAATATGATGGCGTGTAGACTGCAGCAGGCGGGTTCGGTTGAACGGGCTGTACGGGTTGTACGGCATTGCTGTGGGTCGGCGGCTGCATCTGTTGCGCGCCGTAAGGATTAGGATTCGGGCCTGCGACTGTTCGAGGTTCTCGTCGTTGCTCGGGGGAAGGTTGAACCTGAGATGGTGCCGGTAGCTGTTGTTGTTGTTGCTGCTGCTGCTGTTGCTGCTGCAGTTGCTGTTGCTGCTGCTGCTGGATTTGCGCCTGTTGTTGCAAACTCATCTGTGTCATGTAATGCTGAGCCCATTCCACGCTCATGTTTGCAACGTTGCTTCCTCCAATGCTTGCAAATATCATGGGAACCATCGGTGGAGGGACTCCGCCTCGAAGAGACTCTTGTAGTATGTTCTGTTCCACCTTCCGCTGTTGTAGCTTCAGGTCTTCCTGCCGAGTCTTTTCCTCCTCTTGTTTCCTTCGATCCTCCTCTTTCTTGGCATCAAGCCATGACTGCGTTGCTTCGTTCTGATTTTGCCATTGCGTTGGTGCTGGTGGTAGTGCGCCCATACCAGAACTCATACTCAAGGTACTAGACGCTTGAGCTCGTTCTGGCAATGGCAAGCTCCTGTCCATCACCGACGGAGGAGGCAAGCCGCGATGTGGTGTAGTCATTCTTTGAGGAGGGATGTCCGGTAGAGGAGGAAGAGAGGTCGACTTCGGAGGCGAAGAGTAGAGTGAGGAGGGAGAACGTTGGGTAAGTGAATACGCATGGGGACTTGCGTACCCGTGTTGCTGTGAAGGCTTGAGTGTAAGTAACATTACTGGCGATGGTGTGGGTGATTGGGTGTTAGATGTCCGGAGTGAAGATGTGGGTGAACAACATGGGTGCGGGATGACAGATGAATGTGGAGATAACCTTTTGGGAGAAGGTTGAATGATATACGGAAGAAGAAGGTGCCACTGAGACCCTGAACCTGAGGCGATGCCAGATTGAGAGATCCAGCTGGGGTAAGGTAAAGCAGGTTCGTGGTTTGGCAGACCAATGAGGAGCACGTATCGAAGGATTGAAGTAGTGAGGGAAGCGGGTAACATACTACGTCAGGCAAGCAGGGTGTCGGTCAAACTTCCGAGGCTGGCTATTCCTTCACCTCTAGCTTTTCTCGAACGGAAATGGAAGCAGGCTATGGCCAGCACCAGCCGATCAGTTCGCGTGGCTTCAAAAGAAAGGAATGCCTGGAAGGGCAAAGGAGGGTGAGTCGAAACGGCGAATGGGAAGGATGAGGAGATGCTAAAAAGAGACGAGGAAGAAAATGGAAAATGATCAACCGCGAATCGCGTTCGCATTTCACAATTTACGGCTAGTCTCTCAGGGTCCGGCTCCGGCTCCGGCTACGGCTCAGGTCGGCAGGGATCATGACTAGTTACTGACTAAGGTAAGGTAGAATCACGGAGTACCATGTACTACTAGTACTACCTTAAAGTGCTGTACTTTACGGTACCGATCAAAGCCAAGACAGGCTAAGCCAGCAATGGCTTTAACCTCCGGCGTTAAGCTCATTGCGCCCCATGAGTGCCTTCGTTTACCCGGAGGCGACTCTGAGAATAGTAGTAGATTGCTCAATCTAAGCCTGATGGGATCGCTCTGACCGGACTGGCCGTTCACTGGTCCTTGTTTTACTCCCTACCATCAGGCTGATTGACTACGGTAGTTACGCAAGAAGCCGCTTCAAGGCTGCGTGGCTGAATGCGCCGTTTCATGGAATTCTCGAAGCAATTCAGGCTCAAGTTTCATGTCGATCATCCCATTCATTGGCTGCCAGTAAATCTCGGCTGCTTATCCCGTTCGGTGGAAGGCCCGTGCAATTTACCAACACATCTATCCTGACTCTCCTTTCTCTACGTCGATCGTAAACCGCATAAGGGCAGCCTCTCCGCAAGCCGCCATTGGTGTCGTACGTTCGGTGGCAATCCTTGCCGACGGCTCGCCTCTGGGGAATATGCACATAAGAAGAACACGTACTGGGCGAATAGCAGCGATGCATGTTCTACAGTCAGTCGCACGGCACCACAACGCAATCATCATGAGTGGTGAAATGGGGGTACACAACCACTACCACGGGCTACCAAAGCTGCAGTTGAACGACATACGCTCGAGCCATGGCACCCCTCACTTTCCTTTGTCGACCGGTGGGGCGGGCTGCTGAAACTGGGCTGGTGGCTTCGGTACCCACGCTTCAGAGCACAAAGTAAAACTTCTCCCATCAGCCATCGGCAAGGGTGCAGCCGAAGAACGGACCTGGTTTGCTTGCTTGTCAAAACGGTAACATCCACGAATACGCACCATCACGCCAAATTGCAACAGTGCGACATCTCGGAACGTTTGCGGCATGGCTGCAGCTATGCATCTACAAAACCTACACCATCGCCTTTTCTGTCCTGCAACAACCTGCATCTACAATCTGCGCTTGCTGCATATGCAGTCAGGATGGGAAGCGCACAGCTCTTCTATCACGCCTGGATAAGAGTCGCCGTTCCCGTTGATCGCCAATCGTAATCTCAATCGCCATTCCCTTCTGCCCTAGTGATCACGCTTCCATCGTGGGATCACCTCCAGGCCGTCCAACTTTTCCATTCGAGAAAGTCGACTCGAGCTCTTGTATTGTTCAAGATGCGCACATGGCTGTGTCCGGGATGTACACATGGCCGTGGCGACAATATTGCCGATCCATCCATATCTTGAGCGTTACGCCTCGCAACGACTTCCCTAGATTATCCCGTACGAGTCAGCCTATCAGTATTGGGGTCGACGGAAAGGGATCATCTCAGCCCTAGTTCGCAGATCGAACGCCACCCGCATCGCACTTCCATCAATGGCTTGCGATGGCTTGCCGAAGCGACAAGCCACAATACGCTATACTATCTTCGGAGGCCAACCAAACATCCCAGCAAGCTCCTTTTGTACTGAGCTGGCCGCAGTCAATCCCAACACAGCCAGCCTTTCCTGTTCGGCCATGCTCGGCCTCGCCTTTAAATGCATACCGTACTCTTGCCTTGTTGTTACTTTTTCCTCCTTTGGGCTTCTCTACCCTCGTTACTTTCCTAGCTTGAATAATGTTAACTGCTGTTGCCGTGACTCCTCACCTAGATCGACAGAATTCGGTTCGAATCTCTCCTTCGGTTATATCAAACACTTACGCTTAGAGGCAAGCCATGTGGTCTTGACCGTCAGCTAGCTCACAGCCTGGTCGTACGAGGGCGCGATGGAGCGTATGATTCCGAAGTCAAGGCAAAACCTAAGCTGCGGTTTGATAAGGGAGATAAGACCTTACAATAGTCACAATCGACACTGCCTCATCCTGGCAACTGGACCTTATTACAATTGAGCTACGCATGGCGCAGGGCTAATCTAGCTACAATCCTTACCGATCATCGAGGAAACGAGAGAGAATGAGCACTGGATGCCTTTCGTCAAATCACCGAATATGCTGTGCTAATATTCAATCCTCAAGTTTCATACAAATGGGCTGCAAAGAACTGTTCGTATACCTTGTACCTGACATAATCAGAGAAGCATCATCAACCGAGAGGAATCTCACCAGATTCTCGCCATCCATCATCGGGCTAGTTAGCCGATATCCCCCCCAACCTCTCTCAAAAACCCACATCAAATAACACTCCAAGCTTCTTTAAAAAAAAACAGTAAACAAATCTCCCCCATCATACTATCTATTACCAATAGATATCATGATCACGTCCACCTCTCCATCTACCTACCCACCTACCTACTTACATGATCATAATCATAAAAGCTTCGCGCCTTTTATCAGATCCATCAGTATGGGTGAGTCAGTCCGTGGACTTTGTTTCGTACATACATACACACATACATGCCCTATTCTCTAATACTTACTAGCGGTCTCCCTTACCATACGTAGCAAGGTCCGCGCACTGATTTGGGGATTTGTAGATATGATGATTCATGGTATCAGGATTTGGTACAATTTAGATGGTTGGGATGTGCGGTTTGGGGGTTTGGGGAGGTTGAATATTGGAATTTTTGGGAGATTGAAGTTGGGAAGATGGAAGATGGGACGTCAATTGTCGTACTGTGTTCTCCAATCTACCGTATAAACACTTCATTAAATAAACCCTATCCACAACCTTATGCCTAGTCCAAATAAATATCTATGTAAATTCTTGCCTTCCCTAGAAATCACATCCGTAAAACTGCGCTGGTGCTGTGTTCCGAGCGCCTAGAGGTAATCCAGTCCCTCTTTCCTATTTATGTACAGGGGAAAATTCAGACGGCCCTATCCTGATAACGCCTCGCTTATGTGGGATCATCGGCCTGCAAAAACACCGGCGCTAATGCTTGAGGACTGATAATGAAGAAGAGTGGTAATGGGGATCCTTGCGTTGGGGGTCGCACGCGCAGGAGCGGATGTATCGCCTTGAGGGGAAATGTTCTTCGTAGTTAGTGAAGCAGGTGCTGTGGGAAACTATGTGTGTCATGAGAGACTTGCGTTGCTGAGAGATAGCGGAGGAACGGCGTCGTCCTCTTCGATCCTGTCGGGCATGCCGTTTCGCGTGACGTTTATGGCGCTGTTCGTCCTACTAACCACAGGTCGATCGCGAGGTGCAGGAGCGCGCGGCGTCTCGGCCATCTCCTCTGGGACTTTAAAATTCCGGGAACTCATCCTCTTTTCAAGACTGGGACGAGAACGATGCGCTGCTTTCTTCGCGTCTTTGCTCTCCTTTGCGTTCTCCGCCCTTTCCATGACTTTCTTGGCAAGATCGGCTGCTGTCTCTTGCAGATGCGGAATGACTTCCGGCGGTTTCTTCAGATAGTCTTCCAACATTGTCTTGAGCACCGCTGCCCTTACCGGTTTGGCAAGGTAGTTGTTCATGCCTGCTTGCAAGCACTTCTCGCGGTCCCCGCGGATGGCGCTTGCGGTCATCGCGATGATCAAAATTCCCCGAACCGCCGGATCTTCGTCTTTCCGGATGAGTCGCGTGGCGTCGTAGCCGTCGAGGACGGGCATCTGGACGTCCATGAGAACCAAATGAAAAGGTGAACCTTCCTTGGAACTTTTGCGGACGGCTTCAACTGCTTGTTGACCGTCGCTGTATGCCTCTGACTGTATGCCGAGTCGCTTGACAAAGCTGACAGCTATCTTTTGGTTTATTGGGTTGTCTTCCGCTATACATACGCGAAGCTCGCTTCTGGGTATCTGAGAGAGATCGAATACGGAAGCCGTCGATGAGCGAGGGGCTAGATTATCGGCGTCGGAAGACCACGTTGCCATGGGATCTGGTTCTCTGGTAGAAACCTCAGCGGCGCCTGCCGTAGCGGACTTGGCTGCTTTTTGGAACTTTATGACGAAAGACACCTTCGTACCAACGCCGAGCTGTGATTCCATACTGATCTTACCATTGAGTGCCTCTATGAGCGCCTTGCAGATGGAAAGACCCAAGCCACTGCCGCCATAGGAACGCTGGGTACTGCTGTCGGCCTGGGAGAAAGGCTTGAATAAGCGCGATACTTGTTCTTGAGTGATGCCAATGCCGGTATCGGTGACTGAACAGGTTACCGTGAGACTATCGCGGTCTTCATGGATCGTCCTGGCGCTGACCGTGACTGAACCATTGGCTGTGAACTTGTAGCTATTGCTGAGTAGATTCATGAATATTTGATGGAGTCTGACAGGGTCACCCATCACCAAGAGGTTGGGGTCAAGGTCTAGTTTCGTGATCGTCCTGAGTGTCACGTTATTAGTGAATTGAAGAGCACGTACGACCTCCGCAATCGTTTCCTTCAGATTCAATGGTACGCTGAAGAGCTTCATTTTCCCAGCTTCTAATTTGGAGAAGTCGAGGATATCGTTGATGACGGTAAGCAGGGTATCTATAAGAGGTCATCAATAGTGAGATTTGCTCAATGATGATACGGATACTCTTACCCGCACAGACTTTAATGTTGTTGGCGTAATCGGATTGTTGTACACTCAATAGCGTGTCCTTCAATAATTCAGACATTCCGATGACACCGTTCAAGGGAGTGCGGAGTTCGTGTGACACATTTGCGAGGAACACTGATGTAGCCTGAATTAGTACATAGGACTGCAAGGCCAGATTCTAGCTACCATATAATGCTTGAAAAGAATTGCTACGCTTTACCAAGCACTCGAACCCGGTAGAGTAGGAAGGGGAGTCTACGGGACACTTACTGCTCTTCGCCTTCGCAGCCTCTTCTTTCAAACGCACGTTCTCCATAGCCTCAGCTTCTGCGACTTTGGCCTTAAGCTCAGCTTCCCTTGCCGTTTTCAGTGCGAGCTTTTGTTGACCAATCATACTCTGATTTGCGGCCGACACCTTAGCAACGTTTCTGAAGAGCAGTGCATTTGCAATCGATATAGCGACTTGATTGCAAAACAGTTGAAGAACCCCTAAGTTTCTATCGGTGAATGCATTTGACACCCCCTCCATATACAATACTCCCAATAAATCTTTCCCCTGGAGGATAGGTAGCGAAATCACCGACTTCGCTGAACCTAACGCGAGGAAGCGCGAGTCCTGAGATAAATTGTGCACAAACACCACTTCTTTGAACCTCATTGTATATAGCAGAACCTGCTTTTGGCTTTCATCCTGGATTTCACTTATCGGACGAAACTCAGGCGATATACCATCGGCTGTACCACTTGCGGCTATACACCAGCCACTCTCACCTTCAATGATCACAGCGGCAAAGTCCGCCTGGGCACCGGCGGACTCCAAGATGATTTCCGTCATGGTAGCTAAAAGGCGATCAATCTGCAGCTCGGATGATATCGCTTGATTGAATTCCAGAATGCTTTGAAGGTCAAGGACATCGAGTCCCAAATCCGAAATGTCTTGGCTAGAGCATTTATCGGCCGACTTCGGTAGAACGGGGCTAACCCAGGCTTGCGTCCGATCGCCAGCGGTCTCTTTGCCCAGGATCCTGGTCTCTTGTCGTTCGTTCTCTTCAATGCGAAATTGAGTATTGCTAACTTCCCCAATGGTGTTGGCTGTTTGCACAGCTTGATCTCTTGTTTGAACAGTCGTTGATGCTCGAAGCACCCATTCATGCTTCGCTGTTAGCTGTGCGACTTTACCTGATGCCCCTATCCGTGAATATGTAGCCTTTGCGTCCGAAAGCGTTGTTCTGGCTGCTCGCATAGCTCCTCGACGGACGAAAAAATCGCCTTGCAGCTCATATGCTAAAGCTTGTTCGAGGTAAAAGTCATGCAGCTCTGTATGATCTATTGCAGCTTCATAGGACTGGATGGCATCACCGAAGCGCTTCTCAATTTCGGCCATCTCGGCCTCGATCAACAAGGACCACATCAAGTAATTGGCATTACAGTCGGCTTGCCATCGGACTATGCGCTTCTTGTAATCTCGTGCTTTGTCTAGCATTGTATCGCGATCTGCATCTGATGGATGCTCACGGAGATAGGCTAGGAGGGCAAGCGCAGTGTAGAAAAGTGTCAGGGGAATGACGCGCATGCTCCACAATACTCCGTTGGAAGCGATCGTTTCGTTTCCCAATTGGATAGCTTTTTCATGATGGCCGTACAAGTACAATGGGATAAGATGCAAGCCATTATAAAGGTCTCGAGGTATCTCTGGATTGGTAGAACGAGAAGCAACGAGGCTCAAATATTGTACCGTGTCGTGATCGTCATCAGACATTACAGTCTCTGGAGATTCGGTCCAGGTCTTTCCTTGTAGCGACCGGGAAACTTGCCTGGCAGCGGTCAGCAAGGCGCCTCCTCTCATGTCGGAACTCCAGTCTCCAAAGTCTTGCGCGGCGCTGGCGCAGTAGGACTCGATGCCAGCCATGTCATCACCAATGAAGATTTTGCAGAGTGCGATTGAGCCGACGGAGAAGAGGTATGTGTGCCTATCCCCAGAGGCCATCGAGTGGTCAATGGCTTGCTCCAAGGTATCGACCTGATATCGTATTGGTGCGCAAAGATGAGCGACGAAAACTGCTGATAGTGTTAATCCTCGTCCAACGGTATATGAATCACTATATTGGCCCAAAAGTTGCCTTGAGATATCATGCATTTGCAGGCCAAAGGCGGGGTCAGTGCCTCTACCAACAGATATGATGGCGAGGTATGTGAAGCCGATACCTGTTTGGGAGAACGTGGCTGGATGGCTGAGATGCCATTCCACCATCTTGAGGACCAATTGATAAAACTTGTAATTGTTAGCAGCGCAATATACCGCTAGGTCATAAGCCGCAACCTACCAGCAGTGGGTTACTCCAGAATCCGGCGCTGATCGCGTCCACCAAAACTGACCCTATGGCGATCGTGTCTGTATCAGTACTTAGAGGTTTACCGATTATGTCGGTAAACTTAGTCGCCTGCAAAATCTTCTTCAACTTGTCAAATTCTGCATCACACGAGTCCCAGGTTGGCGTGTCAGCGATGTCAAGGCCCAGCTCCAGAAGAGAAGTCTTCAACGCTGTTGAAGCTCCCGCAATATTGCCAGATTGAGCAAAGAGCTTTGATTGAAGGATCCATGCCGGAGCTTTATCCGATGCTGACCGGGCACCTGCAAAGAGTGAGTCAAGTAGATTCTGAGCATCAACTGGACGACCTTGGTGCCAATAGAGCTCCGCGGCCTTCGTGTACAAAACCAGTGTCTCAGTATAAAACACATCCGTGGCTCCCTCTTGCCACGGGTTCGGCTGCATGAAAGCCAGGCATGTTTCGTAGTAGTCCAGAGCCGTCGGCCGCGCACCTGACTCAATCGCCTTTTGAGCAGCATCCAATAGCAGCGATCTAAATCGATATCGATCCGTGACCCGACGCTGAATCACACGGGAAGCCTGACATGCGTGGCGAGCCCATTGATACAACAAACGTCCATCCAGGTCTGAGTACTTCATCATTGTCAAGACAATCAAGAAGTGCATTTTTTCATGGTCTTGACGTTCTCTGAGCGAGGCAGATGCTGTGATGTAACGATCGTGCGAGAAGCTGAACTCATCTTCCTTGCTGCCAGGCATGAGTATATATGCCTGCAATGTAGCTTGAAGACCTTCCACCACGTTCTCAGCTGGCTGCGGTGCAAACAAATCTGCATCTGTTGTGGGGTTGTCGCTGCTGGTTGTTCGAGTATCATCGTAATCAAATTCGCCACTCAAGAGTTTCTGAACCATTGAGAATGAGAATGTTGTTCCCAGTATTGACGCCCATGCAAGGATGGACCGTGCAGCCTTTGGTAGATCTTGTAGTCGCTTGGTGATGAAGCCCGTGTTGAGCTGTTGTCCATAGGAATCCGACTCGAATTCCGCGAGCACCCGATCCAAATCGAAGTCCCAGACTGACTCCTTCCATGAGAACCAAATACAACCTTTTCGATGACAAGTCTCCAGCATCTGCCTTAGGTAGAACGGATTACCGTTGGACTTCTCGAGACAAACCATGGCTAATGGCAGGACATATTTAGCCGGTCGATACAAAGTTGCAGCTACGTAATCGACCACTTCTTGTTCACTGATGGGCGATAGCTTGATTGATGTTACATTGGCGGCTCTGGTATTCAACACGGCTTGAACGTGGGCTGGGGTTGTTTCTTCAATTCGGCAGGTTGTCAAGATGACTATGCCCAATTTTTTGTTCATAATGTCGGAGAGCAAGTCGAGGCTCTCCTCATCAGCATAGTTGACATCATCAAGGCACAGACATATTAACCTTGTTGTCGAAAGAACGCGGAGAACGTCAATAAAGATGGTGACAAATTTCAGCGATCGAGGGTTTGTGTTACCAGATCTTAGGACATCGGAATTGCCATGGGTGATACCAGCAGCTTTGCTGCTTTGAGTGCTCCGCATACTGCCCGTCTCCATCAACTCGGCTCTCACGGATCTGTTGACCCTTTGGGACATATAAGTTGGGGCTTGATTGCCGATTCGTCCTTCTGAGGAAATGAGGCTTTCGGGTAAGTCTAGCATACTGCAAACGGACCCCCAAAGGCCTCGGATATTCTTACGAATCATATTGTGATACCCACTATTAACGTCACTCTCCGAAAAGATTTGTCTGATCAAGCTCCCCATTGCACGGAGGAGGGGTTCATAAGGCGCCTTCCGTGCTGGATCAAACTTTGCAGAAGCAAAGTATCCCCACTTGCGAATTTCGATCTGAGAACTTTGAATAAGGCTTGATTTTCCTGCACCAGCTGCACCAGTGATTGAGATGAGTTCGCAACGATGCCTTCGCGATTTTGCGGGGCTAGCCTTCCGTCTTGATTCCTGTTTTGCACCAATCTGATGTCCACTGCTGAGATAATCGGGACGCAGACCGCTTTTCTGGGTATCATAGGAGAATATTGTATCTATCGACTCTCTACTATCACTGACCTCGAGCGACGGTTTAGTCGATTGTTGAGCACCGTTGGACATATCCCATGATTCAAGACGCGAGCCTTCTGCAGAACCCTTTACAAAGATAGATGGCCCCAAGGCCGGACTGCGATCAACGTTCTTGCCCACTTGAGAGCTTGTGTCGCTCGAATAGGAGACGCTTTCAAGATTATCGAAACGTTCAGAGAGAGTCGACGTGCCAGAAGTGGAGCCGAAGACCATATTGCCAGATCCTTCGGTGCTGTGTTTCTGCTGCCACTGTGCTATCTTCCGTATAACCTCGACTATCTTGGCACGCTCCTCTTCCCTCTCAGATATGCTTGTGGGAAGTACAAAGAACGATGACACGTCTTTCGAACCGACCATAAAATTCACAAGGCCCTCGTTATCACCCTCTCCGAGCATTCGTTGTACTTGGAGAAGGTCATGTTTGACGCCGCTAATTGAGTGATACCGTTCGTCGATCTGCTTCTGTGTCATCTTCTGAATTATTTTCGATATGGCATCTGGTACATCTATCCGTTCCGACGAGGCGAAAGGGATCCTACGGCCTAGTACCGCCTGGATTATATCAAGGGGTGTCTCGCCTCGAAACGCAGGTTTGCCGGTGAGCATCGTCCAGAAAAGGACACCCAGGCCGTAGATGTCCGTCCGTGAATTTGGCTCCGCCGACATGCGGCCCGTCTGCTCGGGAGCAATGTATTGTAATTTGCGTTTAACGCCAATCTCTCGGGACAGTGTAATCCATCCACTGCTTGTAAGCCCATTTTCGAAGGATCGCGGTCCAGACCCGAAGTTGATAAGTTTGACAGCTCCAGTATCGTGGTTGTAATGGAAGGCATCAGCCCTGAGCTCGCCGTGCACAACACTCAACCCATGGTGTAGTAATTCTAGGCATTCACAAGCCCCAATCGCAAATCCGAGAAAGGTAGATATGGGTACTAATTTCTGCGGAGCCGGTAACACAGCATTCAAATCTTCGCGTCCATCAGGACCTGCTGATTCAATGGGCCCAAAGGGGCCGAGGTTGAGAAGGTCCTCTAGGTAGTTCCTCCCTGGCGACTTGAAGATGGACACAATCAGTGGTGCTTCATCCGCTTGCCTGCCTGGCAATTTTGCAAGGTCCAGAGGCTGTACAGCGTGAGAACACTCAGGATCTATATTCTGTACGAATGTTTTGCAGAGATGGTATTCGCGTTCAATACGCAACGTATGGGTTGATATGCGTGCAACGACTGGGACGTAGATGGTGTCTCCTTCAGACCTGGTGGGCGTAATGGTCGATCCGTTGTCAGTGATGCTCCCGCTAAGGCTGCCAGTTCGCCGGTGTTTGAGGAACGGCCGTGGCCCTTGTTTCGGCGAGCTCGAAGTCGAATCTGTTTTGGTGAATCCATGTATTGAGGAGGCACCAGAAGCCTCTGGATTGAGGTGACGTAGACCAAAGATATGCCAGTTGTCGTAAGTCTGCAAGGTCGAAGCTCAGCATGATACCTCACAAAAGCACATCCCTCACGTACTGAATGGAATGGTTGGAATGAATGGTCCCAGGTGTAGCCTGACAGCTGGGCTAACCGCTCGTACAAACGCGGTGGAGCAAGTGGAGACTTCCCTCTGTCTATGCCATCAGGATCTCTCATTCTGTCATGTCGTGTGCTGCAGTCGTGACGGCCACATAGTGTAGACAGCGCGATCAATGGCGTTCTCTCTATACTTCCGAGGTTTTACCGGTGTTGCCTCGATCAAAACTCCCTATGACGTACGGAGTACGCGAATCTCTTCAGGGTCCTGATAGATGAAAGGTCTAAAACCTTTATTGAGGAAGGTCGCAGAAAAAAGATTGCATCAAAGCATGATGTTCGGAAGGTACGGAGTATGGATTGAGAGTTTGGCGGGCTATGAAGCGAGTACTACAGGGTATCCCGCTTGTTGTGCAAGCAATGACTCCAAGCAACGATCTCATCAATCCACTCAAAACATTCCCCCTCCCATCATCCCTCCACCCATCATGTCTCCAATGAGTAATCCTCCCATGAGTCCACCTGCCAAAGGTAAACCAAACCCTCCACCATATCCACCACCATAGGGCCTCGAGTAGGGATACTGCGGCCTGATGTATGTAGCATTTGCATTGCTGTAAGGACCTTGTGCGTAAGGATTATAGCCATAGCCGCCCTGACTACCGTAACCGCCCTGCCCTGCACCCATGCCCTGTGGCGGCTCAATGAAGACGTCCTTGCCATCTCTTCCCTTGCCGATGAATTGCGGTTGACCCGTTTGGGCGGCGCGTGACATTGCCTGGCGAAACTCCATGTGCCGCTGATACGCCCGCTGCTCTTCATCCGCACGCTGCTTTCTTTGTGCTTCCCGCTGTTCATGCGTGGTCTGCGTCATCTTGTCCTTCATTCTCCGGCCGAACTTCGTCACGCCCTTGGCTGGTGGGGCCACACGAGGAGGCAGCTCTGCAGTATCTGGGGAAGCATATTTGGAATGGTCGTGGTATCCTTGACCATCGGTATCATCATCGCTGCTCTCGGCTGCAATGTCCGCTTGACTGGGTACTTTCTGTAGGTTCTGGATCCGTTGCCTCTCCACAGCATCCAATCCTTTCATGTACTGTTCGTCGTCGTATGGATGATGCCATATTGATCTTGGTGGTTCGACATTGGTGTCGACAAAGAATTGGTGATGGTTTTGATGGTCGTATTGTCGCAGCCAGCCTGAGGGTAGGGTACGTCCTTCATCTTCCATGCTGCGCCTATCCAGTGCCGATATTCCATTACGTTCTTTGCGGGGTGGTGAAAGATACGAAGATTGAGTGTGCCGACTTGCGGCACCGGAAGCTGAGGCTGCGGCCTCGTCATAGGAGGGTGGTGCATCTGTAGAGGTATTCATGACACAAGATGCGTGTGGGTTTCGGTCGAAGCAGAATTGAACGAGTGTTCGCTCGACGATGTTCAAGTCACTAAGATAGATATGTCGAATTGTTGGTTGATAGAGATGGTTACTGAGGAATGGTATTTGAGTATGTATCAGAATGAAGGTCTGCATTGCCACGCCCGATAGAGAAGTGACGTTGCCATCCCGATTGCGGCTACGATCACCATGCCGTCATCGCTTGGGTCCGAAAACTCCCTACTGATGCTCGCATGATAGCCCTTGATGAATATACTTACCACCTAGCTAGATACCCTGTGTCGGTATCAAAAACTCACAATGGGCCAATTTCCGTGTGCCAGGGGGAGGAACTCGACGGCGACATATCAATCATCGTACGCCAAGAGCATGAGCTTCAATGCATCATCCTCTCTGGTCTGTAGAATATGATAAGGTATCCGTCATTTGGTGTTACACCTGTCCCGTTCTTAGCAAAGGGAGCCTCTGCTATCCTCTCACTGAGAATGCGCTCGACCTAGGTACCTTGTCAGTCCGAAGGGCTGAAGCAGGCGCTAAGTAAGGTACTTCATATTCTACAGGGATCAGGGCGCCTAAACGTTTCAGCCTTGCCTCCCCGGGACCGCCATAACTCTGGGGTGCATTTCCCCGGCGTCCCTATCGCCTAAAGATTGGTGCTTCTCGTGGTGGGAGGCGCCATCTCATAAGCCTTGGTATTCCTCCGTATGCATGCTCCTCCACGCTGTGAGCCTTTTCCCTGTTCCCTTTCCCTCCTTGTTGCTGATAAGAAACCGTACCTAGCAACGGCTGAGCTGATAAGGTATGGTCTAATGGCTGGTCATATAGCCCTCGTAGGCTTAGATGATATGGTCCAGTCGTCGAAGGCTTAGCCGTTGCTAAGTTTGACCTCTTACCAGTACATCGGCTACACAACATCATTGTCCGACACACCCAAGCAAGAGAATGAAATCTGTGCATTTTCATGATCATTGTTGGTCTTGCAGCTGCACCATGCCGCCAAGGCAACAAGCCTCATGTCCGAATCGGAGTAAAGCAGGAGGCCTGGAGACCTCCTGCATATGCTTTGCCGCCCACAATAATACACACTACCTTTTCATTCGTTCAAAATGTCAAAGCTGATGAATCCTGTCAGATCTTACCAGTCAGCTTCATCCATGTCTTCGTATCTGTTTCATAGATGCCTAACCTTAAGTACGGACTAATAAAACGACAAACTTTTGTCCATCTCACGAGGGATCTGTCCATCCATTCCATTTGTAAAAGGCCGCTCTTGTATACTCTCCGTGCCCAAATTACACGATCGTCCAGCATCATACCCAACGGCTCCGCGTACCGTCTCATCCCACCACCAGTAGCTGCTCCCAAATACAGAATGTCCCCAGAACAAATCCAGATAATCGCCTTCTTCGCCGCCTTTCTTGCCTCTCTCCTCCTCCTTGCGGGCCCTATCTTAGTCATGATCATCTACGGCGGCTGGACGAAATGGATACTTCTCGCCGCAATAGGACTGGCGGCTTTAGTCACGGCGGCGAGCATCGGCTTCTTGACACCTCAGTAGCCAGGGGAATGGGAATTGTGTACTGAGGTTTGGAGACTATCGCCTCGGTACATGCAGCTCGGGACTGTTGAGATAAAGGGGAGAGCATGAGCTTCGCTCTTCTGTGTCGCCATCGAGGAATACACACGAGGATTCGAACAAATGGATCAACACGACAGTCGGTGGACCGCGAATTCAAGGCCTTCTTGAAAAGGACGACTTTCGCGTGTAGTCTGCACTCTCGTCTTGTCCAATTGTTAACTTCGAATGAAGCAAAGCAAACTGGCAGTTCACACACGATAAGCTAAAGGATAGAGCGAAATATTCAATCAGCACGCCTGTCATTGACCACCACTATCACCCCGAGAGACACACCCTTACCTTCGCAAAACAAATCAGCAGTAGCGAAGACTGAGGCGCTGGGATCCAGAACAGCAAATTGCGCCGGTCTACCTCTGGCCCTCATACTTCCAGCATAGCTTACCAAAAGTATAGACAATCTCCTAGGGTTGTCTAGATTACTTCCTAGCTCCTTTGGATTGTCCGATTGCTGGTTATTCATTATTGGCTCCATATGCCGCCGCAAAACAGCCAGCTTGCACGGCCATTGGCCCAATCCAGCAAGGGCGCATCGTGAAACGAGAGCTGTCAATTCCGAGAAGCACTCACGATGTCAGGAACTGCGTAGCTTGCTGCCGAGCGAAAGGTCCTCACGATACTCCTGTTGCCTAGTGGGCTACCCTGAGCGTCAGATAGCCTCGCTCCGCCTCGCGAAGGATCAAACACACCAGTGCCTCGCTCCAACCTTGTTCAGCTCCTATTATGACCGCGCCCTACGACTTTCACCATCGTCCGGAACATCACAAATAATCGCCAGACCAGGCGATGCCATGCATCCACAAGTTGCCCTTTTAACATGGCACCTTCTTCTTGTCATCGCCCTTGATGGCCCCCTCTCCGAAGCAAGTAGCACTCAGGACCGTCTGACGCAGGCCCTCTACGCGTGAGCCTTTTCCGGAAGATTCTGTCCGAACATGTCCCCTCCCTTGGCGCAGACGCTGTCCTACAGCCGCAAAGATTCACGCACCGGGCATTGGATTCGGCCCAGAGATGGGACATGAGTACGTTACTTTGCTTACTCGTTGGCCGTGAGAACCATTTAGCCAAATCTGAAACCTTAGAATAGCATCAGTCAGGTATCATAATGGTACTTATGAAGACATTGCCTACAATGCGGGAAATAGCACATATGTCGACCTACCGCGGCGCCTTGCGTCTGGACCTTCCAGTCTTTCTCCCAATGACCTATCTACGTACACCGGAAAGCTACCTAGGTTGGGCCAAACAGCGCCCCCTACGACTCATCAGGAAGCTTCCATCTTCCATCTTCCATCTTCCATCTCATATCTCCCAACACAACACCATTAAAAAAACGGACCTGACTTGATTATGAAACCTTCACTCAAAAACCTTCACTGAAAATAATGCCTGGACCATCAACAGCCCCGTCGATAGATTTATAATAACAAATCAAAGCAAAATAAAATAAAACAAAACAAAAACATGCTATATGATACACAACCGCTCGCAATAAACATCTACATATACCCACCCTCATATCCCACCTTCTCCCTTCTCCCTTCTCCCTTCTCCCTTCTCCCTTCTCCCTTCTCCCTTCTCCCTTCTCCCTTCTCCCTATCCTTATCAACAACTCCATGAAAAAAATAGAATATCCGCCTTAATAGAAAGATAGTAAGATTTTGAGTAGATACCGACAGTCTTTTTATATTTTGTTGAGTGAGTGGTAGGAGTTGGATGAAAGGATGGGGGAAGGGTATTGGGGGTGGGGGTGGGTTGGGATATGGGATATGGGATGGGGTTGTTGGGGGAAGTAGGGGATGGAAAGTGGGCTTTTTGGGGGGAGTGGGGCATAGGGGTTGGGGAGGGGGAAAGAGGGGGATAGGGAGAAGGGATGGAGACCAGGATAAGGTGGGTAGTACAGGAGACGCAGCTTGTGGGGGAAGAGCGTTGTAGATTGAGGGCTGCGTCGAGGTTTATGTAAGTACCTTAGTGGGTTTTGTAATCTGGTGATGACGTATGGGTTGAGGGCATGTATGCCAGCTCTGACAGTTGCGTCGACACCTTACAGGCGGAGTGTAAGTATAGTATGCCAGTTCTAATAGTGTCTGGCATATCGGGATATCATCCTCACGGTGTTAAATCTCTTGATATCAGTGCAAGCACTTTCACTCATGCTTTAAAGCCAGAGGTGTTGGCGCATTCGCGATGGGTTAGAAGAGTGCAATGTTTGCAGGATAAAGTACAATTGTAAGAATCGTATCCCAGCAAGCCTTCCACAACGCCACTCATGCTGCGTCGTGATCCAGACATCAGCCACATCGTACACTCAATTAATAGAAGCTTTTGAAGCAAATCTTAGCAATGTTCTAATGTTCCAACGGTAGTCTTAGCATGCCGTCCATGATGGAATCAATTGGACTTATCCCCCTCTTTGATGACAGAAGTCAGATAAGTCGAGTCGTAGCCGACCGTAGGCGCAAGGCCTCCGAGTACGATGAAGAGAAGTAGGACGACGCTACCGAACACGATCAGCTTCCGAAGAGCAGGATGCTTGGCACCATATTCTGCCCAAGCTCGATTCATCTCTGAAAGCTGGGTCTTGATGGTCGATCCGCCGAGCTTGTAGTAGACCAGTCCGCCAAGGGCTATGCTGTATCCGAAGTATTGGAGAGCCGTGACCTGGGTCCCCCAGATGGCAATTGAAGCTCCAACGAGGAGGATATCCTTGAGCACGCCACAGAGTGTCATGACCAGGCCCGATGTTCGGCCAATCTGTGCATATCAGCATATTTGCAGCGATTCGGTGGAGGATAGACCGTACCAAGAACACCACGGAAACGTTCAATGCGAATGCCACCATTGCGTTCGCCACCAACCTCCATACGCCGACCGCGTAAACCGCCTCCATGGGAATCCTAGGTAATTCGAATACTAGTGCCACACAGAAGTTCATACAGGCACAGATCGGGGCGAAGTAGTATAACGAGACCAGCGGATCCATCTTGTATTCGGATGAGCTCAGCAATCGTTGTACCATGACAAGCCTTATCGCTTCGAAGATGATGCCGCCAATCTGGAAGAGGACTCCAATGAGGACAAACTCGATTTCGCCGAATGAGGCAATGATGACACCAAGGACGATGAAGGATACGTTGAACAGGACTCTAAAATCAGCTTTCTCAATGCCCATCAACCATCCTGCGAGCAGCACCGCGACCGGTGTGCATGCCTATTGATATCAGAACTTGGAACATGTTGAGCCCATGATAGCAGACGAACCTTGAGCATCTGAATGAACGCCACACTGAGGTATAGGTATGTCAGGTTACCGCAGATGAGCGACAAGCTGAAGAAGGCGCCAATGGGTACGATGGCCCGTAGATAGACTCTCCCCGTCATCTTCACCGTTTTTCGGCCATCGAGGAGCTTCGTTGTCCGCGCCATAAGCTGTGTCATGACGGTTGCAAACGTCAGATGCCAGCATGTCAGCGTGATGGCTGCCGTCCCACGATCAGTATGGTATGAGGGTAGAGATAGGGGTATGCCATACGAAAAGCTGGTAGCACAACGTCAGCATACTGTATGTTCGAGGTCGTGTCAATGGTGACCGAAGTGACTTACGGAATCTGCTTGGGTGTAAGATCCATTTGTTGAAGAGAATGATGCCGGAGCTCAAGGTGATCCATGTTCTGTAGCAAGGAAGCATCAGTATTGGGAACGTGCTGCCAAAACCAATGCGCCGTCTTCACGGCATTTATAACACTCACATCACGTAGAACGATGGATGGAGCTTTGACGCTGGCTGGTCCCTCTTCTCGACCTCTGGATTCACGGTCGGCAGAACCGGTAGAGAAGGCGATCCAGGTCCTGATCTGACGATCTCTGCAGAAATACGCTCCTTCTCGGTATACTCCTTTGGCTCGCCCATGTTGTTCACCTTCTGTAGCTGGGCGTCAAAGAATGAGTGGAGGTCGAACGGCCGCGACCGTGGATGACTACCGGCTCGAAACAGGGTGAGTAAGTGACAGTGGGTACCTTTGCGACTAGGCGCAGAGAGTTGTAGGCATTGATCAAAGATTGCTGGCGATGTGTTCTTGACTTCTTGTTGACCGAAGGTGTCCACAATCTTCCCCAAGCCCCAGCCGTGCCACCCTTGGAATATTCCACGCTAAATGCATCGGCTGGGGAAGGCAATTTCAGCCGAATATGAATCCTCCCGTCCTCCCAACCATGTTTCAACACCGCTGCAACTTTCGCCTAGCCATGGTACCACAATTGGGAGACCTATGATCTTGCGGAGTACTCATCTGGTCATAAGATGGAAAGATGGAAAGATTGGTCCTTCACCGTCCATGTCAGACAGGCGCGCCAAGTGCAATTGCGTCCGCAGCGGAACTTCCCATCGGAAAACCGCAGATTTCAATGGAATTTCTCGGTCCTCTCCATCTACGAAGCCTGCCTTGTCTTGTTGGAGCAATGAGTAACTGAATGAGGAGTGCTACTCTCTTCATAACATACCCCGCAGGCACAGACTGGGTTGCGATTGGTGGAAAAGGTGGACCTATGCATTTAAGATGATGGGCTACGACAGCAAGAAGAGTCCTCGTCCGACATATCCTTACACAAGTCCAAGGTGCCGCGCGAGGTAACCAGGAATACGTCGAATAAGACTTGGTGACACTTCTCTAGCAATTCGGATCAAAGAGCTCACAGCCTTACCCGTTTACAGCACAGCAGTCGAGGTCAAAATATGTCTCCAAAAGTCAGACGTTGTACCTGCAACGGCGTAACGCCTACATGTGCCGAAAGAAAGATCTTTACTCTCCGCTCCGATGATAATTCCTCACAGATCAAGCCATCATCATCCGCGACCTTTACACCAGGCACAGTGATCGAAAACAGCATACACAACTTGAGCGTGTCATGGCTAATAGATATCGACGATCTTATACGAAGGACTGGAGTAGCCAGCCTTGGATATTGATTAGAGACGAAAGTCGGCAACAATAAGTAGGTCTGGGCTAATACTCAAATCATCATGGGTGGGTCATTTATCCTTTCCATTACTTTTCGTTCTATTCCTAGACTGCGCTTTTCTCGATCAAGCGCAAGGTCGAACGCATACAACGGGCCGCATGCCACGGACCTCTGAAAGACTGAAGATGGCCTACTTTTGTTCGAAGTTTCCTCTGATTGGCCGGCAGCGTTCCCTATAGTCGCGTTGTCGCCAATGTTCAAACTTCCCGACCCACAAGCGCGGCAATGGCTACAGCAAGGTTTCTACGCATGTCTGGCACATGCCCTTCTTCGGATTTTCATGCGGCAAAATTTGGTGTCGGCATTCTACCTGACTCGAGCTTATATACACTTCTCCACCCCACGATGCCTTGGTCTCTAGCTGACCTCTCCTTCTTCGCAGCGAAGAGCTCATCATCCCCACAAGATGCACAGGTCCAGCAGCACCACGCTCACTATCCTGTCCCTCACAACCCTCATCACCTCAATCTCAGCGTCGGGCGTCCCCCTCGTCGTCTCCCCCGGCCTCAACATCTCCACCCACCCCAACGTCTCCGCCCACCTCCCCAGCTGCACCAACCTCACCACCGCCCCCACAATCCCCTGTTACACAACCCTTAACACAACCGCCTACCTAAACAACTACAACCTCACCTCCCCCGAAGTCTGCGCCCCCTACGAATCCTGGTCCAAGTGCCTCCTCCAAGCCGTCTACCAAGCTGCCGGCGCTCGCTGCGTCCCCAAGGCCCCCTCAGTATCGAAATGCCAACCCTTCGACTGCGCCTCTCTAAACTCTACAACTTGCATCCAACCCCAACGGTCTAATGTAACAGGCATCACCATGTACGAAGCGGCAGGCTGGTACGCAGCGTGGAATGTATATGCCGTCCACCACCACATCCGAGCCTGGGCCTCCGCTCTCAACAAAACCTCGTCGGAACACGCTATCCTTGCCGCTGTCAACCCGCTTGTGGCCAATAATGCTACGAGCGTGCTCATGTCGGTTATCCGAAAACATAGCATCAATCCTAATGCTGATAAAGGTCTCTTGGACGTTTTGGAGAATACGGGACACGGAGAGCAGGCGTATGGCAATTCGAGGGGAAGAGGGGAGCAGAGTACATTGACGGGCAAGGAGTGGAGCGGAGTATTGGTGGACAGATTGGCGGTGGTGCTGAGGGTGGTTAATTTTGATTTTGGGGAGTGGTTGGGCATGGTGGAGAGTGGGGCATATTCGACGAGGGGACTGAGTGGGAGTGGGGCGTTGGCAAATAGGTTGAAGGCCTCGTGAGGAGATGTTGGGAGGGGGTATGAGAGGATATTGATATGGGAGAAGAGCTGTTCGTTTCTATTGCAATGGTTTCTTAGGGTCGGTTTGGGCTGGATTTTGCAGAGGGAGTTCGGGAAGTGCAGTAGGAGGTTTTGGTATCTGGATATGGTTGCAGATTTTTTGTGTGATGGCTTGTAGGATTAGGGATGATGGTAAACCGAAAATTATCTTCAATTTTCAAAAGATCTCACGGTATATTGAAATTTTAAGCACGAAGCACTGGGGACTGAAACGCACCAGCTCCAACGCATAGGGATATCCGCTCACACTCTCATCAAATAACAACCCAGCAGCCAGCTATACATCATCCCCCCCGCTTCACAAAACAGCCAACGCCGCCACCCCCGCCGCCAGCGCCGCCCCCACAACCCCAACCCCATTCGTCGGCGCCGGCCCCTTCGCGATATCCTTCGACGCGATCGCCACCTCCTCGCTAATCACGCTCGACAGCACGCTCCGCGCGCTCGTCGGCACGGCGCTATACCAGTCCGACAGCGCGGTGCCGGTGCCGGTGATGACGCTCTGTATCAAACCGGTGGGGTCGGCGCCGATCTGGGAGAGGGCGGAGGTGGGGATTGCGGAGGTTATGGCGGCGAGGGCGGCGGCGTAGGCGGGGTCGGTGGTTTTGGTCGAGCGGTAGAGGGAGAGGTCGGAGAGGAGATTTACTTGGGGGGCGGAGAGGTTGGTTATGGTTGGGGCTGCGGGGGCTGCGGGTGTGGTGGTGTCGGCGGCGGCGAGGAGGGTGAGGGATGAGATTAGGAGGGTGCGGATTAGGAGCATTGTTGCGGGTTAGGGTGGGAGGTTTGGACGGATGGTAGAGTTGGAGAGATGATGTGATCTAGTGCTTTTGCGGTAGAATGTGGGGATTAAAGCTGCGAGTGAAAAATCAAGAGAACTGAAGCGTGGGATAATGAAGTAATGGAGATATTGGGTATACAAACACGTCGAAGAAAGAATGCAGCCTGCGACTGTTGTTATATACTTTTGTCAAAAGAGGCACTGCAACACGAGGATGAGAATACTACTAAGCTTCAGCCCCGTACAACATGATCCTGGAGGAAGACAGGGAAGACTGATGGCTCAAGCAGAAGCTGAGATGAGATACGATACGATGCTGACTGCGCGGGTGATAGTGGACCACTCAGCCTCACTGTAGAGGATCTCCAGCCCGCCAGTCTCATCAATGCCCATCTTCCGACCACTGTAACCTTGACGTGATCGCGATGCTCAGGGGGGTTTCAGACTGTTGTGATGTTGGGAACAGGACAGGATGAAATAGTCTGAAAGCATCTGCTATGGTAGGGCAAGACGTTTGTCGTCCTCTCTCTCACGAGGTTCGGGCCGCGCTGTTGGACGTGGAAGTTCGAATGAGGTTACAGAGAAAGGAGTCGGAGGATTCGCTCGAGATGGAGAGCGGACGGTTATTTTTAGAGCCTTAGCGACTGGGGCCTAGTGAAGCCACCTCCATCGCTGAGCGATGCAGTAAACCAGTGCGAGTGATCCACGTCGTTGAAAGTTCACACATCTTGCTTCTCTTCAAGTCCATCATCCTGATCGCGAATTGCTTCTTATGTCGTATCATGATGCGGTTATGTGCTCGGACAGAGGATAGGATATTACAAAGCATCTTCGGCGCCGCAGATGAAAAGGAAGCCACTTGGGAAGCTTTCTGTCTACGAATATCGACGACGAAGGGTACTAAGACCTAGGTACTGCTGTAGGCTAGGTAACTTGTGTTTTTGTTGAAGAACGCCATATTGGAAGGGACATGTTGAGGCAATCTCCGCAGTCTGGAATTTCAATGGTTTGTCGCGAGATATCACGAGTGCTCAAGTTGCCAGGACATGGGATAGACCACCCTGTGACAGACGGCAACAACGATTTTCCTAGATGGCTTTCAGGTCTTCGGAACATCACTTGTCATTGATCGATGGGTTGCAGGTGAATGATCACTACGACAGCCCCTGTCTCGTGTCCAGCTGGAAGGGATACGAGATCATGAGCTTTCAGAGTAGATACTTCGTTGGCTTTGGACAATCTTCTCCACACTCCTTTCACCGAAGTTTGTTGGCTAACTGCGTCTTGACTTGCGATCAATTTATGAGGAACAGCCATTGTCGATACTGACAAAATGCCAACTCCCTTTTGATGGACTCAGGCTGATTGGGCTTCCGAAGAAGAGCATGATGCACTGGTGAATATGCCTTTTTGCTCACGGCCAGTCTTTGAGATTTGCTAAGTTAAGTATGGCACAGGACGCCGGGGCATGAGCTAATGACAGTTATATTGACACTCCGCAGTTTAGTGTATTACCCATGAGGGTCTGCCGTGGCCGCGATCGCTGTTCCAAACTTGATATTCAGGCTGACAATGGAGCCAGTATATACAAGCTCCGGAAAGCCTACATTTATCGCTTGTCAGTGTCTTTCAACCTCATAAAGGATACGTACGCTAATGACTCGTATGCTATGCAAAGACCTTTTTAAATTCCTTGGAGAATCAGCAAGGGGGAAACACTACGAGTTCTTACCGATATGCAAGTCGTCTCGCCTTCAAGTAGGAAGGCCGATATTTCTTCATCACAGATTAGGAAATTAGCAGGTGATTCTCGACTGCCAGCAACTCTACGTTCAATTGGTTGTTCAACATACATCAGATGGTACTTGGATCCCTTGCTAGCTTTTGGTGATGGTAATATCAGGTATTCCTACTTTCCTTATCAATTGGATTTCATAAGCTTTCGATCTCGCCCAATGGGTGACTACAATCTGCCCAATAGATTGAAGGTGAAGATCGGATCTGCATCAGTCCTGCGGATGAAAAGAGGACATTTTGTTTCCTTCTCGCGTCATAGGACAACACTTCGCATGAACGCTAAACAGTTGGCTCGGTTAAGGTCCCATACTTCTGCGGCCACAACGAAGAAAGAGTGACACGCAACATCGAATTACGTGAAGGCCGGGATCAACTAGGGCAGATGTTCAGAGGAACCTATGCCATCATTTCAACATGACAGCCTACCTCAACAGCCTTGAGCGTACCTATGAGGATCGCGGTAAATCCAATTGTTGCTATGATGATCATCATCTGACCAAGTCCACTGACAGGGATGCAACTAAACGGACGCAAACCGTCGATTTCGAGTAGGTTTTCACTAGCAGAAGTTCCTTTCAACGAATTCGACAATTATATCCACCGTGATCTTTTCGGTAATGAGGCAGGTAACTGAATATACTATAGCGAGGACCCTGATCACAATTCCTCACTCTCTTGTCACATGTTTACATATGCTGTGCGGCAAATGCCCCATTTTTGGGCCGATTGGATTTATGTGTCATTTATGTTCTTGCTGCTTTCGACATATAAGATCTCAATTCTCGCGTGAGATCAGCCACAATAGAAGAGAAAAAGCTCTTCACAAGTGGTAGATCTCTTTGGAACTCATACTCTTCATGATACGATTTATCTCCAATCACACAAAGCCCTACATCCGCTTTTTGGTCATTGCACTTCTTGAATCTGATCGATCATCAAGATCCCCACGATGGAAGTCAGTGCTGCAGGCACACTCGCATTAGCTTTACCTCTTGCAGCGATCTACACGTGATCTACGAGCAACGCCGGGTAAGCGCTGCAAATATGCTGGTGGACGAACTCGTACTTCTCCTTTCAAGCTACAATAACGTTTAGAGGTGTGTCACTACTCTCGTATCGGTGAAATGCGTCGAATTAAAACGATGACGGGACGACCTCTCGTGCCACCCATACTACTATCCGCCAACTCTGTATTTGCTCCAACCGCTCTATAAGAGTCATTGCCCACACTAAACCCAATGTTCTTCATCAATCCCTAGAACATTCACAGGCCAATCAAAGATGGCATCAGTCTTCACATTACTCTCCATTGTCTTCACTACCATCGCAAATGCGCAATCCCCGAGCGCATCTCCCACCGTGCCTACTCTCGTTACACCAATGACAACATCGATTGGTAATGCCTCCGATATACTAACATACCCTATTTGCGCTGTAAGTGATCATATCGGTCTCGAGTCATTGCTACCATACTCAGCCCTGTCCAGCAAATATGTTCCAACGGAACAGCCCCATTCCTAGCAGCTACCATACCTGGTTGTGACGCGAGCAAGATCGAATGCGTTTGCGGTGCTTACTTTCGGAGTCAAACTGGCGCCTGCGAGAAGGTTACTTGTAATGCTGCGGACTATCAGGGTAGGTCATGTTTTGCCCTACTCGAAATGCTCTGCTGAAACAATAGCAATATAGCCACGGAAGTCCTTGCGCAGCGACTGTGCGGGCCACTCTACAGTAACGACAGTATTTTGAGTACAAGCGTCGCATCAGCTATTGCATCTGCAACATCCGTAGCTGCGGCAGCAACTACTGGGAAGGATATCTTCGACCTCGCCACCTATCCCGCCTGTGCTGTGAGTAATGAGTTTTCAAGACCCGATCCTATATCGGACGGCTCGCTGAGACTTTTCCACCAAAATAGCAAAACTGCACGATTGCCAATAAATACGGTGGCTGTGGCAGTCAGAATGTATCCTGTCTCTGCAACCCACCCGCCTCCATCATCCTCGGTAATTGCGAGGTAGCCACTTGCAGTCCCTCGGACTTGGAAAGTATGTATCCCCTACACCATCCCAGGAAAACTTTACAGGGTATGATCGTACTGACAAGGTCTCGTGAATGCAGTTGTTACTGATTTATCTTATCGTCTATGCGCCCCTGTTGGTGGTATCAACGAGGGCACGAACTTGAGCGGGGTACGAACACAAGCCAGTAACGCAACCATGCCGGTCCCTCCCGTGCCCATTGCGTTCACCGGTGGCTCGACTCTTGTTGTGGCGAACGCTGGAATTTGGATGTCCCTTGTCGTGCTCAGTGTCGGTATGGGAGCTTTAATTGCGTAGTCATCGTCTATTATCTAAGCAATCTATCGGAACGGGCGAGTACATGAGGTCAACTCTAGCAAACCAGAGCCAAAAACCTAGGTTATAGACTGTCGAAATGATCTTTCGGGATACTCTATCTCCAATAGCACGAGACCATGTTTGCACGTCTAATGGGCAAATTTGAATGAACAATTGTCTCCGTGAGATGCTCACATATATTCACAAATCCTACACAAGCATTCCAATCATGATGATGAGCAAGTCCTGCAGGAACGAAGGATCGTGACCCTATCACATTTGATCAAACAAGCGTACGAATTCCAAGTCGTCAAACCTTACACTAGCTAGACCTTCTATCCCCGAACGTTCAATTAAGTGTCATATCAGTCGCTCGTCTTCTAATATGCTAATAATGGCGTTGTAAAGGGCCTGCAAGATCTTGTCGCGAACTTGAAGTACGTGAAAAACTTTCACGGTTGACAGCGACACTTTAGGGATCTCGCCATTCTTCGTATGCATCACCGTCTATTTCGCATGATGGAGGTCGATCTATAGTGTTTTCATGCTGGATACATATTATCGAAAGCTGCCGTATTCGGATTAGCGATCTGCAACTTACCTTGCTAGAATAAGTCTAGCGCCCCGCGACTCTGGGCCGCTAGGGGCTGCCCTAAATAGATTTCACGCTAGCAATGTTTCCATTTGCATGTTCGATCCTTCCTGTTCCCAACGTTATCGTCCCATTTAACACTGTCGTTTTCATCCTACACTGTGTTTCTATGAACTTGTAAATAGAGCGTTGGCTTGCCACTTGTCCAAATTGCTTTCATTGAGATTCAAGCGCTGAACGGTTACAAAAGATGGGCAAATCAGATATGTTGGTGTCGCCACTTTCCATACAGCTTGCAACCCTGCTAAAAACTGCAGCTCAGTCGACGTACTGGTCATTGGTGCTGGTCCAACCGGTCTGGGAGCAGCAAAACGTCTCCATCAGCTGGTGCGTCGTTCATCACAGGCACGGAGTAGCGACGACGCTCACGCATAGCGCAGGATGGGCCATCATGGTTGATAATAGATTCCAATGAGACGCCGGGCGGGTTGGCATCTACAGATATTACGTCTGAGGGCTTTGTACGTCCAATGCCGTGTCAATTGATCGTTCCAGATGCTGATTAGCCGCCAGCTTTACGATGTCGGCGGGCACGTCATCTTCTCCCACTACAAATACTTCGACGATTGCATTGATGAGGCGTTGCCCAAGCCAGATGATTGGTACACACATCAGCGTATTTCCTACGTTCGTTGCAAGAATCTTTGGGTACCATACCCTTTCCAGAACAACATATCCATGTTGCCAAAGAAGGAGCAGGTCGACTGCATGGATGGTATGATTGATGCAGCATTGGAAGCCCGTGTGTCCAATACAAAGCCGAAGAATTTTGATGAATGGATTGTGCGCATGATGGGAACGGGCATCGCGGATCTGTTCATGAGACCGTACAACTTCAAGGTCTGGGCTGTACCAACGACAAAGGTGGGCAAGGCGGAGAATATGCAATAAGCAGTAGGCTGATATAAACAGATGCAATGCCAATGGCTCGGGGAGCGCGTTGCTGCGCCTGATCTCAAGACCGTCACCAAGAATGTCATTTTGCAGAAAACCGCCGGCAACTGGGGCCCCAATGCCACCTTCCGCTTTCCAGCACACGGTGGTACGGGCAGCATCTGGATTGCTGTCGCCAACACTTTGCCAAAGGAGAAGACACAATTCGGCTCCCACGGCACAGTCAAGAGCGTTGACGCAGACGCCAAAAAGGTCACCCTTGAAAACGGCAACACTATCAAATACGAGAAATTAGTCAACACCATGGGCGTCGACTCTCTCGTCCAAATGATGGGCGACGAATCCCTCGTCTCCCTCAGCAAAGATCTCTTCTACTCTTCCACCCACATAATCGGCGTCGGCATACGCGGCGAGCGCCCCTCCCGCATAGGCGACAAATGCTGGCTCTACTTCCCCGAACCCGACTGCCCCTTCTACCGCGCCACCATCTTCTCCAACTACTCCCCCAACAACCAACCTGCCGCCTCCAAAAAGCTGCCCACCCTGCAAATCGCCTCCGGCCAACAAACCCCCGACGCCCCCGCGCGCGAAGGCCCCTACTGGTCCATCATGCTCGAAGTCTCCGAATCCTCCCTGAAGCCCGTCGACAACGCCAACATGCTGGCCGACTGCATCAAAGGCCTCGTCGCGACCGAAATGCTCAAGCCCACCGACGAAATCGTGTCCACCTACCACCGCCGCTTCGACCACGGCTACCCGACCCCCTCCCTCGAGCGCGAAGCCGTCCTCACACAACTCCTCCCCCGCCTCCAAGAAAAAGACATCTACTCCCGCGGCCGCTTCGGCAGCTGGCGCTACGAAGTCGGTAACCAAGATCATAGTTTCATGCTGGGTGTCGAGGCGGCCGATAATATCGTCAATGGGTCCGCGGAACTGACGCTGAATTATCCGGACTTCGTCAATGGACGGGTCAATCATGAGCGGAGATTGGTGGATGGAGCGCAGTTCTTCAAGAGTCGGAAGGGTATCAGAGATGACGGGAAGCCGTTGATGCCGGAGGCAACTGCGGGCAGTAAAGAGGGGAAAGCGCCGGTGATGACGAATGGGAATGGGAATGGGACGATGGGGCACAAGAGGATGTCTTCCAAGGAAAAAAATTCTTGTGGGAGATGATCCGATTCCATCACTCTTGATCATTCGGAAGTGAGTGCTTTCATGTGCGATGGGTGGATTCTGACATGTACAGGCTTTTGTACATCATGTTGTAGACGTGTCATATGCAAGCATTTGCTTTTTTTTGCGAATACCTTGCGAAGAATCAGATAGATGGAGAGTTGCACTAATACATGCTAGATGAGCTTGTAAATGATCTCTACAAGGGGAGCTCATGTATGATATTCGCCGTTCATTAATTTCCTATATCAAAGACAAGACATCAGCTTATCGTAATCCTACAAAGAAAAACGAGGCATAGGCAAGGCCAATGATCTTCTGCCCTCCTTGTCCAAAGCTCTACCGCAGGCGAATCCCTTTCGAAAGAGCGCCCAAAGTTCATTGACTCGGTACCATCTCCCAGTTCCCTCCTTCAAGCCAATGCTGTGCAAAGAATGTCCAAAAGCCCCTTCAGACATCATCATCTCCCAGCTCATTCCGCAAAGCCATTACCGTCCGAACAGCCAGCTGCAGTACAAATAACCACCGTTTCCATCCCACAAACCCAAAGTCTGCTCAACAAAAGATATCCAAACACAGCGGTCCTGAATCGAACATCCAAGCCCAACAAGAAGAGTCGAAGCAGCAACACCAATCAGTCACGGACTTGGAGTACCCCATTCATTCTCCCCCAGCGGTGGTACCCAGCCTTCCTCACGCATCCCCCTTCTCGCACCTCTCTCCAGATCAGTCATGCGTCCATCATTTTCCTGATCCGCTTCCGGTCTTCCAAAGTCCCTGTTGTACCATTCCCTAGCACCGGGCCTCCTAGTAGGCGTAGCAAAAGCTTGCCAACGATCAACGGCCCTGCTCCTATTGAGGGTACCTGTGGCTTTCCATCAGCTTTAGAGACAGTGATGGAGAGGGTACGACCTCGAGATGCCCCTAGAGGTTATGCCGAGGGGGTATCACTTACCAATCGGTGCAGTATGAAATGGATTCTGAGTTGACATGGCAGGCACGCCATTCCGTGGTAACCCGGCAGGAGTCTGCGGTTGCAGGGAGGGAGAGAGGCGGTCATCATAAACTGCGATGCGCCTAGGAGGCGGTGCAGCGGTAGGTGAGACGCTTGCTGATGGCTGGTGGTCTGAATGAACATACTGTGCAGTCGAAGGGGAGATACTGTTTGATAGATGACGCTGAGGTGAAGCGTGTCGAGATGCTGGAGAGGATGGCGGATAGGCGGAGCCGATTGATACGTTACGGGAGGTTGCCGAGAAGGGTGGTGGCAGAAACAATTGAGTGGAGCCATTACGTTGAGGATAAAACGTAGCCGCATATGGGCTGAGGTTGCGTTGAGACTGTGTTAATTTTTAGCTATAATTCCTGCCAGGCGAAGAATTGATGGGACGATATACAGATGAGGGACGGCTGTGCGATGAATATATGCTACCATTCGAGCGATAGCTGGGATCCGCGATAGGGTCATGGGGCGATGCTGGTGAAGAGTTGCTATAAGGCGATCTTGGTGGGGCAAGGATGCTTTGCCCCCAATTCGTTGGCAATGCTGGAGGCGACGATGGCAGGTGACTTTCCTGAGCTCGCGCTGGGGAGACCGATAATTGATGGCTAGTCAGTGGGACTAATGGTGATGTCTCTGTTTGATTGGCCGGATGTGATACCTAAGCATATCGCAGTGTCAGCATTGGTGGTATTCGGTAAGCATAGTAGTATTCTCGTGCCAAAATGGCTCAGAGACTGGGCACGAGGACTGCATTTATTAGTTTGAGGGTTACATACTCGCACTGATGGAAGCCGAGTAGTAGTACCTCGAGCTGTTGATGGACCATCCAACTGTGGCACTATGGAATTAGGTAAGTCTAGAGACTCGGCGTAAGAGTAGGTCTGACTCCGAGGTCTGTACGCTCTTGGCCGCCTTGGAGGTAAAGAAAGTAGACCTTGGTTTACGAAAGCATTGGGATTGTAGTCTGGTGGGGTCCTTGGACGTCTCTCTGGAGAGCTTGATGCTGCGGCTTCTGTTATGTACAGAGAAGACCTTGGATGGCTCCCCGATACATGACGTGGGTGTCCGATGGCTCGAGGTGGTGGTGAAGCAGGCCGATAAGGAAGTCTATATGTTGGAGGCTCCAGATGCTCCTCTGCTGTGACTTCCCGGCTTTCAGTTCCAGAAAAGGTCCTTCTATCCCGACGGCTACCGTACAGTCCATCATCCAGATCCGGACCCAGGTCACCACTTGTGGACCTTGATGACTCTCTATCTTGGCTCGAGTAACCGTCAGAGGGTCCATCAACAGCCATGCTGCCTGACAAGCTATGACTGACATGACCGAGCAAGGCTCGGAATCCATCCTGTACTTGATTTGATTTGTGGCGCCAAGGAATCCATGACTGGCGCTGTCTGGAGGACGAGGACTTTCCCACGTCTTCCGAGGGTAACTGCTCCTCAGACACCGCCGTCATTGTGCCGCGATGACTGGCCGAGTTTGATGAGTCTGAAGCAGATGGAAGTTCGCTCGGAGTATCGGAGGAGGCAGGTTGTTCGTTGTCCGAGCCATCATCCATGGATATAGAGCCCAGCTCAATAGATGCTCTTGCGGAATGCGTGCTATTGAGGAAGTCATTAGATTGGGCAACAATCGTAGCCCTAGCTGTAGGAGCTGCTTGTAGGGTCGTTGGAGTGCCAACTTGCGCAAAGAATCCATCCCAGTAGACTCGATCTTGGAGAGGGACGGGGTCATTCGAGAAGATTTCACTGTTAGGGCCATTGTGGGGATCTATATACATGGACGAGAGAGGAATGCTGGGAGACGGCAAGAAATCAGGGAAACCAATCTGTCGTTGATCTTTTGATGTGTTTCGCTTAGTCTCATCGTTTATATCACGCCGAGGCACTGCAGACCTCTGAGCCTGACGCTCTGCATGACGGGGTAGATGCCAGTCCAGGTCTCGCTTGTCCAGCCTAATCTGCGTTGGGTTCAGTCGCAGCATTTTGCCAATGAAGGAGATGTATGTGTAGATACGAACAACACGAGGAGACAAATGAACTGGCAAGAAAAGGTCGTTCATGACTGGTTTTTGGATCATGGGAAGGAGCAATTGTGATTCCTGCTCATGATGGGAAACGCAAGATCGACTCGGGACACCAAGCGCACCGGCCAATGTAGCTAGATTTCGCTCATCGTATCCTCCATTCGAAGATACTAGAATGGAAAGATAAGAATATGCAAGAGCGACAGCTGAGATCTCAGCTCAGCTGCCGTAGCTGTTTTTTCGAGCAACATCATAGATGGCCGGGGTTGGCTCCTGGTATGGCAGCTATCCTAGGAAGTGTTGGACGACCGGGCTTAGCAGTAGCAATCTGATGATAATTGATGAAGAGGCACTATTGAGGTTTCTCGGATGCTTGCAGCGTGACGTACTTCCATCCTCATGGCAGTCGCTGCCTAGCCAGAGGCCACGCATGAATACGAGCTTCAGCCACGCCTTGGAATATCGAAAGTCCCGAAGACGTTGCTCTTCACCTCTGATTCTCATCAGTCAACATCTAGCATGGAACAGGATATCGGCTTCCAACTCTACCAGACGGAGTATGTTGTAAGGAACAGATCTATGGGCAAGATCTAAAGTAACCACGTTTGGTTACCGTATGCTAGAGATCGACAGCCGGTAAACCAGTCTGGATTGGGTAAGGTAGAGGTGTGCGTAACAACTGACATTACTTCCGCCATTCAGGTACCGGTCCATTAGTCTATGTTGCACAGAGTTTCCTTTGTGGCATTGGGCTGCCAGTCTTTGTCTCTCGGAACCACTGCCCAGGACAATCGTCTCACCCATGATCCTGACCAAATAGACCGTTATGGCCAATAACATGAACCTTACCCAATCGCTCGGCGGCTTGCGAATTGCGAATCCGGACAGCGGCTCACCAGGCTCGACCAGAGAATGTATAAGTCGAGAGCCATCGCTGTCACCGCTTCCCTCTTCCAGTCTCACCAGTAGTAGCCCAAAAGACGAGCAAAGTCCCCAACTGGCGCCATCCTTGCCTGGCAACGGGTTCATACGATCCCCATCTCCCATGGGCTTTGATCCAAGGACTTTCTCTACAGACACGATTCCCGAGCGGAAGCCCAGCCCGCTCGAAAAACCTTCTGTCCCCAAGCCAAAAGAGCTCTCACCGTATGCGCAGCGGCATGCGAATCGGCAATCTATACCCCTGACTTACCAAGACCAGCAGCAAGCTCAGTTCCCTCAATACCCAACAATGATGCCTCAGAATCAGCGGCATCCCAGTTCGAGTACTCGTCCCGTCTCTAGTATGTATCCTCAGCCCTCGAATCCTAATGGGACTCAGCCATCAAGAGAAGGATCATACCGGTTACACAAGGAAACATCGCGCTCGTCTATGCTTGGCATGCCGCAGAGAACGAGTTCGAGAGGCGCATCGGCAACAATGCAAGCTGGAGTGCCTACGATGGAATCAACCCATACAGATCGAGCCTATCGGCAGAGCCAAACGTATAACGGTAGCACTGTACTGCCCATACGCAAGAGCTCGTGGGGCATGGGAGGTGGACAGCTCGGAAATTCGGGGTCACCTGCGGCAACACCAACCCCAGGCTCGCCTTATGGCATGGAGGATGGACCTCTGAAAAGTAGCGAAGAATGGCAAGAAAGAGGTGCCGCTGTCGGAACACGCCAGGAATTGGACCCCAATGGGAAACCGGTATTGAAACACATAAAGAAAGGCGTAAAAGACTTTCAGTTCGGGCGGACATTAGGAGAGGGCTCTTACAGTACGGTCATAGCAGCGACAGACAGACAAACGAACAAGGAATATGCAATCAAGGTGCTTGATAAGAAACATATTATAAAAGAGAAGAAAGTGAAGTATGTAAGCATTGAGAAAGACACGCTCAACCGGTTGACCGACCATCCGGGAGTCGTGCGACTTTACTATACCTTCCAAGATGAGCTGTCATTGTACTTTGTCCTGGACCTCGCCAGTAGCGGAGAGTTGTTGGGTGTTCTCAAGCGGATGGCCACATTCGATGAAGAGTGCACAAGGTTCTATGGTGCTGAAATCCTAGACACCATCGACTACATGCATGCGCGAGGGGTTATACATCGTGATCTGAAGCCGGAGAATGTCCTTCTGGACGATCAGATGCATGTTAAGATAACTGATTTTGGCACGGCCAAGATCCTCGATATGCCCAAAAAGCCTCCGGCAGATGGAGCCATCGACAGTGGCCCCGGCGCCGGGGATCCAATGGATGGGTCCGAGGACAACAAGGCAAATTCATTTGTTGGGACCGCTGAATACGTGAGCCCCGAGCTCCTCACTGACAAGCGGGCTTGTAAAGCCAGCGATTTGTGGGCATTCGGCTGCATCATATACCAACTTTTGGCTGGTCGACCCCCTTTCAAAGCTGGTAATGAGTACTTGACTTTCCAAAAGATTGTTGCCCTCGATTACAAATTTCCTCAAGGCTTTCCGGAAGTAGCGAAAGACCTGGTCGAACGATTGCTCGTTCTTGATCCAGCCAGCCGCCTGTCGATTGAACATATCAAGAACCACGAATTTTTTGATGGGATGAGCTGGGGTCGCGGACTATGGAAGCAAAAGGCGCCTAGGCTAAAGAGCTTCACTCCTGGAATAGCAGACCCAAAAAGGGCCAATGGCGGATCATACATCAAGAACAACAGCAACAGCCTACCACCAAACATCGCACCATCACATAGCACATCAGCCACTCGCTTTGAGGGAGCAAGCAACAGTGCGCCACGACCGAGCCCCACTATCATCACCGAACTACCGCCACCTAGTCAGCTTGACATCGAATGGTCGCCCGTACTGACCCGGAACAACGAAAGGATACTAAAGCTTGGAAATCTACTTGTGAATTCCTCTCCAGCTCCACATAGTCCGAATGACAAGAATGGCGGTCAAAAGGGTGACTCTGATACGCCGAGGAAGTTTTCGAGATTTTTCGGAAGTAATACACCAAAGAAACGCCAGCGTTTGGTCATGGTTACATCTAGCGCTCGCATCATCATTGTGGCGGCCGGAGGTGAAGAGAAGAAGTCTAAGATCGAAATACCGCTGCTGATCGCAGGCTGTACTTGGAGAAAGCTACAGGATCCGAAAGGCCTGACGTATTGGTGCGTCGACACAGTAGGTACTCCGAACACAACGAATGAAGTGGGTTGCTTTCTAATACTGGCAACAGCATGACAAGCACTTCAGCTTTGAAGACCCGAATGGTGCGAAATCTGATGGCTCAGCAACTTCAGCTTCTGCACAAGAATGGCTTGACATCATCGAAACCGCTCGAGAGCTTGCGCTTTCACAAAGCATATCAAATTCATACTCTGGTGAAGATGCTCTTAGGGAGCTTCAATCCGGCCCACCTTCGTCATCACGAGGCCTCGATCTTGATTCACCAGGTCCTATCGAGAGCGGGCCTAGTCTCTCTAATCGTCACATCCTCCAAAAGCATCAGTCTAGCAGAGATGACTCGTTCATGGGCAAACGTTTCAGCAAGAGGCAGTCAAAGAGCGGACTTGCCGCCGTGTTCTGACAGAGATCACTCTTGACCTCTGGACAGTCCCCGATTCTGCCCATTTTTCCCAAAGGGCTACATAGCAGGAGGTGGAGCATGTCCTGATGGCGCATGTGATCACCAGCTACTCACTCCCTTCCCTTTGTATTTCATCAAACCATAAGAAGCACTGCTTTGATACTGAGCAGCATCCCGGCGCATTACGATCGACTACGCAGCGCCGGCCTTTCCCTTGACCAGGCGTACCGAGACAGACTGGGGTTTTTTTGCATTGGTAGCAAAGGCGTTGGTAGCTTGTTCCTACGTTGTATAGACCACCGTTCTGCCTGGAGACTCAAACCAGTTGTTCACATGATACTATAAGCGATTTTCAGTGTGCGAATCGTTGGCTTTTTGAGCTCTTACCATTGTCGAATGTACAGTTCCATCAAACCTGGCTGTCTACAATATCAATAGTGGATGCATTTTATTTGCGCAGGCGTGAAGGGGCTTGGTGCTGAATTGGGGGATGGGTGGGAAACGCCCCGTTTGGTACAGAAGAAGTGAAGTGAAATGACAATGGGAAACTTGAAACACATAATGACAATAGACCCCTAACCAGCCACCATCTAACACAATAGATATCGACCAGCCACTTCGCACACAATAGGTATGACCAGCCATCTTCCATGATGTTAATGTGAGTCGCTCGATGTGTTCAGCTAACCTTTCCTCTCTTTTTCTTATCTAACCTTGCCTTCGTATACTTCATAAAGCACATCAACACCTTGATTTCCTCCAACACCTCTGCTTCTCAGTCGTTCAAAGCTAGCTGGCTAGTTCTCAAGTATCTGCATATCCTCTTTCATTCAATTGTATTGATTTTTTACACCTATCGCTCTCACAGCTCAGCCTTACTCTCAAGCCAAAAATGACCCGCACCCAGCCTCCAAGAGCGGTTAAGAAGCCCGAGAATTTCGCATACTCGGCTCCAGCAACGAATGTCAACCGCAAAGTCACCAATAAAACAAAAGCTACTACTTCTCGCAAAACACGAAACGTTGGCAAAGTCACGAAACCAAAAGCTGCCACGGCGAAAGCATCCAAAGCGAAAACCACCAAAGCTAAAGCTATCGCTGCGAAGATCATACTTAATCATCCTCCGACCGAAGTCACCGATGTCTTTGTTTGCGGCACCAATGAACAGGGCGGCCTTGGTCTCGGCGCCGGGTCGAAGCCAGACCCTGTCTATCGTCCCCGCCTCAACCCCATCCTCTCATCAGCTGGCATTGTGCAAATTGCCGCAGGCGGCATGCATTGCATTGCGCTGACCAACGATAACAAATTGCTCAGCTGGGGAGTGAACGATCTCGGTGCGCTGGGCAGAGATACAACATGGGAAGCCGCGTGGGTCGATCCGAACGCAAACAAGAGCGACAGTGACAGTGAAGATGAAGCGAGTGGCCTCAATCCAAAAGAGTCGACGCCAACGGAGATCGACGCCTCTTTGTTTCCTACTGGCACGGTATTCGCTCAGGTGGCGGCCGGAGATAATGCGAGTTTTGCGCTCACTGACGATGGATTGTTGTACGGCTGGGGAACTTTCAAGGTAGGTGCCCCTATCCATCTTATTTTTAATATATCACTAATCTCTTCTTACAGTCTGTCGACGGAGACTCGACATTCTCCCCCACAGTATGGATCCAAAGGTTCCCAGCGCTGATCCCCACACCAAACAAAATCACCAAAGTCGCCGCTGGCAGCAACCACGCTATCGCCCTAACCATCACCGGCGCCGTCCTAGCCTGGGGCATGGGAGAAAAGTACCAACTAGGCCGCCGCATCAACGAGCGAAACAAACTAAACGCCCTCCTACCCCAATCCATCGGCCTGAAAAAAAACATCATCGACATCGGCGCTTGCGCCGACCACTCCTTCGCCGTCCACAAAGACGGCGACGTCTACGCCTGGGGCTTGAATAACTATTGCCAGACGGGCATAACCTCCCTCTCCTGCGAAAACGACTTCCTCAACATCCTCCACCCAACCCTCGTCCCCAGCCTCCGCGCCCACGGCCCCATCACGCACATCGCAGGCGGCAACCACCACAGCATCGCCACCACCGCCACAGGCGCCTGCCTCACCTGGGGCCGTCTCAACAACTTCGCCACCGGTCTCGATCTCCACAACCTCCCTGCCGCCACCAACGACGACAACAACGACATCGTTCTCGACGCTCGCGGCCGTCCGGGGATCCTAAAGGCGGCGACGCAGGTGCCGGGCGTGGATGCGGTGTTTGCGGCTGCGGGGTCGGATCACTGTATCGCGGTTGGGCGGGATGGGAGGGTGTGGAGTTGGGGGTTCAATGCCCGGGGCCAGGCAGGGCAGGGGGGTGGGGAGGAGTGTGAGGAGGTGGAGAGGGCGTGTGTGGTTGATAATACGGCTGTTAGGGGGAGGGTGGTGGTGTGGGCGGGGGCGGGGGGGCAGTATAGCGTTTTGATGGGGAGGAAGGTGGGTGGGGGGGTGGATGGGGAGTGAGTTATGGGGGGAAGGTGGTGGTTGTGTGGGTTGTGGGTTGTGGTTGGGGTGGTTTGCCCTTGTGTGGAGACGGTGTGTTGGATCTTGTGTACAATCGCGGTCCTTGTTCAGGATGTTGCGGAGGCTGAGGAAGGTGGTGGTTGTGTGGGTTGTGGTTGGGGTGTTTCATCCTTGTCAAGAGATGGTGTCTTGGATCTTGTATATCACATAAAATCGCGGCTGTTGTTCAGGTTGTTCAGGATGTTGCGGAGGCTGAGAGATTCGCGTCCATCGTCTTTCAATTTTCCGTATTGAGAGTCGCGATGTGCAATCATCAGCATATTATGTTGTACTTATCTTTGATACAAAATACTTTACCAACCCATACCCATAACCAATCTTTGCTATTCTAGACGGATATGATAATATCATTTCATTATATGTATATATGTATATATTCATGTAAGGTAAGTTTATGATGGTATACTATCTTACGCTCTCAATCTGCTTGATTTGGCAGAAGGTCAAGTACTATTGAATGATGTGATGAGTATGATGTATAATGTCAATCGTGCGGGGTGGATTGTGGTAAGCTGCTGGATGATTGGAGAGGTGTGTGGAAATCGTCTGATATCGTCTTGCTACTATGGGGGTTGCTAAGGAGTAGGAATGATTACGGCAATTTATCCGTACAACTCTATGATAACCCAAAACACCAAATTGCCAAACCTCGAAACCCCAATCGCCCAAGTTTACCCCGTCCCGACTAGGCCCCGAGTGATAGGGCCCTAAGGATCAACAAGCTAGGTGGCTAACCCTAGGGCGCCCGCAGCATACTGTTAACCACGTCGAGATCAGAACCTTAGTTAGGTGACCTAACCCGATAATTCGGGGGCTTCATTCGTAAACTTTGGGGTTTAGGATATCGGCTGGCGCATTCGGACCCCTGCAGCTAAGGGCCGCTAGCCTGCAGCCTAGGCTAGTGGGGGAGGGGGGGGCATTCTAGCAGTAATACCCCCTGGGCGATTGGGGTTTCGAGGTTTGGCAATTTGGTTATCATAGAGTTGTACGGATAAATTGCCGTAAATGATAGGGGTATCCGCCTCCCTAAATACATGCTTTCCAACGCTAGTCCAATTACCCCTCATCAGGGGTTGTGGTTCTAGGATAATAGTAGCGCCAAGGAGTCGCAAGGGTTTTGAATACGCTAGCTCTATAGTGGGGGAATCATGGAATTCGATCCTCTTGCGTTGTAGCATATGAAACTATCCTGTAAGTAATACTCCTCCAAAACCTGCTCCATCCCGCGAATAGTCCCTATATCCTCCAAATCCATCCATCTCTTCAATAAATCCCCACCCATGTCCACCACCCCCACCCCCCCACCCCCCCTCCACATCCCTCCCTCCACCTCCACCGTCACCATCTCAATCATCGACACCACCTCCCGCATCTCCAACATCCCATCCCAAACCTTCGTAGAACCCCTATATGCAGGTTTCAACCACCTGACCTGTCCCGCCCTCTCCTTCCTCATCGAACATCCGCCCTCTCATCGTAAGTTCCTGTTCGATCTTGGCGTTAGGAAGGATTGGGAGAATGGGCCTGGAGCGGTGGTGACGAGGATTAAGGGGAGGGGTTGGGATGTCAGTGTGGGGAAGGATGTTGCGGAGATACTTCGGGAGGGAGGGGTGGATCTGGGTGATGTTGGGGGTATTATATGGAGGTATTTGAGTTGGGTTGTTATTAGAAAAACGCGATTGATGGTATATATCCTGTATGATGCTGACCGTTGGGTTAGCCACCATCACTGGGATCACACTGGCGACCCTTCCACCTTTCCACCCTCCACCGACTTAATCGTCGGTCCTGGCTTCAAAGAGGCGCTCCTTCCCGGCTTCCCCAGCAACCCCAATGGTGAAGTTTCAGAAAGCGCATACAAAGGGCGCACACTCCGCGAAATATCATTCCAAGACTCGAGCCTGATGCTCGGTCGGTTCAACGCCATCGACTTCTTCGATGACGGGAGTTTCTACCTTTTGGACACGCCAGGTCATGCGATAGGACACATGTGCGGATTATGTCGGACTAGTACGGCTCCGGACACGTTCATGTTTCTAGGCGGCGATTGTGCACATCATGGTGGTGTGATTAGACCGACGCCGTACCTTCCCTTGCCCGAGGTTGTCGATCCGTCACCTATACCGAGCATTCATGCTGGTGTATGTCCTGGCTCGCTCTTTGCGTCAATACACCGTCTGCGTCCGTCGGAGAGGGCGTCGACGGAGCCGTTTCTGTTACCGAGTCCAGCGGCTGCAAAGGATGTGGAAGCTGCGAAGGATAGTGTGGCGAAGGTGGGGGAGTTTGACGGGTACGATAATGTTTTCACTGTTCTTGCGCATGATGATACTGTGCTTGACGTTGTGGGTAAGTTCCCGAGGGAAAAGGCCAATGATTGGAAGAAGAAAGGGTGGAGGGAGAAGATTCTATGGCGGTTCTTGGAGAGTTTTGGACCTGCGGTTGAAGGGAGCCAGAGATAGGAATGATTTGAGGAGGTTTCTCGAACAATTACTGGCCGGCATGCAGAATGTGAGCTGAGTACCCAGGTTCTGCCTTGAGTAAGATTATGACCGATGTAGACAGGACATCAAGAAAGATAACGAACGGCCAAGAGCGAAGAGTACGGGATTACCCCAGTTCAAGGACCGGAATGAAAAAACGTTCCTGATTCGTGCAAAACTCTGGTCATGTTATCATCAAGTATACTCATCCACCTAAGGTCGAAGGCCTTACTGAACCCAGTTTAAAGCTGAAGCTCCTCTGCAAAAGCTTATTCAAAATTGTGAGGTTCCCTTATAAACGTCGTGAAAGGATTCCATCATAGCGGTGGCACTATTCGCGGATCGTCCATCGATATGGCGTGGTTGCCTCGATCCAACTTCCAGCTCCTTCTTCTTTGAATGGTCAAGTTGTATCATTTCATTCTCACCATTGCTACTTCACGTGTGGCATAGTATTCACATTCACATTGGTCAGATGGTGTGTGTCGATGATCCACATCACCGCTAGCGCCAGCTTCTTTGTCAGATTGCTCGTCCAGTGCCTCAATTACTAGACTGTAGGTGAGCTTTGTCATGTTGTGGGTCTCTTATCTGTAGCATATTCTCCTGTTCCGTTACGTTTAGTGGAGCTTGCCTCACAAGGAACATGTCTTTCTGTGTAACGCGATGCAAGACCAGTGCCTGTTGGGCTCTGAGTCCAAATCGTGGTTATGTAGCTGACTTCCTTTGCCGAAATCGTTATATGAGATAGTAAAATAAGATCGACGTCATGTTGATCGGACAAATTGATCTGGAGTGTTGAAAGCCGTTGCTCTCCCTGTTGATGAGTTCTCCTTGGGAAGGTTTACGACTCCTTTTGTGACGATTTTAGTTTCATTGTTGCTACGGAGTGATGCCATGTCATCGGTGGTCAACAGTCTATCATGTCGAGGTCAGTAGTGTTGTCCGGCCAATATACATTCGGTGTTGATGGGACATCATTCTTCTAGCTTGCAGAGGACGTGCCATTAATTAGACTACTCGATAGAAATTTGCCTAGGGAGCAGCTGTGACTGGGGAATCAGCCACCAAGAAGTAGAGATTCTGGGCAAAGCGCTCACTATCACGTGCTTTAGAGCCTTGAGGCAACCAAATAGGTTAGTGTCGTGGAAAGCCCGTTACCAACCACTTCTTAGTCACGTTGCTTCTTCCATTTCATTCTTCTTCAACAAAACCAGCATTCGTTCCAACACACATTACAGAGATCCTTGGCTGTCATACTACTGTCAGTATCCTCATTTCAAACTTATCTCCACTTACTGACTTGTTGTGAAATAGCTACAGTCGAAATGGTCTTCCCTTTCTTTGGTCTCCCTTTTGAGCTACGTAATATGATATACGGGGAGATGTTTCAGACACTTTGCGGTGGCAATGTTATCAACCCAGATCCAACCTACTTCCGCCGCCGTGGAAAAGGTGATCTCGCTGCTCGAACGATAAACAACGGCTCGGGACTACTGCGAACTTGCCAGCAGGCCCACAACGAAGGGGCCGCAGTCCTGTACAGCAGCCATGTCTTCTGCTTCGATGACACCAAATACGGAACCTTGATGTCCGAGCTCGACCCTAAGGAATGTAGAAAAGATGGAATTACACAGAGAGTCTTAGAAGCATGCATGCTTCCTCGCTGCGATTACATCTTCATGTTTGGCTGGCTAGTCACCATAGGGCATCAGAACAGACTAATGATTCGCCACCTTGAGCTTCACTTTACGCATCCTACATTCGCAGCGACCAAAACCTTACTCTGGACAATGGAAAACCCAGGGGTTAAGGGTGGAGTTTTTGTCAGAAGAGCGCTGCAACTGTTTGCTAGCGCTCATCATCTGGAAACCATTAGCTTGTCCTTCCAGCTACCTGCAGACCGACGAGGCCGTGAAGACGGCATGTGGGAGATTAGTGCATTCCTGAGTTTCTTTTTGCCAGAGTCCATTCGCGGTCTCACAAACGATCTGAAGAGCGCACTCTCTAGCATCAAAGGCATCAAGAGGATGTATTGTGCCGATCTCTTTCTGTCGGATTACTGAAAAGACTTTGCTGGGGACCCAAAAGTTGTGGATGCCGCAAACGCGAGTCTCTGGGAAGTGAGAAGGCTGATGGAATCCGGGTACACACCACACGATGATCAAATTCTTTCAATATTCAAGACTGCCACGTACGTCGATCAAGTGGAACGTTCGATGCGCGATTGGGAGAACGAGCAGATAGCTGGAAGCGAGAGCCATAGGGAGACGCCCGTGAAGAGATAATTGACGCCGCGGATCACTGTGAACCTTTGAAGCGAAATAGGCTCTTAGTGCTCCGAGGTTCAGGCTTCAGTGACATTACAGTTATCACAGAACACGGCGAGGAAATCAAGAGTATGGTAGAGCAGGAAACGGTGCTTTTGATTCGGTCATTGAATGCATGCAGTCTACATTACAACATACTTGGGTGGCAATCAATTGCTGGGGTGTGCTGATCTTGCAACGATCCAATCGAGAAGTGTTGAGGCTTCGATCCACTGCCTCGAGTCTATACAAATTGCAAGCTATGACAGCTGTCTGATGTCCAGCAAGATCATGGTGCGGTAAAGATAGATAACTGCTGCATTTCATGTCAGTCACTGTAACCCAGCCAAACCATATATTTCAGTCAGTGAGTCTATCAGCTGCACAATGACTAATTCGCGAGTCCTGTCCATGAGTGATGAAGGTAGGGGAGCGCTTCAGTGTTTCAACTATGTTATGATCACTGAATCATTTTGACTCAATGAGGCTGACGAGCCTGAGGTAGTGAGGTAAATGAGGCTTGAAGGTCCAGACGAGTTTAGTGCGCCTATCCCAGATTCACTTTGCCTCCTGCTGTTCAAGCCTTGCTCTCAGAGGCCAATCATAAGTAAGCTTCTTGACTCCATCCCTCTTCCACACTCCATCCCACTCAAACATATCATCCTCTCAAAACCTAGCCACCCCCTATAACAAACGCCGAACGACCCAATCCCCTCCCCCAAAAGACCTCCGCACCAAACACAGTCATCCAACCCTCCACCATCATACCTCATCCCTCATAAACCGAGCGCTTACCACCACACCATCCTCATCATACCCTATAGGGCAACCGAACCCCCAAGCAATCCTAGTCTTCGACCATTCGCTGACCTACTGAGGCAAAAGCCACATCTCGCCACCTTATCTGATGACCTCCGCGCGCGGGAGATCAGCTTGCTCATTCGTAAACAATGTAAATGGACGATTAGGGTCTAGCATAGAATAGGTCTTGCCTGCTTCTGCGCTTAGCTACCTTAGACTTGTATCTTGTATCTTGGTAGTAGGAAGGTTGGTTTCTTATTGCTACTTATGCTATATCTGGGTTTTGCTGTTTTCAAGGAGGCAGGCATACCATAGAATATATCAGCCTGTGGTACGCGTAGGTATCTTAAGTCTCATCACATAGATATTTTACGGTTGCTTGGAGGTGGCTTAGGTATAAGAATACGGAAGACTGCGTCTTCTTGTGCGATAGTCTAAGGACATCTATTTTCCTATCTTGCATATTTCCTTGAGTATATTTCATTCGGGTCTTATCAACGTCGTTTCTGTAGTTTTTCTAGTCAACTGACTTTTGCCGAATGATATTGAATCCTCGATCATTCATTCATTCATTCATCCATCCATCCATCCATCCGCGAAACACTCCCAGATAATCAACCACAAAATGCATTCAACCATCCCCACAATTCTCCTTCTCTCCTTTCTCTCCTCACCCTCGCCAAAAACATCCCCCTCACCATCGGTGCAGACGCCAAGCTCGCATTCAGCCCATCAACAATGACAATCGCGGTCGGCGACACTCTAACACACAGCTACTTTCCCCAAAACCATTCCGTCGTATAACGAAGCTTCGCAGACCCCTGCCACCCACTCGCCGGCGGTTTCTTCTCCGCCTTCCAACCCCTGAGCGCAGGCCCCGACCCTGTGGCCTTCGTCGTCACAGTCAGTGACACGAAGCCAATCTGTGTATACTGCGCGCAAACGAAGGGAAGTCATTGTCGGATGGGAATGGCCATGGTCGTCAACCAAGCGTGAGTCCACCATGATTTTACCTCTTGGTCGTATGACTGATGATTGGTTCAGACCACCTCCCTCACTCAACACTCTGGACGCATATAAGAAAGCTGCAGCCAATACTAGCCAAGGCACTGTGCCACCCGCTATCGCTGCGGCCGCTTCATGTCTCTCAACTCCACCTCTTCCACGGGCAACAACCCCACGGCATCCGGCACTGCGCCTGGCGTCAAAGCCTCATCGACCGGTTCCAGCACTGGAGGTTCATCATATACCCCCGGCAGTGGGTACACATGGGGCGGCTTCAGCAACAGCGGGCCCTCCAGCAGCGATTCCTCTTCCGGCTACTCTGGGAGCTCTTCTGTCGGCACTGACAACGGCAGCTTCACCAACAAAGGCTCAGGCTCCACCACCGGAGGCTTATCCAGCACAAGCCCCAGCCCACTCAGCTTTCAAGGTGCTGCTGTCATGTTCACCTCTGGCCTCGTGGTTAGCCTTGCAGCCCCTGGCATTGTCGCATGCGAGCTATGAGTTGTTGACTGTTATAGATGAGAAGTGGAATATTAGCGAGCTTGTATTTTGAATATTGCAAGCATCTGGGAGTTACGTAGACGGGTAATGCATAGCGGTAGCTAATAGATGTGTTTGATGACTCCTATGTTCGATCTTTGCTGTAAAAACATTGGATTTGGTTCGTAACTCATCAGTATTGAGATATGGAATGCACAATGTAGAGTCCTAGTACTCTGCTTTCAACACCTGGTCAAGTGGGATATCGGTGTCGCGATACCATTGAAGAACTCGTCTCTTCCACCTTGAATATGGACTGAAACAATTATCTACTATAGTCTCGTCCTCCCGCGAGCGTCCCACAGTGCTCTATCAAGGTATCCTCCCTCAAGTGTCGTTACAGTGGAAACGGTAGAATCCGTGATGCACTGTGGGTGTTCCGTGTAGCTCGCAAAATCCGTCCGAGAAACCATTGTTCTGATCTATCGCGTCCGGCAATTTTCTCGAGTGCCTAGATACTATTCCGTCGGTAGTCGCGATATCACCGTTCAATCCTTCTAAATTGATCCCATCATCCTCATTGACGTCTTCAGGGTCATCATGCAATCGGTAGTCGTCCATGCCTTGTAGGAGAGATCGTAGTCCATCCTTAACATTCGCATCTTGGTCAAGTGAACGTGCCGGCCCGTTGTGTCTCTCCAGAAATTCGTTCGTGAAGATTGGGCCGCGGGGTGGTGCAGAACTAAGGAGGCTGACTGAATCTTGCGCGAATGAGCGACTGCCATTTAGATCTGTGAATGTGGAATGATGGTTTGGCAACGACTCGCATGCTGTATGATAAGACTGTGGAGTATTTGATAGCTCGTCATCCTGTAAGGTGGTCTTCATAGCTTTGACAAGAATTTCAGGGTTTTGCTTAATTCTTGCAGGAGTAATACCCTCTGCTCTCAAAAGTCTACCTAGATTCATCCATGTCTCACGCCCCTCAGGAGAAGATGCGTCAAGGCTTTGTGACAGAATTGGATTTTCCTGTCTTTGCTGCGATGCTAGGATACCTTGCAATTGACGTTTCATTATTGCCTGGGATCGTTCGAGACGCTCGGAAGCGGCTTCGAGTCGTATCTGTGACTTCTTCATAGACTTATGGGTATCTTCGAGGTATTCTTGGGTTTGTTCATGTAGAGTCTCCAATCGGTCTTGGCAACCAAGCATTCTCAGCTGTCCGAAGCTGAACCATTCCATTGATCAATGATCGCTCCCAAATGGATGAAACTGTACGTACCGAATGATGAGAGTATAGAAAGCCGTCAGACTTTGGATGTGAGCCGTGACGGCTCGCTGAAGCTGTGGAATTCTGGCAGCAAACTTCCTCTCCCCCCATTTTTGACGCCATGCTCTGAGAAATCGATCCTCGCCGTCTGGCCCACGCTGCAGAATCAAATTACTAGATTCGGAAGAAGTTCTAGGAATCGTTCCAGGATTCTGCAATACGATAGGAACACAAGCAGCACCATAAATCTGCACGTATATGAGTTCTTTGCAGCTATCTGCACATGTCTTCAGAGCAGCTCGGTCGGATGCTCCGAGGAATTCGAATGCTCCGAGGAGTTGGGCTTCCTCTTGAAGGTGCCCTATTTTGTCTAAGATTTGATGAAACAACAAGAGCTCATTTGCAAAAGCCCGGCAAGCCCCAGGCGCCTCTCTGAATTCATCGTACAGCTTCAGTGCCAACCCGCCGAGGGCAAAGAAGTCGGATATGCTGAAGCCAAAGCTCATACTCACAGTCAGCAATATGAGTTGGGCAATTGTTTAGACAGTGTAGAAGGACATGAGCTGGGTTCAGGTCATGAACAGCTCTTTGCAGCCTTGTCCGGGCTGAGTCTTCTGAGTTGCATGAGCAGCCGCAGCGCTCGATACTTTGCGCGAAGTCACAGAAAGCAAGCTATTGGACATACCCATCTGGCAAACTTATCATCATATCAGCAAGCTTTAGACTATCATCTCTTGGTACGGAGGCGATATGGAGATGGAGATGTGCATGGAATTGAGCTGCCGAGGTGCTATTCTAGAATAAAGGCTTATGCCTCACCGTAGAGCTAACCTAGAATCAGCCTAGTCCGAGAATATGTAGATCGGGCTCCGGCAGCTCATCGTGACCAACCTGCAGGCACTGCCACTAATCGCAGTATTCATTCACGTTATACTTCTTATATAATACTACGAGACTGCAAGCATGGCCATGAGCTGGCCACCATCCCCGCTGCTCGCGTTACCGCAAGAATTGAGAACAAAGATATACGAAGAGCTTCTCTGTCTAGCTCCTGGGAATGTACATCCCCTCAGAAACCTCTGGCATGACCGGACAGGACGGGGAGGCCCTCTCAACCTTTATCCCTCCATCCTCTGCGTAAATAAGCAAATTCACTTCGAAACCATCCCTCTCCTCTACGATAAAAATGTTTTCCAATTGGATCTCGCAACGAATAATTCGATCCGATATGACAGTCTAGAGAACAATCGTGATCACCCAATTCTCTTCCGGAACGATACCGCCAGCATTCCTCTACGCAGTGACGAGCCTGCTGCTGTTGATACAGACCTTGTCAACGAAAATGCCGTAGGATTTATACATGCTCACTCACTCCAACGTCTTCGCCACATTTGGCTGAAGACAAGCAAAGCTGCTATATGGGGGCGGGCCGATGATGATGGAGAGGCAAGACTTGGTTTTCCACATACGAGACTATTGATCATACGAATCCTGCAACTTTTATCCGAGCACCAATGTGCTGCTACATCGGTACGACAGACTTTCAAATTCATAGTCGTGCCTGACTGGTTGACAATGCACGGAGTCTTCGCAGTAGGGAGGAGCGATATGAAAGATGATTCTAATGTTATTGAAATGCTCCAATTATTCAGGCAAATTCAGCAAACGAGGTTTGTTGAAGTCGAGGAGTATGTCAGGCCGGCTGGTGAAGGAGGTTATCAACGACTGAAAAAGGTGGAGGTCGACGTTGAAGCCCGACTAGCCCAATTTCTAGAATTGGGCAGTGATGTCAATGAACTCAATGTCAGCGATGATAGCGAGTAAAGTAGATGAGGTTTTCTGCTCCTTACCAAATGGCTATAGCACCACTTTAATATGATCCTACTTCCGGGCTCTGAATGTATTACGAAGGATGCTCCATTTCATTATCTTCAAAGACCTAGGGCATGAACCGTGATCTTTGGCGATATGTAAGGACAAAGCGCTAGAAACCTAACATCTTGAAGACTACGCTAAAGATACGACATTTGATCGGCCAAGGAGACTCGGCCCATCATATCGAGTACAAGTGTCGTGCTGCATCGCCCGGAGGTACAGCAGACCTTTCAGTAATCCAGACAACCGTCAAAGAAAGCGTCGACTCTTCCCTTTACGTACTCAGATCGATATATATATGGCACTCATGAAGTGTACCAAATATGATTGGCATATACACTTCCTTTCATCTTCGTCACATCCGAAAATATGTTGGGAGCAACTCCGAGCCCATCTTGGAGGAAGCACCTCCAATATACCTGTCTGAGTTTTGGGACGCTTACAAGCTTCGACACCCAGAGACGCGCAAAACCCTCGGCATGAATTGAACCATTTGTAATTCCAGACATGAGTGTCTGTTCACGTCATTATCAGACAGGCTGAGACACAATTATCGGTGGGATCAGTATTGAAGTTTCGTGGATCCTACAAACATGGTCGAAGCACCTACTTTCACATGCATTGCATGACCCGGCATCGACGCGTCACCGCCGATGAACCACTCTTGGCGGAGATGCGTAGGATAGAACGACATGCCAATGAAAACATGAGAGCCTTAGGTAGCAAGGAACATCTCTGGAACGATTCATAGACACTCGCACATCTTGGGTGGTGGCGGTTTCCATTGAGATCATGATATCATGTTAGCAAGCGCGCTATTAATCATCACTGAAGCCGAAACAGCTATGTATTGAATAACTGATAACTCATACGCTCAAGCAATGTCCGAAGTCCCATTCTTTACCAGGCTGTTGACCCTTGAACAGCATCGTAGCTAACCATTAGCTTAGAGAACTCCATATCTCTGCTGCCGATTCAACATATGTTTCATGGAGAAGACAGACCATGAACGGGAGCCAACAACACCTGCTCTAGAATCTGCTACATGAGCGAGTATAGCATGATTACCGCATGTACTCGAAGGGTAGACGATCCCTTCACCCCGTGACCCCTTGAACATAGTACAATATTCCACTAGTAAATCATCTAAAGCTTCGAGTTGCGACTTGACCTCCTAGGTAGTCTACCAAAAAAAGCAAGAAAGGATAGCAACACCACGTTTCGCTGTGATGATATTAGTTGAAAGTTGGAGAGGTTATTAACGATTATCTTACATCGCTAGTGAAATAGTTAGATTGAACGATCATAAAGTTAGCTGCGGGCAAACTAACTGGGTCCTCCGGGTTATGAGCCCGGCGCGCTTCCGCTGCGCCATGTTGCTGATCGTTTTCCAAATTTTCCACTATCTGTAGTTATATAACAGATGCCGTTTTGAAGCATGGCTTTCCCAACATATAAACTTACACCATCATTCGATATACATCATATTGCATCCACAATCACACTGACTAATGCTGTCGAACCACTTCAAAGCATGGAGACTAGCCTCAGCATTGAAAGTCTATCACCGTCAAAATCATGACGTCTACCATCGCACCTCTCCCTTCCGCTCTGCCCCAATCTCTTCACCTTCCCATTCACATACCAAACTCGCAAAAATGTCCTCCCAACCCCAAGAAACCTTCTCCACCCTCTACACCCACATCCTCACCCTCCCCCCACCCCTCTATCCCCCGGGCCACTCCACCTCCGCCCCTCTAACCGCCAAAATCTCCTCCCTCTCCCTCCACCCCACCCTCGAAGCCGCCCTGCACATCCTAAACGCCGACCTGCCATCCGCACACTTCCTCGTCCGCCACATGCAAGCCCCGCCCGCCTACGAGGGTATGTTCCTGCACGGCATCCTGCACCGTATCGAAGGCGATTACGACAACGCGAGGGCGTGGTATAGCAATGTGGCCGAGAGCGAGGTCTTCAAGGAGGTGTGGGGGGGTGAGGAGAGGGCGCGAGAGTTTATTGGGAGGG